>Ga0308171_1000728_pt1 | contig 58838 bp, 51 predicted proteins | sample PhyGR1_FD_202135 | JGI IMG/M metagenome (GOLD analysis project Ga0308171, IMG submission 202135) | Phyllosphere microbial communities from UC Gill Tract Community Farm, Albany, California, United States - DLSLSG.R1 | ecosystem: Host-associated > Plants > Phyllosphere > Unclassified | place: USA...
ACAGAGTCAATTGAATGATTATTATAAGACTTTTACCGAAGTATATCTTTTCACTTATAGCTCATTGGTCAATAAATATCTTCGTATTCTTCCTGAATATGTAGGCATATTAATTTATACAGTAGATGGAACAGTGGAAGAGTATCGTAAAGCTAAAGTCCACAATAAGTGCCTGGACGTGACATTTATGATGGCATCATTACGTAAACAGGAATACACTAAACTCGTAAAACAGCTAGTCGGATTTTTGCCTGATGTGACTCCAGTGCATTATTATAGGACTTGTTTGGAAATTCTCAATACGCTTTCAGCTATCGAGGTTCAAAAAGCTTATTGCAACGTTCTTAAAAACCGTATAGATGCCACCACAAATACATACCTGGAAGAGGCGAGCTTACCAAATTGTTTGAAATTTTCTTTCTATCAGACGAAATACAATAAAAAATCGTATCTTACATTAGTTAATAATCTTAATAAAAACCTATAGTAAGTTGCTATGTATTTTCCTTACCTCCGTGGTAAGCAGTTTGAACTAATTGCATTACGTGAATTGGCTGCATTACCATTACTACCTGAAAAGGTAGTTCCAATAGTCGAGCCTGTTAAGAGAAGTCTAAAGTCTATTTCAACAGCATTAAGAACACTTCATCCTCATGGGGTTAAAATGCAGCTTATTATCAACCCCCAAGTCGGTGAATTAGTTGATGGCTTTAATGATATTACCGCTTTTATTAAAGAGCAATTGGAACACGGAATTGATAATATCATTCCCACTTTCTTAGTTGGTAATGAAGCTGATGTTGTTCTTCTTCTCGCACTTGCCGATCGGGAGGGATATGATCAGACAGGATATTCGCTTGTCCATATATCACCGGTTAAATCACTAGACAAATTAAGCCGCCATACAAAAGATACCAATTGTTTATACAACACAATTCATATGAATTACGTCTTTGCTTTGAGGCGAAAATTCGATCCAAACACATTGGGTATCCTGGGTGATTATTTTAGGAAGCAGCGTGTTAATGCTGACTATGCGAATGAAATAGATGAGTCATTTTCAAGTGATTGCTTTTACTATAAAAATGAAGGATTTACGGTTTTTTCCGATTATCAGACGATCGGCGATAGCTGGATAGAAGGAGGGATGTTACCCAAAGCCGTTGTCATTCATTTGACTTACCGCGATCTAGAGCAGGAAGAAATACGGATTCGACATTTTGTATCTGACACTAATGACGATACACTTGACGTTGCGGGTAAATTTCACGAAGCGTTAACGAAACTAATCGAATTTGCCGATAACCAAAAGATAGATAGTATAGCAATACGCGCATTTAGGGACCTTCATCAACGAGAAGCCTTTCCAGGATTAGGCAGCGTAAAAAAACTATCTATCATGCATCATATTGAATTGATTCAGGGGTTAATTTAAGCAATGTCTATGAATTGTTGTATTAATTGTTTCAATAGTGGATATCTTGGTGAAATAATAATTAAAGGAAAGGCACTAGGTAATTGTGATTATTGTACTTCAACTGGAATCAGTATCTATGATCCTACCGAATTAGCTATATTTTTCAAATCTATATTAGATTTGTACGCTGTTGACAGAATAAGTGGAATTGGATTATCTGCAAGCATCATTGAGGATTTTCCAAATAAAGTGTTTTCAGATCTTCTCATTCGTTCAGGCGCTGTTAAACAACTGATTGAAGATATCATTGTGGATGAAATCTTAGATTATCAAGATATTTTTAATAACCCAGTATCACTTAAGTATAAAACTGACGACTCGTCTAATGTTTTCATTGAGCCATTGAAAACTACATGGGACAAATTTTCGAACGAGATTAAGAAGATTAACAGATTTCATTTTGTGAATGCTCCGGATCTAGAGCGACTTAAGACACTATTCCGCTATTTTGTAAAAGAGGTTTCCAAGGGAAAAAAATTTTATCGTGCGAGAATATGCAATGACAAATCTGGTTTTACAACTAGGGATATGCTCAACCCACCGCCCGACAAGGCTAAAGCAGGTAGAGCCAATCCCGAAGGAATATCATACCTCTATCTTTCATCCGATGTTAAGACAACTATCTATGAAACACGAGCTAGCTTATTTGACTTTGTTTCAATTGCCACTTTTAGACTAGAACAAAATATTAGAATTATTCATTTGAGCCAAGAAACGTATGATGTCTTCCGATTGGCTGAGCTAGAGCAATTGGAGGAAGTATTATTGCATAACTCTTTTATCCAAAAATTAGAGGAAGAACTTTCAAGACCTAAACGGAAAAGCGATAGTGATCTGGAGTATTTGCCTACTCAGTATATTTCAGAACTAATAAAGTCAATGGATATCGACGGAATTGAATTTAGAAGTTCTCTTCATAATGATGGGTATAATTTAGCTATTTTTGATCCCAATAAATTCAAGGCTCTTGGTGTTGAAGTCTACGATGTTTCTAGTATTGATATCAAGTTTGAGAAGGTGAAAATCTAAGGTATGCTAACCTTAGAGGTTGATATTTAATATCTCAAATAATCTCACGATCTTTACAATAGATAAAAGCCCCAAGCCGGTCAAATTAGCTGACAAAGCGAGCATCTAGCCAAAATAGCCCCCCTTGTCCGGTTTTCGAGGGGGGCTTCTTTTTGTTTAAATGTTTGCTTTATAGTCCTTATTAAAGCTCCTGAATAAATCAGCTACGGTTTCCCGTAGCCAGTCCTACTTTCAAACCCATACCTTAGCTTAACGATTTGTAATAATCTTGAAGTTAATATCTGTAAACATATTAATTCAGTATAAATAATGTATATTAGGCTTGGGTATTAACCTTGCCCGATTGAAAAGTAGCATGCCATGATAGTAACCACGACCAATTCCATTGAAGGAAGGGAGATTTCACGATATAATGATCCAATAGCAGCCAATGTTGTCATCGGTACCAATATCTTTAGCGATATAGGAGCGAGCTATGTAGATTTCTTTGGCGGTCGCTCTACCAGCTATGAGAAGAAGATGCAGGAAATGTACAAGCGTGTTACTGAAACGCTCAAGCAACGTGCACAGGCAATTCGTGCTGATGCTATTATTGGGCTTAGTGTAGATATCGACGAAATCTCAGGAAAGGGGAGCCAAATGTTTATGATTACTGCGGTGGGTACACCAGTACATCTTAAAGAAGTTGCCCGCGTTCCAGTCGAGAAGCAGGATGATCTATTGGATGGCGAACTGATTCAGCAGAAGGTCCGAGCGGATATTATCTTAGAAAATTATAAGTCGGTAGAATCTATCAATAAGGAAACAGCTGAATTTATCGCTACATCGGGCCTAAGGGAATTTGAACCGCTTGTGTTCAAAGCAATGAATGAGGATTATGGTATAGAACAAACTCCAAAAGATAAACTGGAAATGCTATTCCGCTATTTTGATTACCTACCAGATGAGGAAGCCATTGCTATGCTTTTTAACGCTTTATTAGAAGGCAATTTGACAACCTTACAAGTAAAACGTATCAATGCGATTATTACTTCATCCAATTTTATAGATTACTCAAAAGCCCTGGTGCCCCTTGAGATCTTAGTTATCGGCATTTTTCAATTTTTTCTAATTTTTTGAATTGCGTATATTTGCGAGTTTGCAGACATTATAAATAAGAATGTATAAATAAACGATGAACATCTCAGATATTATAGCCTTTTTTTCTTTAATATTTTCGATTTTAGCGGTAATTTTTTCATTTTTCATATATGTGAAGGATCAAAAGAAAAATAATCAAGATCAGCTATTTCAAGAAAAATTAAATTCTTATAAAGAATTAATGAGCATTGCTAAAAGTACACATTCAAAATTCTCTGATATTATTGATTATGTCCAATTTTTTGATGGAAATGAAAAGCAATGGGAAAAGAAATTTCTAAAATACTCCGGCGAATATTATGGAATGGCATATGAGTTTAAATACTGTCTTTCTAAAAGTTCATTTATTTTTCAGGAGCATATACTCTCTAAACTGAAAGAATTAGAATTTTCTCTGATTTTCTTTGTTACGTCCTCATTTCATCAAGACAATGAAATAACTTTCAATGCTTATGATAATATTGCTTACCAAATAGAAGAAATTGAGAAACTAATTAAATCAGATTTAAACATTAGTAATTTAAGTAAAGGCTTGGAAAAGAGAATTAAATGAAAAAAGTTAAAAAGGTTTTAAAATCACTCGGGAAAAAGTTAACAAATAACAGGATTGAGGGTATTGGGTTAATATTCGTTTTATTCTCTTTCTTTCTTCAGATTGCGGAAGAAGACTTTAACAATCAAAAACATGAAGCCGAAAATTATAATATCCATAAAAAACTGGATGTAATTTGGCGTGTTTATAGTAAGGATTTTTCTTCAAGAAACCCGGAATATGGAGTGTCTTCTGCTATCAACTTCAAACACTACAATGAAGATTGGAAGATTTATTCCGAAAACCGAAAAGAAATTAAAGTTTGGAATGACTTAGTGGATGATTCAGGAAAATACAAAATGATTCTATTTATTGTAGGTAGTATTTTGATTGTAATACCAAAATTTAGGGATAAATAATAATTTCTGATAACACTCGTCCAGTAAAATGTTCGGGGGAAGGTGACATTTGCAGTAACCATACGTTATAAATTTTTACATGTCTATTTATTTGTACCTTTGCATTTTTAACATAAACAATTTCGTATATTTAAGTACGTATATATAAACAAAAACGCTTTCAGCTGTATGAACCAAGATTTAATGCTCCGACTATTTCGCTCTATTGAGGGTGAACCGAATGATGATATTATTAAGGTTGCGGATGCTATTATAGATTCTGAACGAAAAAAAGGGCATGGTAAACTAGCTGATAGGTTGACAGGGATTCTAAAACGTAATGTCCAATCCACCAGTTCACTAAAAGGGGAGCTTCAAAATATTTTTGGTTCTACTATTGCAATTCCTAAAGATAATCGAAAGAATATACCCTTAGCAGTAGAAATATCTCGAGATGAATTACGCCATGATATGGTATTGCCGATCTATGTCGAGGAAAAGATTCAACGTATTGAGAAAGAATATGTAGCTCGTGAACGTTTAGCTCTATTCGGGTTAAAACCCAAAAGACGAATTCTTTTACATGGTTCGCCCGGATGTGGGAAAAGTATGAGCGCTGAAAGAATTGCTTGGAACACAGGATTACCATTTTTAAAGGTCAGATTTGAAGCTATTATTTCATCTTATTTGGGAGAATCAGCAAGCAATTTAACAAAGCTTTTTGAAGCAGTATCCTCCTATCCTTGTGTATTGCTTTTGGATGAATTTGATTTTATAGCTAAAGCGCGAGGGGACAAGCAAGATGTTGGTGAAATGCATCGAGTAGTGAATATTCTGTTAAATGTTCTTGAGGATTATGATGGACCTGGAATAGTGATAGCAACAACAAATCTGCAAGGAGCAATTGATCCTGCCTTACTTAGAAGATTCGATGATATTATTGAGTTGCCAAAACCAGCTAAAGAACAAATAACCCGTATACTTAAAAATACTCTAGGAGCTATTAAACTTGCTAAAGATATTAGATGGGATGAGCTATCATCAGAATTATTAGATTATTCTGCCGCCTTAATCGTAAAAATTGCTCTTGATGCTGCAAAAATATCCGTACTTAATAGTCAGAATCAAGTTGAGATGATACATTTAATACAATCAATCCAAGAAAATAAAAATTATAAAACGTAAACTGTGTCACTACTGACACGCCATATTAACCAATTTGCCTATGTCTGAGTTTCCACATCTTTCTTTAAAGGATTCTTTTAAGGGGGATTTTAGATTTTCGCCTGTACCCCGTAACACCAACCCAAGAACAGCGGAAAACCGCAAAAATAATCAGGCCCATGGAGCCTATGTAAAAGGAAATGCAACTTTCGTTAAAGAATGGTATCACAACGAATTACTAAAAAGAGAGCAATCAGGATTACCTCCATTAGATGAAGACAAAATCCCAGTTTTCTTACAAGTAGACCCTTTAGCATTTGATGTTGAAGGATTAAAAGGTTTTGGTATTGAGATTATATCCGAGGAAGATAACGGGTTTATTATTGGTGCGAGTGTAGACGGATTCAAATCTCTAGAGAAAAAGGCCCAACAGTTTATTGACGAGGGAAAAGCAGTGACTACAGCTCAACTTTGGGATATTGTTTTGGGACAGTCTTGGCGAATCGAACATATCCTCTCGGAAGAACTCCAACGAAAATGGGCTGAAATAGGGGATGAAGATACATTGATAATAGACGTGTCGATAGCTTGCTATTTAAAAGCGCCTGATTTTCCAAGGAGGGAAAAGAAAGATTCAGATGAAAAATATGAACAGCGTATTGAAAGATGGAGAAAGCGATATGAAGAATATGAGATAGAAAAAGATGATTTGGAATTTATTAGACAGGATGATGTACAACGTTTTATTAATGTTTATGGAGGCAATATTATTAGCGGTTTTGTTTCCGAGATCGATAGCTTTGGTTTTAGTGTAGAACTAAAAGGAAAGGCATTAAAGGATTTTGTTCTTAACTATCCATATGTGTTTGAAATAATTGAAAAAACTGATATTGATTCTCCTTTGGTATCAGAAGGGGATGGAGAAGAATGGAATCTAGAAGTGTTACCCCCGACTGATGTGGCTCCAAAGATATGTATTGTAGATAGTGGTATAATGGAAGGCCATCGATTATTGGCACCTGCAGTATTGATTAATAAATCCAGAAACTTTGTTCCAGATTTGCCTGATACCGTAGCTGACGAAGTCGTCAGTGGCGGGCATGGTACTCGTGTTGCAGGAGCGGTATTGTTTGGGAATAAAATACCGCAAGATGGGAATTATCAAGCACCCTGTTACTTATATAACGCAAGGGTTTTAAATAGAGATAACCAACTTTCATCATTACATTTTCCTCCAGAGTTAATGGAAGAGATTTGCGAGACTTTCGTTGACGCCCACGTTTTTAATATATCTATAAATAACCGAGTTCCATGCCGTACAATTCACATGTCCCAATGGGCTGCTTCTTTGGATCGATTAACTCATAAAGATGCCCATATTTTTGTTGTATCTGCTGGAAATATAAAAGATGAAAGCTTTTATCCGAATAACCCCGGTATTAAAAATCATTTGGCATCCGGTAGGACGTACCCAAATTATTTGTTGGAAAAGGCTTCTCGTATTGCTGATCCTGCACAAAGTCTTTTCACAATCACTGTAGGATCGGTATGTTTAGATTTATATGAAGATGATGATCTCAGATCTTTTGGTGCTAAAGACCATATTTCCTCCTTTTCTAGATGTGGGCTAGGTATATGGAATTCTATCAAACCTGAATTAGTTGAGTACGGAGGTGACTGGGTTACTGAGAAAAGAGGGAGCAATCTGGTTGTCCAGGAATCAACTTGTCCAGAATTAGTTGTTTCAAAAGGGCCAGGGGTATCGCGAGATACTATAGGTACATCCTTTGCCGCACCTAAAGTATCTCATATTCTAGCTAGGTTAATCTCACAATTTCCAGAGAAAGAAACATTGTTTCATAAAGCCTTGCTTATTCAATCTGCTCGATTACCAGAACATGTACGAAATAGACCATCATTAAATGATATTCAACATTACGGTTACGGTATACCTAACACTGATCGTGCCGTGGAAAATTCTACTAGACGAATTACTTTTACCACGTCAGGGTATATCTCGTCTGGGCAGGCAAATCTTTATTCCGTAAAAATTCCCGAAGAGCTAAGAAGACAAGGTGAGGATTATGATATATTATTAGAAGTTTGCTTATGTTATACAGCTAAAAATAGACGTACTCGCCGCAGGATCAATTCTTATCTTTCAACATGGCTTACTTGGCAGTCTGCTCCTATGGGCCAGGATCTTGAAGGATTTAAAAAGGATATTTTAAAGGATTTGGAAGAAAACAGAGAAATTGATGATGGAGAGGTCTTTGAGCAGCCTGAACGGATTTCATGGACTATAGATGAAAGTCCAAATTGGGGGATAGTCAAAGGGATTAAAAGACAAGCCAACGCCAATCAGAAAGATTGGGCAACACTCAAATCTTATAATCTTCCTAATGAGATGTCTTTTGCAATCGTGGGGCACAAAGGGTGGGGAAAAGATCTGGAGGAAGAAGTGCCATATGCTTTCGTTGTAAGTTTTGAAGTGCTCAATGGCGAGGTACCACTGTATGAATTAATGTCTCAAGTTAATATCGAAGTACAGCAGGAAAGTGAGGTTGCTATATAATTAATAACTCATAAAAGAAAAATGGAAGAGAAGTTTGCCGAATTATAGATCTGAATATTTTATAAAATATGAATGTTGAGTCTAGAGAATATCAAGAACATCCGGTGTTTGATAAATTAGATAAGTTTATAGGGTTCTATGAATGGTGGTCGGATTCGATAATGTTATTTTCGACACTTGGAACGAAGTCAATTATTAATATCGATACATACGTTTACTCTTCAATGAAAGGAACTTTGGAATCTATTAAACTGATATTAATGAATGGGAAAATCAATGATGCTTATGCCATATTAAGAAAATTTCATGATTCAATTATCATGAATGTTTACACTAATTTGTATTTGGAAGATAATCTTAGTCTAAAAAATCTTATTGTAAAGCAAGTTGATGGTTGGATGCAAGGAACTGAGCAGCTTCCTAATTTCAGAACAATGACTAACTTTATTAAAGATAATGCGAAAACAAAGGAATTATATATATTGATAAATACTAATAGTAGATATGATAAAATACGCGAAAGATGCAATAACAATACGCATTATAATTTCTATAGTAATGTGATGTTAAATGATAATAAAGTCTACAACAACAGTAGAGGCAAGTATTTAGATGCAATTCAACATGATTTAATTCATCTAGTTATTATGCATCTAACTTATATTTTTACCGTGTCCGAACATTATATGATTTCATCAGACTATACAGATTTTCTCGATTGCGGTACAACACCGCCTGAAGATTCGCAATATTGGGTAGCAAACGCTATACAAGAGATATTTGACGAGGTAATTAAAAGAAATCGAGGTGATCTTGCTAAATATATTTTGTCAAGGACTTGTATGAAGTTAGTTTAAATTGGGAGTGTAGCGTCAACTGTGTCATTGGATTAAAATCTTAAAAACCTCTTTCCCGTTTGAGCCTATCCCCAAATCTAATATATAGTTGGGATATGGTCAAGCCCCAGTTATGTATTGGCATAGTCTATTTTTTAGAAATATTCTTAATAATGAGATACATCAGCTTTAACAAGGCCTGTTCAGAGCTAAATGCCCACTTGGACTTAGTAATCTTTCGTATCTGACGGTGTATTCTCTCAGTCGGATTTGTGGTGTATATAATCTTGCGAACCTGTTCCTCGTAATCAAAGAAAGTGGAAAGATTAATCCAGTTATCGATCTAGGATTTGGCGGCAAGAGGGTATTTCTTACCCCATTTTTCTTCGAAAGACTTCATATCCCATTTCTTCGTTCACGGTCTTATAAATTGGTTTTAAATCCTCCATTACTACCTTCTTATCTTTTTCGGTTACATAGCGCATGCTTGTTCTGATCTGATGAACAATACACAGTTGGATCTTTATTTTTGGAAAAATAGTTTCTATGGCCTCGGGAAACCCTTTTAGACCATCAATACAAGCAATAAGGAGGTCTTCACCACTATGCTGCTTTAGATCGGTAAGCACAGAAAGCCAGAACTTGGCCCTCTCATTTTCTGAACTATAAAGGCCGATTAGATCTTTTCTACCGCCCATGCCGACTCCCAGAATGTTATAAATAGCCCTTGATTCGACAGTTCCATTCTGGCGAACCTAAATGTGCATACAATCCAGAAATACAAAGGGATAAACAGCTTCCAAGGGCCGGCTACGCCACTCATTTACTGCAGGAAGCACAGAAAAAGGAATAATCACAGCTTTTTATATAATTGTATGATCTTTTAAGTGGCACGGTTTGACCGAAATTAATGGAATCATTCCTCCGAAATACCCACAATCCATTTAATAGCATTGATTTAATATAAAATAACATCTATAAAACTATCGTCATAAATGCGGATTTTAAGATCCATCGAACTATCCAGTTTTGAGATGAAAGAAAGCGTGTGACGAAACGTCCTGAGCGGTATCCTGCTACCAACGAGCCAACTGTCTTAAACACGCTTTCTTCAAATCTAATAAACATATTATGAGATTAAATCAAACATACGACGAGATACTTCATATCATTCTGATTTTAGAAGTGTATTAAATTTTTGTATACTTGACTATTAACAATTTAGTATCAATCAATTTATATTGAATTTGGATAATTAATTGTGTTTTAATGATATTCTCTATTCAAAATCTGATTCCATCAATGAGAAAATATGATGCGGTTTCAGGTCCTCTGGAAGAACAGCATTTAGTCGTTCAAGTATTTTCTTACTTTCTATGAAGCCAGGCATTTTTTGCTGAGTTACAATTGAGTAAATAAGTTGCCTTGAATAATAGAAATACTCAATATTCAATAATGGAGCTGCCTTAATATACCATTGTACAAAGAGGTGTTCAATATTAATTTTATTTCCAACACTTAGTTTTGTCTGATAATTTTGGAACTTAACGAATGTAAGTGATGGAAACCCTAATAAACTTTTTGGAAATGGCAATTTTCTGGAGCTCAGTAAGTAATGGTCAAACGCAATTTCCTCATCAAAAGTAGCCGTAATTTCAAAATTTTGTTCAATGATATAACGGATAAGATAATTATAAAAACTATTGCGGTAAGGTTTTAGATGCAATCTTTTTTGATTGATATCTTTTGTTTTAAGAGAGGCAATTGTTTGATAGGTGTCGTCTATCTTAACCTTTATAAATTCGTCCAAAAATTCCTTATTCCTTTCATAGAAACCTGATTCTTCAATTTGTAGCGATGTAGTTTTTCGTAAAATATTCATTTTAGGAATTCGAGTGTTTCCACTTATATTTCTAAAAAAGTAAAAATGGTATACCTCGTTATCTATATATTTATTTAGTGGTTGCAATGCAAATCCAAGATTTGCAATTAATGAAAAAGGAAGTCCCTTGATCTCATTTCTTGAAACGGATAAATCGGGTAGAAGCTCATCTTGAAAATATAGGATACCTGAATACAAAAATGAAGAACTGTTGCTAACGTTTGGTGTATATTTCAGATTTATACCATAATTTAGAAGTTTAAAAAGTTGTTGTGAGTCATTTAAAATAATTCCATTGTGGCTAAGTAACAAACCATTTAAGCCTTTTCTATAGTCATTATTGTAGAATTTCCTTGGATGAAATGTTTTCGCTAAAGGGAATTTAGTTAATAGATGGCTGGCGTCAACTTTTTCTTCCATGCGTACTTCATCTTCATCTTTGTTCTTTCTTATATTATAAACTGTTACTTCAAAGATACCATCATTTATATCCAGTTTGAAATTTAATTCTCTTTCTATACCCAAATATTCAAAATCACCATCTACAGTAATAAACAAAAATTGTCCCATCAAATTGGAGTTCAATGATCTTTTGCTAATATCAATATTTTCAATAACGACGTTTAATCCATGCTTAAATTTTATTGAAAAAGTTTTTTCTATTCGCTCAATAAATTCTTCTTCCATAGGAATAGTTTCATTCAGTGCCCATGGTTCATTGACCATTTTATTATAATTTCCGCCAACCAGGTTGCCATCGTACATAATGGTAATAGGGGAGCAAAGAACATAATTTTCCAACAAGTCTTTCATGTCTATTCCAACGGATTCTTTATTTGTGGTGATTCTTACTGCGATGGAAGTACCAGCCGTATACCTGTATCCCTCAAAAACTGAGAACTCAGCAGGCATTGGAATTGGATCATGGTGTTTACCTAAAGATTGAAAGATATAATTTCCGTTTCTTCCCTCAATTCCCAAACGGATTGAATCAGAATTTGGTGAGGCATGCTTTGTACTTATCTCGATTCTATCGCCAGCCATAAAGCATGAAAGCAGACCAATACCAAACCTGCTTATGGGGATGAAATCTTTTTCGATAGTTTTATTGATTTGAATTTTTTCTAGCTTGAACTGGTCGGAGTTGTAATATGATTCACCTTTTTTTAATAAATGGTTCTTTATGATCTCTTCGTTCATACCCATACCGAAATCATCTATCCTTATCCATTGATAGCCTAATGTATCCGTGAAGAAAGTCACTTTTATAGGTTCCGCTTTAAAATTGGGATTAAATTGTCTTTCATGAAATTCTCTGTGTCTACTAGTATCAATTGCATTTTGGAGCAGTTCACGGATAAAGATGAAATCGTCATTATAAAGACCATCACCAGTCAATAGTGTAAGAATTTTATCCTGTGAAAGGCTGAAATGGTAGTCGCCAGATTGGTAATTGTCCGAAGTAAGATTGTATTTATCTACTTCTTGAGGTAAAGGTTGTTTCTGCCATTTGTCGGAACAATATTTTTTAAGTTTATAACAAGCAGTGAATTCAGAGTTTATAGTGCGAATAAATTCTTTTATAGCTACCTCAATATTTGGGTGAGGGGTCGTGGCGCTGAATATGGCCTCAACGATCTCTCCATTTCTTCTAAATTGGAAACCGCCCGAGTTTAGATGCTTTTCCCATTCAATTTTACTAATTCCATCGAGTTTATTTTTTGGATTATCAAGATCGAGGAATTCATATACACTTTTTGGAGTTCTACTATTGTCAAAGTCCAAAATATCGGCAAGACGTAGCAAAATAACACAAAACATGAGGTCACACTGTCCTAGATAATCATTATGAAAATGTCGATAATCGGCAATTATCTCATCAACCCACATATTATGGCTTTCACATAAGAAACCTAAGTTTTGTTTTATAACAGTGTTTCCCCACTTTAGCGGCATATCTATTGGCGCATTGTTAAGGTAGATCCATACCCTTTTGGCATGCATCCATCTGCAATACCATTCTATAAGAGCTTCTGTAGGCTGCCGTCCGTTCTCTTCATAATCTAGCATCGCACGGGTATTTTTTTCAAGAAACTGATGAAAATCCGGCTCGGTACCAATTGCATCAAGTTCTCCAGAAGAGAAAACCATACCGATATCGTGGTAAACGGCACTCAAAAGTAGCATACCGCACTCTAACGCTGAGAGCTTACTGACATCAGGACCGAGAAGATCACCCATGATCTTAACGATGTTTTTTTGATGGCGATTATTATGCAAAGTATATTTTGGGAAAGTTTTGCTATATCTGTCAAGTAGGGGCATAGCACGCTCTATATGACCTTTAACCATTGCAATATCTTCTATTGAAGCGCCGGAAGTAGTAGTGAAATGTTCCCAGATAGCTAAACCTGAAAAATCATGATAAATCTCGTTGTTTTGTGGCATTAGTAAGTTAATAATAGAGCTTAAAAATAAATAAAAAAGATGACATTAATCTAACTGATTTTATTTATACAATGTAAATATTTGATTTATAACTTTAATAGTTTAAGTTGTTTTTTTGGATAAAAAGACTAACTTTTAGGTTATAAAATTAATATTTATTAGATACTTTGAAAGTTCAAAACGGCGAGTCTTATTTTGTAACTTTAAAACAAAGACTAACGAAAAATCGAATGTGCTTTTTTTCTTTCTTGACCTTGCCGTTAGAATAATTGAATATAAATAATCTTAGTAAATTGTTGCTCTGACACAAGTTCAAAAAGGTTTTGGTGAGTGTTTTAAAGGCTTCAATAAAGATATTTTCTGATTTGTAAATTATCAATTAAAGGAAATCTTTGTATATTGGGAAAATTATTACTTAAAAACGTAGCCATGCTTTTAATCTTAATGATAAACTCTTTTAAATATGACTGAAAATACACATAGTGCAGTTGGTCCTGCATTAGGGTATTATTATCAGGCGATATATGCCCTAAAAGTATTATTTGAAGAGGATGACATAAATTCGTGCATCAGTATTGAAACGTTAGATGATGTGGTAATCGAAAATGGTAGTCAGAAAGAATTGCACCAACTTAAACATTCAATTCAAAAGAACACCAAATTATCAATTAAAAGCGACAATATTTGGAAAACTCTTGGAATTTGGAGTGAATATTTAAAATTTGAATCTGGAGAAAACTTTATATTCACATTATCAACGGTGGCAGAAATTGATAAGTCGAACTCTTTATCAATTTTACTAAATTTTGGTACTGATCGTTCAGATTTGTTGATAGAATTAAACAATGAAGCTAACAGAATATTAAACGAAAGAGAGTTTGTCAGATTAAAAAATAATTCTATTTCTAGTCCAGATAAAAATACTAAACTTCCTTATGAAAATAGATTTAAAGGTTGTGAAGCTTTTTTAAATCTATCCGAAACTAAAAGAAAACTCTTAATAGATAGAATAATACTTAATCCAGGAAGCTTTTCTATAGATGGTGCTATTGAAATGGTTTGTGGTAAAATTAAGAATACTGTTAAAGTAGAAGACAAAGAAACTTTGGCGAAGTCTATAATTGCATGGTGGGATAGAGAAGCTGTAGAATCCCTTACCGGAGAAAGGAGAAGACAAATATATAAAACTGAATTATTAGAATTTATTAGTAGAAAAAATGCAGAAATGTATAGGGATTTGTTTACAGATGATTTAGCTGAGCTCAGTATTCCGAAATTACTTAATCCCAGTCCAATCCATCAAAAACAATTGGAAATAATTTCAGCATCTGAGGCACAAAAAAGAAGATCTTATGATACGGAAATAAAAGCTAGAATTCAAAGAGAATTTTGGATGACTAATAAAATATCCACTGTTGAACGTTTAAAAAAATATGATGGCCTTTTAATTAACGAATGGTCATATATGTTTGATGAAATTTGTGCAGAAGCAGAAGTATTACCGGATTCGGAGATTCAAAAAAAAGGTAGAGAATTACTTGATTGGTCTCATACTCAAGCTCATAATCAAGTACAACCTATTTCTAATAGTTATAGGAACCCTGATTTAATTAGAGGAAGCTATCAAATGTTGTCAAGTATTATGGAAATTGGTTGGCATGTAAACTATAAAAAACTAATAAATGATATTGATGGAAAAAGTTAGTATAGATATTTTTGCAAATACTAATCCTGCATTTTGTTCTTTAATCCTACATAGTTTTTGTCAAGGATATTATACAGTGAAAGGTAAAGGTGTAACTTTCCCTTTGTTACTACTTCCAATTCCTATAATCCTTTCAAATGATCTTGCACCAAGTTTTGATGGCACAAATGTAAAAACGGGTTTTTTATCCTGGGTAAAAAAAAATCCTTTTTTAACTATTGGACTATCAGATCGGATAGAGAGTGCATATAATATTATTAAACCGGGAATTGCATTTGCATGTTCAAAAAGTATTTTGGAAGTAAACAGTAAAGGTGAGTTTTTCCCTAAAGATGATGCCCTTAAAAACTACGTAAATGTTGTTGAGCTTTCAAAACTTTATAAAAATGCTTACAGACTCGGGCAATGGCTTGGGGAAATAAACTCTACTAAAACAATTTATAATCATTTAGGAATTTCATTATGAGCAGGTGGAAAATTACTCATTTAGTTTTTTATAGTAAACACGGTGAAATAAGAACAATTGAATTTAATAAAGGTGTTACAATTATTACGGGAGGATCAAATACAGGAAAGTCCGCTGTAATTGATTCAATCGATTATTGTTTGGGTTCCTCTAGTTCAAGGATTGCAAGTTTTATAACAGAACGGGTGACACATATAGGGTGTAAATGGAAAAATAATGATTCAGAGTTCTTTGTTGCAAGATCTTTAAATAAAGGAGGTGGTGCATCATCGCAAATGTTTTTAGATTATGGCACTAATATAGAAATTCCTCAAAATTCTGATAATATAAAAGGAGGTGGTAATAAAGAAACTATAAAACAAGTTTTAGAACATCTTTTTGGAATATCAGAAGATATACCTGAAGATGCTTCAACGAATAAAATTTCCGTGCGATATATTACTCCATTTATATTCTTAGATAAAGAAGTTATTGATAGTCGCAATACTCTTATGCACCATTTAGATGACAGAAATTTTGCTAAAAGTTTTGTCGAGTCACTTCCATTTTTTTTAGGTGCTATTGACAAGGAGGAACTTGATGCGATAAAACGGCAAAATGGATTGGTTAAAGGTATTGAGATAGAAGAGAAAAAGAAACTTCAAAGTGAGAATCACTATAATAGTATAATGGAAGATGGATTTAAACTTCTTTATGAGGCAAAGCAATTAGGTTTAGTTTCTGAGGACACTAAAGCGGACACTAAAGAAGAATTAATTAGTATACTTAAATCTATTTCTGTTAAAGAACCACAAGGTATTTCAGCTGAAGATACGGATGTCTTAGAAAATTTACAATTGAAAAAGAATGAAGTTCTAGAAAGGATTAATAATCTTAAAAAAGCCAAAATTTCAGCTACTAGAAATGAAGATCTAACTTCAGACTTTGAAAAAGTAATAAATAATCAATACGCTAAATTAGATGTTCAGAAATTCTTTAAGCATTCAGAGGCTAATTGTCCAATTTGTGATAAGGCAATGGATAACATTTCCGAACAATCTAAAAAGATTTATGAATCAATGAACCTTTTGGAAAAGGAACGTATAATTGTAAAAAATCATAAACCACAAATAACTAAATATGTAAGTGAATTGGATAGTAAAATCGATGCTGAACAAAAAGAATTTAAAAAGATTGATAGTACAATATCGAATTTGATTAAGGAATCAGAAATCATTAGATCCCAATTTCATTTATTTCAACAAGCAGCTCGTGTAGCTGGAAGAATCTCTTACTTTTTAGACAACCATTTGGAGCATGAAAAATTTGATACGGAACGTTTGGATAGATATAAAAGAGAATTAGCTGAAATTATTTCAATATATGGTAAAAGCAGGCGAGAAGAAAAAATTGAATTAGCACAAATGAAAATTTCTCAATATGCGACAGATAATTTGAAAGCTCTCCCGAAAGGACCTCCTTGCGAAGATGCAAGTATCAATTTTTTTTCTAAAGGTCCAAAGATTATTATTACTGACAATGAACAGAAATCTTTAGATTTCGCAAATATAGGGTCTGACGAGAATTATTTGAGTATTCACATGGCCTTTGCTTTTGCATTCCAAAAATTTCTTGGTAAAAGGCACGCATCAGTACCGGGTGTATTAATAATAGATCAAGTTAGCCGTCCATATTATTCAAACAATGAAAATGAAGATCTGCAAAACGAAAATGACTATAAAGATGATGATAAAATAGCTTTGGAAAAACACTTTGACTTCATTTTTAAACAAGTAGAAGATGATAATGATCTTCAGGTAATAGTTTTAGAGCATGCTTACTTGGGAAATAATTTGAAATTTACTGAAGCAACCAAATATAAATGGCCTAAAAGTGGAAAGGAAAAATTAATACCATCAGAATGGCCAAAAAGTTGAAAGTAAGCTACATTAGATAATAAATGATTATATACAAGTGCTTTAGCATGACACTGTCTCATAAAGTGTGTAAGTTATAGCAATGCGGAGTTTGAAAGGACTTCGCATTTTTTATCTACTAACTTTATAAGAGTATGGTTGACAAGGAGTCACTATTAAACGACAAGGAGTTCTTAAAGAGTTTTAAGGACGGCTTAGAGCTGCAATCATTTTTACGCGAGTTACAGGCACGAGCAGTATCGCAAATGCTCGAAGGAGAAATGGTCGGCCACCTTGGCTATGAAAAGCATGAGCGCAGTGGTCAGGGCAATTCTCGGAAGGGACATACGAGCAAAAAGGTTCGTGGGGATCATGGAGATCTGGAGATTCAGGTTCCCCGAGATCGCGATGGTACATTCAATCCGATCATCGTTCCCAAACGCAAGAACATGATTGACGGCGTTGAGAACGTGATCGTTTCGCTATATGCCAAAGGCATGAGTGTTTCTGATATAGAAAATATGATGCGCGATGTTTATGGATTTGACCTTTCTGAATCGACGATTTCCCGGATTACCGACCGTGTGGCGGGTGATGTTATCGCCTGGCAAAACCGCCCGCTGGACAACGTATATCTTATTGTCTGAATGGCATTGTTTTTAAGGTCAGGGAGAATTCCAAAGTGGTCAATAACACCATTTATCTTGCTGTGGGCCTAAACAGGGATGGCTATAAAGAAGTTCTGGGCATGTGGCTGGGCAAGAATGAAAGTGCCAGTTTTTGGATGGGAATCCTGACAGACCTGAAATCCCGGGGAGTAGAGGATATGCTGATTACAGCGACCGATAATCTCAATGGTTTCTCCGCTACTATACGTAGTGTATTTCCTGAGTGCAGCAACCAGGTCTGTGTTGTCCATCAGATCAGAAATGCCTGCAGATATGTTGTATGGAAGGATAAAAAGGCCTTTACAGCGGACATGAAGCCTATCTATGATGCTCCCAATAAACAGGCTGCACTGGCAGATTTTGCCGATACTGACCGTCTTTTACGACTTTCCAATTGAGATCCGACGAATAATCTATCCGACTAATATCATCGAAAACATGAATGGGAAGATCCGTAAATACACAAAGAATAAACTGTCATTTCCAAGCGATGATGCCGTATTGAAATCTGTATATTTGGCTTTGAGAGAAATCTCTAGAAAATGGACAATGCCTATTCGTAACTGGGCTATTATCCTAAATCAGTTCTTAACTTTATTTGAAAAAGAGTCCAGTTATAAGGAACATAACCGAACTCCGTAGTTTTTATTTACACACTTGCTGGGACAGTCCCTCGAAAGACAAGAGTATTATTTTTTAAGGTTTTACATTTACAAAGCTATCAAATGAAACAGATTCGCCAAAATTTTGGACTTGGAATTCAATAGTCAATTTGTTGAATTCTTTTTCAATTTTATCAGCATTTTGCTGTCTAATAACTCGCATTTTTAAACCCTTGTATTCGAAATCCTCAAAGTAGTTTTCAAACTTTTCATTAATTTGATTAATAGAAACAAAACCACTTTCTTTTACTTTTTTAAAGAGTTTTCTATATTCTTTTTGGACAATTATAAAATCAGTTGGAGGTAATATTATTGGTATATGTTTTGGCCAAACGCAAACTCTGTAAATTTGGTTATCATTTTTATTTTTCAGTAGAAAATAGCCAGGCACAAATATATCTTCGTCCAGATTTTCTTGTAAATCATTTCTATTAAAAGAATACTTCCAAACAAAGTCAGATTTATCTTTATCGTAATATTCAACGTTAAATTCAGAAAAATTTTGAATAATTAATCCTTCGTTGTGTTTTATCCATTGCCTTTCTAAATAACCTTTTTCAAACCTTTGAGGATTGTTATCGTCAATTTCGTCTTGGGGATTTAATATGTAAATATCTAAATCTGAAATTATCTTTTCTAGTATTGGAAATACTTCGTAGCCGAAAAAGTTGGGACGAATAAAATTTATCGTAAAATTAAAGTTTAGATTTTCAAAATCGGTGAAATTGTCCCAAATTTCAATATCTTCTGCTTCAATATTTGGTTTGTTCAAATCAATCCCAAAGTAAACACCGGTTTCTTCATTAAAATAGCTCCATTGTGTTTCATTTTCTTCGGTAGTTAAATATTCAGAACTATTTAGATAATTAATAATATCCTTTTCAGATTGATTACTTGATTTCTTTTTATAAAAGTATAAATCGTAACTCATAATTTTTTACGTGAAATGGGTTTTGCTAATGCCTTGGCGAAGGAGCGCAGCTGTATCTAAGATACGAAAGTGGAGCTGTTTTGCCAAGTCGGTAGTTGTCAGTCAGATTAAGTCTTAACTTTTACACTTCATAGAACCCCTGGTTCAAGATTTGTTTTTAATCGTCTAATATTTTAAAAGATCAGTTGAAACTCCCTTACTCTCCTGAACTTTGGCTACGTTCACTATTAGTTTTCTATATAGTGACTAATGAAATAATTGATGTTACTTTGTACAAAGTTTATTCAACCCAATAAACATCTACCTGTCTTTTTCCAAAGTTACCATTCGTTAATATGATTGGTCTCTTTTCACTCTTTAGGACACTCTTCTTTACGGAGTATCTAAGAGCTTTGGATAATTGATCCCCGATAAATGTCTTATTATATTCTGATTTAATGAATAACTCTATTTCATTTAAATAACGTGGAGTTTTAAGAAAATTCGATTTAACAACAACTTCTGATATAAAAGAATCAATGCTTCTATCGTTTTTCGTGCTTAAGAAATATTCTGGAACATTCTTATATTCTTTTTTAAAGGTAATCACAGCTTCGGACTTAGAAACATTTTGTGGGATGGCGATATTTAGATTTAATACTTTCGCTCCATTAATTCCCAGTTTATTTCCAATATGAACTGCGAAAGAATCACTAAATGGTCTAGTCAAATTTAAAATACCATAAATATGCGAAGAGTCTCTTCCAATAAATTCAGCGAAACCAGAAACTGTCATTCCTAGAATATTCATAATATCACGCAGTCTTTCTGCTAAAGCTTCACTGTAAGTTTTGCTTTGGTCTGTCATATAACAAATTCCGTCAAAAACTTACGCTAATAATTATCATTAATTTACTTTTTTTGTCAAATTTTATTATCTATATTTGTTTTAATATTTTACTGACTTATAAATATTTAAGTCTATTAGTGTAATTTAAGAGTCTCGTTTCCCAAGTCTCACAATTTAATCGAACACGAGAGCGATAGATTGCACCCATAAGCCTTTATTGCTATATTTAGCATCTATAAAGGCGTGGGTACTATCGTCTGCTAAGTTCGAAGGAGTGAGACCCGGGGAATATGCAAGGTAGTAGCCCACGCTTTTATCTTTGAGACTCACCAAATAAATTAATGGTGAGTTATGATTTTAAAAAACAAACGTCCGAACAATTCAATTCCCCCTTAACTTTTGAGGCATGGGGTCATTATGACCATATCCGAAGCTTGTCAGTGTATCTATATCATCTGCTGTGTAACCAATTATTAGACAACTAACTCGGAGCATTTTTTTTAAACTATTTTATGAACCCGAGCGCGTACGCGCGCGCGGGATAGGATGAGTATTGCCTTAATTTTTCGCGGTACTGATCATTTTAATGCCTCAAAAATGAACCAAAAATCAATTCAACTGCTACCCTTTGAGCTAGCATGTTATGAAATATATGACAATGGATACGATCCATTAAATACCATTCGGGAGTTCTGGTCCCAACATAAAATCACCGACTGTCAGGAGAGCCTGTGGACACTCTTTGAAAACTATAGAAAGTGTATAGTACAGGAAAATACTGTTGATGTAAAGCAGATGCATACTTTTTTGATGCAGCTGTACCGTGTGCTCATCGCTTATTTCCTAGTGCACTTTCGAAAGGTCGAAATCGATACGGTTCCATTTGTCTTTGCTGAGTCTTTCGAAGCTATAACAGCTGATCTGGAGGCCAAGGAGAAGATCCACAGTTTCTTTAAGCGTATTTCCGAATAATACCTGATCCATAAGCAGATGATAAAAAGATCAAAATCATTCACTGCCTTATTGGATAAGGTGGTCAATATTCCAGTTATACAGATTACAATCTTAGTAATCTTGTTCATACTTGTTTTTCAATCCTATTTAACTTGTTTTTTAAAGGCATTGAAGAACATAAGAGCTTTTATCGTATTAGCTCTTATGTTTCATATGTTTAGTTTATCGGCTCAGACCCCCCGCAAGGATAGCGGGGCGGAAGGGCCAACTCCGCTGCAGATTGGTGATACAATACCTGACTCGCTATGGAGTATGCCTTTGCAGGTTGTAAACCATCCGGATGGTAAAAAAGTCATTTCTTTAAATGACTATAAAGGAAGGCTTATTATCTTGGATTTTTGGGCGACTTGGTGTAGCCCTTGTGTAGCGGCCCTTCCTAAATTGCAAAAACTACAAGCGGCTTTCTCCGACCAAATCGCAATAGTTCCCGTTACCTTTCAAAAAGAACAGATTGTAAACTCGTTTATAAAGAATAATGAAATTGGCAAGAAGTTGAACTTCTTACTTGTCACTGGCGACACATTGCTTTCAAAGGCTTTCCCGCATCAATTACTTTCACACTTGGTATGGATAGATAAAGAGGGAATACTTAGGGCAACCACTTGGTCTGAATATGCCAATGCTGCAAACATTAGTACGGTATTGGAAGGCAAAGTGCTCAACTGGACAATGAAAAATGACATGCTTCAATTTAATAAGGACATGCCGCTGCTGACCCCTACAGAAAACGGGGCTCCCGTACCATCAAAAATCTACTACACGATGTTTTCAGGGCATCTGAATGGTGTGAATCCAACAGCAGGAACTTCTAGGGATAACATAGCCAAATCTGTCCGAAAATACTTTATCAATTCAGGACTGGTAAACCTTTGTGTAATCGCCTGGGGAAAACCGATCCCTGAACTATCTGCAAAGCAATATGTATATCCTAACGCTACAAAAAATATGTACGTACGGCCTGAAGCTGTTTATAGTGAGGACTGGAACAGGGAAAATACCTATTGTTACGAGGCGGTGATGACCGAAAATACAAGTTCAGCAGATTTTAACGATATGCTAGCGCAAGACCTTAAACGCTATTTTGGCATAGCGGGATGTTTGAATAGGACCAATATTCAATGCCTTGTCATCCGTTCTGGAAAATCCGCTAGAAATAGTAATAAGGTCGGTATCAAGCTAGCTGACCTAATTTGGAACTTCAATAACACGATTTTTTCAGTTCCGCTGATTGTGGATGAAACGAATGATCCAACGAAGCTAGTTTCTTCGTCGATTATGCAGTGTAAAGACCTCATAAGTTTGCGTAAATCGCTCGAGGCTGAGGGATATGCTTGTACGCTGGAAGATCGGAAAATAGAAACATTTACCATTCATAAAACCCGATAAGCGATGAAGAAGATAGTAATAATAATATTCATTGCCTTAGCCGGAATGAAAGGGTTGATCGCTCAAACTATGCTGCTCGGGAAAGTTTCCGATGCAGATAGTCATATGCCTTTATCTCATTGTACTGTAAAAGTCGGTGGAGAAACAAATGTCATCGTTACTAACGAGCATGGACTTTTCAGTTTAAAAACTAATAAACCAACAGTGGTTTTGACGATTACTTATACGGGATATAAAAAGAAGGAAATACAGGTGGTTCTTCCCAAAAAGGAAATGCTCCTAATTCCTATGGATAAAGAGATAATGGCGCTAGAAGAAGTCAGTGTGATCAACACTGGCTATCAGAATATTCCAAAAGAAAGAGCTACGGGCTCATTTGAATACGTTGATAGTGCCTTGTTTAACCGGAGGGTAGGGCCCGATGTGCTTTCGAGACTGGAGGGGGTGACGGGGAGTTTATTAGTGGATAAAAGAAATACCGACCAGGTGAAACTTCAAATAAGAGGTGTCAGTACACTTTATGCTTCCGATGATCCGCTGATTATATTGGACAATTTCCCCTATGAGGGGGACATCAACAATATCAATCCAAATGATATAGAATCGGTTTCGGTATTGAAGGATGCGGCGGCGGCATCTATCTGGGGTGCTAGAGCAGGAAATGGGGTTATTGTGCTCACTTCGAAAAAAGGCAGGTACAATCAGTCGGTTCATTTGGATTTGAATTCAAACCTCACGATTACACAAAAGCCTGATCTTTTTAAGATTCCAATCATGAATACGCCGGATTATATTGAAGCGCAAAAATTTTTGTTCAGAAATGGTTTTTATGATAATGAATTGAATGATATAGACTATCACCCACCAGTGGGACAACTGATTGAACTACTGGAAAAGCAGAAAAACACGCCGGAAAGTGACTTGGTGGGCTTATCTGCTATTGATCAGCAGATTAAAGCATTGGGAAAGATTGATATTCGGAACGATTTTGGAAAACACCTGTACAGGAGCGCTATTAGCCAGCAGTATGCACTGAACCTTCATGGCGGGAATGAAAAAATAAAGTATGTGATGAGCACGGGCTATGACAAGACGGCCAGCGAGTTAAAAGGCAATAGCAGTGAGAGGTTTACGCTTCGCTTTAATCAAAGTCTGAAACCTATTAGAAATCTTGAATTTAGCACGAATATTTTGTTTACCCAAAACTCATCCCAATCCAATAGTCCTGGTGGTTATTTTGGGGCCTATGCGATTGGAAATAGACAGCTTTACCCGTATACAAGATTTGCTGATGAAGCGGGTAATCCCTTGGCTATAGAACGAAATCTGCGCCAATCTTATATCGATAGCCTGCAAGCGACGGGTTTATTGGACTGGTCTTATAGACCTTTAGAAGAGTTGGATTTAGCCGATAATAGAAATAGGGGGAAAGACCTGCGGATCGGTGCGAATGGTACCTATAGTTTTTCATCCGCCTTAAAACTGGATGTCCGTTATCAATATGGTATGTATCATGTAAATGGCAGGAATTACCATAGCGTGAAAACCTATTTCGCACGTGACCTGATCAATAGATTTACGGAAATATCATCAGGTAAAATGATCCGAAATATTCCTTATGGAGGTATCCTTGATGAAAATGTGAGTCAGTTGACCGAAAACTCAATCCGCTCTCAGCTGAATTTCAACAAGAGCTGGAAAAACGATCACCAAGTTGTCGCTATTGCAGGAATTGAAGCAAGGGAGATCAAAACTCAAAGTAAAACAACGCGAACTTATGGTTACGATGATAATCTGATCACTTTTGTTCCCGTAGATTATGTGACGGAATTTCCCAGTTACAATAATTTATTTGGGTCGAATAGGATAGAGGGGAATCAGAATTTTGGTTCCTTGTTGAACCGTTTTATTTCCTTGTATAGCAATGTTTCTTATACCTATAAAAAGCGATATACCGTAACAGGAAGTGCGAGAAAAGATGCCTCAAATTTATTTGGGGTTGAAACCAATAGGAAAGGAGTGCCGCTTTGGTCTGCAGGAGCTTTATGGAATATTGCTGATGAACCATTTTACAAGATGGATGGATTGACGAATCTAAAATTAAGACTTACCTATGGTTTTAGTGGAAATCTTCCAACCAACCAATCTGCCTTGGTAATTATGAACTATCAGCCGGCTACAGCAAGTCAGGTAAAGCTTCCTTATGCAACTGTTACCAATCCGCCCAATCCGAATTTGAGATGGGAAAAGGTGGGGATGTTCAATATTGGGCTTGACTTTGGGTTAAAGGGCAACAGGTTTTCTGGAACAATCGAATATTTCAACAAAAATGTAAAGGATATGCTGGGCAATAAGACGATGGACGCTTCTACAGGATTTAGCAGTATGGTAACCAACAGCGCCAATATGGAAGGACGAGGAGTGGATGTAAACCTAAGTTCTGTGAATACAACCGGCGCCGTAAAATGGAGTTCTAATTTGCTGTTCAGCTACGTAAAGAATAAACTCACGCGTTTCTTGACAAAACCATCAGTTTATGCAAACAGTTATGTCAATAGTGGCGATTTAATTTCGATTGAAGGAAAAATGCCCTATATGGTGGTGAGCTATAAATGGGCAGGCTTGGATGGCAATAATGGCAATCCCCAAGGCTTTTATGACGGTGAGCTTAGTCAAGACTATTATAATCTTGTCTATAGTTCACTATTATCGGATGCAGTATTTCATGGCTCGCCCTTACCTTTATATTTCGGGGCAATACGCAATGATATATCCTGGAAAAATCTATCATTTTCTCTCAACATCAGCTACAATTTTGATTATTATTTCAGGCGCAACTCCATTGACTATTCTTTATTGGCAAGTTATGGAAAAGGCCATAGCGATTTTGCACAACGCTGGCAAAAGCCCGGCGATGAAAAATTGACAAATGTACCTTCGTTTACATATCCATTAGATAATGACCGTGACAACTTTTATGCACTTTCAGAGGCTACGGTTGAACGGGGCGATCATATCAGGCTAAATGATATGCAGGTAAATTACAGCATCAACAAAAGTGGTCTATTTAAACAGATCCAGATTTACGCCTATCTGAACAACCTGAACATCATCTTATGGAAAGCAAATAAGAAAGGAGTTGACCCCAATTTTGTCAGCGGTTTAAAAGCTCCTTTAAGCATTGCTTTTGGGGTGAAGACAAATCTCTAAATTAAAAGATTTAAATTATGAAAACTAGATTCTATTTCATCGTTATACTATGTAGCATTTTTTTGGGATGCAAGAAATATCTTGACGCAAAACCTGATAAAAAATTAGCTATACCCGCTACTGTAGCAGATTTGTGGGCGCTTTTGGATAACTATACAAAGATGAATATGTCTTCTCCAAGAGCAGGAGAAGAATATGCAGACACGTATTATCTAACTGCCACTGGTTTCAACTCGATTTCCAACGTAAATACCCGCAATAATTATATTTGGAATGACAAAGGCGAGCTTTTTAGCGATTGGGTAAATTCTTACAGTGCGGTTTTTTATGCCAATGTTGCATTGGATGAAATTGACGCTGTAGCTAAGAACGAGCCTGATCATATGAGTAAACTTGATGCAGTTCGTGGATCTGCGCTATTTTTTAGGAGTTTCATGTTTTATGAATTGGCACAGATATTTGCTCCGCAATATGCGGAAAATACTTTATCGGCCCCATGCATTCCATTGCGTCTGAATGCTGATCCTGCTATACCTTCGGTGAGGGCGACCGTTAGCGAATGCTATTCCCAAATGATCAACGACCTGCGTACCGCTGCTCGGCTCCTGCCTGAAAATTCAGAAACAAAAAACAGACCGACCAAAGCAGCTGCTTTCGGAATGCTTGGCCGGATATATTTAAATATGGGTGATTATAAAAATGCCGCATTATATGCCGATTCATGCCTCCGAATTTACAGCAAGCTCATAGACTACAATGCATTAAGTCAAACGGCAGCAGTACCTATTTCAAGATTTAATGAGGAAGTGATTTTTGCAAGCCGTTCTTTTAGTGAATCGTCGCTGCTGTACACATCCAGGTGCAGAATAGATACTGTGTTGTATAGGAGTTATGCGGAAAACGATCTCCGCAAAAACATCTTTTTTAAAGCTAACACAGACGGTTCCTTTACGGTAAAAGCGAGCTATGACGGGAGTTATGGAGGTGCTTTTTTTAATGGTCTTGCGACAGATGAACAATACCTGATTTTGGCAGAATGTTATGCAAGATTGAACAATAGGCAAGGTGCTATGCAGTATCTGAATCTCCTGCTTGAAAAACGTTTTTTGAAAGGCAAATATCAACCAATACAAGCTAGTAGTTCCCAGCAGGCCTTAGATTTTGTGTTGTCGGAAAGAAGAAAGGAAATGGTTTTTAGAGGTGTACGTTGGTCGGATATAAGACGGTTGAATAAAGAAGATCGGTATCGTATACATCCGATCAGGAAACTGAATAACGAACTGTTTGAATTAAAACAGGATGATAAACGCTACATCAGTTTGATTCCTTTAAAAGTAATTGAAATAACTGGCCTCACACAAAATGAGCGTTAAAATAGAAATGGAGGCCAACATTGGGCCTCCATTTCATTGAATTACAACTAATCTCTTAATTTAACATTAGTTGTTTCTACACCGCTGGCTTGCGCATTACTGATTTCGTTTTTAAATGCAGTTGAAAACGAAGCAGGGTGCATTCCTGTACCTTCCGGCGCATTAATTACACAGATCTCACCTACATTTGGACATAAATTTGCCGCTTCGGTTTCATTTGCAGGCTGTGTGCTTAACAGGGTATAGTTGCTTTCGGAAGTTCTTGACCCACTGCCATTGTATTGATACCACTTAGTAGCAAATACTTTATTAGCGTTGCGGTTTGAACTGTCTTTAACATCTGGTTTAAAAGCAAATGTTAGGGTCGCAATACCGACCATAGCGGCTAGTGCAGATGCACTGAACCATCTTTTGTTATTTTTAATGAACTTTTTGCTGTTCATGGTTGTGGCCTTTTTTATAATAGCAAAAAAAGGTTGCCTCAAAAAACTTTGATTAAGCTATTTTATTACGGTTGTCTTTTAGCAGACCTCGCTGGCTGGCTTAGCATCCCGATACGCGGCTAGCCCTTTCCCAGATAGCTTGTTGGACTATCCGGGACCTCCGTGAACAGTGCTCCTTTACGGTTGTGCGACCTTGGCTGTACAACTCTCTTCTGGGCGAAGGCAATCCGATGCGGTAAAGTGTCCAGCTGAAGCGGGGCTTTGACCAGCCTGCAGACCAAAGCCTTTGGCATAAACAGCAGATGCACCTGCGTCCTCAGGGACAAGTACAGCTTTCCGATCCAGGGGAAAAGGACTGTCATTACATTCAATATTTGGTACATCCTGTTCATACAACTTTGTTTTACCTGATCCATTTGCCTATTCTCAGAGGCGCATCCTTGGCGCGACCTGCCCACTGGGCTTTTTTGATTTCTTCGTTTTTATCCCGTTTCTTTTTCCGCGATCATCTTGTACCAAAGTTCGCCAGTAAAAAGCAGGTGGAATTGACCGAATCTGGAGAGTAGTATATACAGGTTTGGAATAATGAATAGGTATAGCAATGAAAAATCCCCTGGGAAGGGGACGTTACGGTTAAATGTTCAAAGTTATTGTGGTGGCTTCTCGAATAATCTCGTCGATCAATGAAAGACATTCGTTTTCACTTTTAAAATTTGGCGAAATTTTCCGATCTACTCGATAAAGAACATGATCGCGTATTTCGTCTTCGTCAAAAACAGAACAGATAATTACATATTTATTTGTCAAGTCAATCTTCGAAAGAAGATGATTTACTTCAAAATAATCACCACCGCTGCTCAAGATCAGTATCTCGGCTTTAGCAGCAGACAGTTCCAGCGTTTCCTCACGAATTTCTATTAAACGTGGGTGTTTGGTGAGGGTTGTCACGATATCCACTTTTGATAGATTGATCTTTTGCCATGCCACATAGCTATAGCTCGTTTTAATGGGTAATGGCTGCCGTGGTGCCTCTACCTTTCTCGCATGGGACAAAAGATAATAAAGCATAGCCTTTGGAGAATAAATGTTGCCAGCAGCATTTGCTGCCTTGAGTACCTCTTCATCAAGCTGATAATTTTCAGGGAAATAGGAGGCGGCTATTTCGATAAAAATATCTAGCGGACCATATTTCCAGGCTCTATATTTTCTACAGACTTTTCTCGCAATAATCGTGCTTTTGTCAGCCGGATCAGCTACAAAAAGTTGTCCGATCGCTCTGAAAAATTTTCCGGTTTTTTGAATGATTTCTCTCATGTCTTTAGGTTACTAGGTTAATTTAATAATAAATTCTATAAATAGTCTTGGTTATTCCGCTTAAAAAACTCCGTTGCGGTCATGCCCGTTTTCTTTTTAAAAAAGCGGGTAAAGCTGCTGGGTGAGGAGTAGCCCAGTTCATAGGCGATCGCATCGGTATGCATTCCGTCCACGATATATTTCTTGGCGAGATCCAGCATAAAATCTATTTTCAGCTCTTGAGGGCTTAGCCCATAATAACTCTGGATAAGTTGATGTAGATAGTCCATACTGATCCCGAGCTGCCAGGCAATATCTTCCAGTTTAAAATCCTGACCATGCTCGGCTACAGCCTGTTTAATGGCTGCATGGGCTTCTTTGGATTTTATGTAGGATTCCGAAATCTTGTCATATTCTTCAAAGATCTTTTCCTTCGATAGCTGGATTAGTTTCTTGATAGCCCAGAGGATATTGACCTCACTATCGAGGTCGCCTTTCTTGATTTTTGCTGCGATGGTTTTCATCAATGAAATAGTTCTGGGGCCGGCACGGAAATCGATGCTGCACCATGAATTCGGATCTTGTTGTCTATAGGCATGGATCAATGGATGAAGAAAGTGGAAGGGACGCTCGTTGCCATTGCGGAAAATGCTGCCGCGGAAATAAAAATTAACGAGGGTATAGCTGCCAGCAGGAATATGTAATTCATAATCATCTGTGGTTAAGTAGAAGTAACGGCCGCGATTGCAAGAGATGCTGTAGCTGATCTGCTTCCGGATATCCCTGATCTGAATGGCACGATCTTCCGTGAGCAGATAAAAGATATGCATATCCGAACGCGTGACTTGTATAGGAATAACAATGTCGCCGGGCAGATGCAGATCCAATATATTGATGTAGCCGAGCATGCCGTCAAACTGCTGCAGGTAGGCCTGCCCATTGTGGTTTTCGTAATGTTGACAGTCCGCATTGGACATGCTTATTCGCGGCTGTAGCGTATCAGTTCTAGGACTGAGTGGCTCGCCAAATACCTGTGCGAGATCGATCTGTAATGTTTTCTTCATAATGGGGTATAGGTCAATATAATCCCCCGGCCAGGATTTCGGAATGATCGGGGGAATTGGTTTCGGATAACGTGGGATTGGATTACTGCTGCGGATCAGGGTAGTAAATCCGTATAAACAGTGGTGTCAGCAGCGCTGTCGTAACGCCATCCTGCCATTCATCGAGGCCGTGAACCATGAGCTCCTTAAATTCTGGATCTTCCTCATCACCCTTCTCGTCTTTTTGAAATTGAAGCACATTGCCTTGCATCAGGTAATTGCTGATAGCCGTGCCAAGTTCTTCTCGGAGCCCAGCGGAAAGCTTGTTGTAAAGTTGGTACACCTGATGGGACTGCAAGTTAAAATTATGCTCCATCCAGACTGCAAAGTCGTCTTTAAGAAGTTGCATTTCTAGTGCTCGCTCCGCTACTGGCAGAGCGAGGAGCATGGCTACTTTTTGCGCCACGCCTGCATTGTCAAAGTTCTCTTTCATTCAAATTGTATTTTTGCAAATATTTATTTAAATAGATCAAATTAGCAACCGCCGTGTCCTAACCTCCAGGATTTTGGAGGAAAGTCTTCTTTTGAGCGAATGAATTTTGCTTAATATTTGATTTTATTTAGTAAATTGGATGTGTAAACCAGTATAAACCTAAGCCATTTAAGAGAGCTTGACATAGCATATGAAAGTATTAAAACTAACGGTGGAGAGTTTACTCATCTCCATGCTTTTTAATTTAATCGGAAATCACGGTATTTATCTGAATCGATTTTGGACACAGACCTATTGGATGTGGACAGTGGGATTTGCAATTGCGATTGGTACTGCGGTAGTTTTCACGCAGATGTTTCTTAAAGCCTTTTGGACTTATTGGCAGAAGCAGTATCCTGATTTGATACTCATGAGCAAGGGGAGGATCATGACCAAGAGTATACCCAAAGGTCAACTCTTATACGCAATTCTTGCTACAACTATACCGATTCTATCGATTTATCTCTACATAATCTATTGTATCGCTTCGGTGCGCAGCGAAGATACGTACAGCTTGTTAAGAAGCTATCTGTTGCATTATATGCCTATCATTAGTATGGGCTGTGTAGCATACGTAAGCTATGTTTTTCTTAACGGCAAACTATGGTGGCTGACAACTGAAAATGTGGTGGCACTATTAGGTAAAGAGATTATAGCGCAACGTAGCCTTGTTGAAGATACAACAGAAAAAGAAGAGCTCATAGCGCCTCCAAGTGTATTGGATAGGACTATCGTCATCGGATCACTCTATGATGTGCTGTACAGCTATTCGCCATTCAATCCCAATACTTTGAGGGTGGATGCTGTGCGTATGTTTGATGTTCCTTTTTATTTTTCCCAAAAAAGAAAAAAGGAAGTCATCCTAATCAATGGTACCCGCCTGGAGGTCAATCATTTCGTGCAGGAGCTGGAAGCGAGGGGGCTTGATAAATGGTATTTTCGCGTCAATAGCACCTGTAGGGTAAATATGATGCACGTGCGTCAACCGATATTGCCAAATGCCACTTACCTGGAGTTCCGCAAGGAAGTGTTTGACAGCCTCAAGTTGAATATGACGGAATTGGAAATCAGCAACCTGCTGCAGATAACCGAATGGATGCGCAAAGAAAAAAAGCTAAAGGATTTTTTGGATAACGTCAATAAGCTAGAGCATAAGGGATGGGATTACCTTTTACCGCTCAATTGAATCATTCCACTTTATAAATTTAGATAGACCGAGCAAAGTAGACACTGGTCTGCCGCGGCGCTGGATTTCGGCGGTTAGTCGAGCTAACCTTACCCGATTATGTTTTTTGTTAAAGGATCTCCTGATCAACAGGAGATTAGTCCTCGTTTTGTGTCCAATGCGACTGGTATTCGCCTAAAAATCCACTATTCTTTTCAACTAAAACCAAGCATCGAAAATACGACGTTGGAATCTAAGCTGGACCGTATCCTAGACCTGCTGCAGGAACAGCAATATACGGAACTCCACAAGCTGACAGGTACAATGACGATCCACGAAGTCGCCTATTTTTTGAGCAAAAGTGTGCGCACCATCGAGCGCCGTATCGCCAAAGGCCTGCTCAGGGCTACCTATAAAGAGGGCAATGCGGATCTCTTCCTCAAAAAAGATGTGGTGCAGCTGTATGTGACCGAATATCAAAAATGGCCGCGGCAAATGCCTTAAATCCCTATACTGTTCGTACCTGCTTCGTATTGCCTTCGGAGATGAGCTAAAGAGCAGCCACTGTTAAACCACTGCTGAACAGTAATTCCCTGTTCGGAGACTGGTCAAGGTCTGTTCAGCATCTGTACAAGATCTATTGATGATCCGAAGCAGGTACGGAGCTGGCCCGAAGCAAAGGGCTAAGACTGCTGCTTTTCCTATGGTCTCCGACAGGCCACCGACAAAAGCCGGGTTGTCGCCGACGAGTCTCCGTCAACCTGTTTTACGCTATTGACAAGGGGTTGTGTGATGTGGTATGTTTGTCGAAGTAAAGCAATACATACCGGTATAAATGAAAGCTTTATGGGGTTTAACTTTTTAAATAAAACAACATGGCAACAATCAACAATGGTGTAATCGGAAGAGCAAGTGGTAAAGTCGGCGCGGTGATCGCCTCATCCTGGAAATCTATCAACTACCTCAAAGGTTTGCCCAAAAAGCGGACAAAAGGGATGTCCGAGGAACAGCTGATTCAACAGGACCGTTTTCTGAAAATCTCTAAATTTCTGATGCCGATCACGCCAATCCTGCAGGTCGGATTTGGGCTTTCCAAAACCGATAAGATGACGCCCACAAACGTGGCACTGCAGCTCAATATCGCTCAGGCGGTAACCGGTACCTATCCAAACTTTAGCTTGGATTACAGCAAGATCGAAATCAGCACGGGTTCTTACCTCAACGGCGGTGGAATGGAAGCTGCTGTGGATAGCGGAATTCTTTCTATCTACTGGGATACCATCCTCAACAGCCTTTACAAGACCAAGGCCGATGATCAGGTCATTATCCTGGTCTATTCACCCGAAAAGGATGAATTTATGACGGCACCAACACCGCCGACCCGTGCCGCTGGTACAATAGACATCCAGATTCCTGCGCACCTGCTCGGAGGCAAGGGGCATGTCTGGATCTTCTTTACAGACCGCAAGGCCGAAAAAGTATCCAAGAGTACCTATTTGGGCGAATTTGACCTGGCTTAGCCGCTAATGGAGTAAATGAACGGGAGGAGCATGCGGCTCCTCCTGATTTTTGAACACAAAACGATAAGATATGCTGGTGATTTCTGAGTTTAAAAAGCAGGTTAAAGATCCGACACGTAAGGAGGCTGCGCAGGAGCGCTTTCGTCTGGCACGCCGGTTTTTAAATCCACTGTATCCACTTATCCTCAAGGGTTATGGCCATAGCAAGTGCTCGGTGCAGGCGGCTTTTGGTCGTGCCATGTCACATACGCTGACCAATGTGATACAGGGTGAATATCCGAATTTTGAGATCGTGCCCGCCCTGGCAAAAATCAGCAATGGCATGTTGTCTACGCTTGAGATGAGTACCTGTGTACGCACATCCAATACGATTCAGCTGAGCTGGAATGTAACCGAATCCGCCATCAAAGATTATAGCCAATGGGATGATCAGGTTATACTCTGTGCTTATGATATTATTGGTGAGCAGGCCGCGATCAATGAACAACAGGTGCTGCGGCGGGATGTCCAGATGACGATCGATCTGCCATCCATCCTGCATGCTAGGCCGGTACACCTGTACTTATTCCTACATGATCGTGATGAAAACCTGTACTCCAGAAGTCAATACCTCGGTCTTTTCTAATTTAAATTTTGCGTATGAAATCAACGATTAAAGTACTTCGTACAAAACAGGGCAAGCATAGCACGCTGTCCGAGATCTACGTGAACAATCAATTTATCTGCTACGGGCTGGAGAATATCCCACGGCCGATGAAAATAAGGGGTGAGACCGCTATACCAGCCGGACATTACCCGCTGGGTTTTAACCGCGACGGGGCAATGAATGGCCGTTACTACGACGATTACCCGAAGATGCACCGTGGTATGCTTGAAATACTTGGTATTCATAATTTTAGCTATGTCTACTTCCACAAAGGGAATAGCTATAAAGAGACTGCCGGCTGTATCCTAGTTGGCGCGCAATATGTGCTGGAAGATGGCGATTATCGCCTGCTAGCCTCGGGCGTCGCATACAAAAAGTTTTACCCCCTTGTGGTCGAACTGATGGCCCAGGGGCTTGTCGAAGTACAAGTCGAGTGAACGAGCTTTCTGTCCTAAATTGATCATCCTTAAAAAAGTAATCATGAAAAAGATCTTCAATAAAATAGGACAGGTGCTGCAGCTGGTGCTGGCGGCTCCTGTTAAACTACCGGGAAAGGTAGGAAATGTATTAAAATATGTGGCTTTGGCGCTTGGCATCGTGGAAACGGTATTGGATGAGGCTAAGTCACAGCCGAAGGTAAACGATAAGGTAGCTCCATCGGAAGAGAACGGTAAAACGCTCACACATGAAGCAGCCGACAGAAAAACTGCGCCGGAAAAGGCAAGTGGAAAGCCCACATCTGGATGGGACAACCATAAGTCGCCTTCTGAGGGTACGGTGGATAACAATGCTGTTAAAGACAGCGTCGACGGTACTGTAGAAAGGAGCGTGGATAATGAAAGTGAATGATATCCGGATTTCAGCAATCGGTGGTACCCTCTGTTCCATCTGGGCCAGCATTTCCCTGGGGGATGTGCTGCAAACCGCTCTGACAGCGGCCTTGGGTACCTTGGTCAGTTTCGCAACAAGTAGGCTGCTTGCAAAACTGGGCAGAAGGAAAAGATGAATAGGGCGGATACCGACGGTCAAATAGCTTCGAAAGAGGCTGTAGATTGTAAGTCAAATGAAAGAGACGGGACTTCCTAAAAGTCCCGTTCTTTCTTAAATAAACATTGGAGATATCCTCACGACATGTCCTCAACATATGAAAATATGAAACTAACTATTACTAACTGTTTACAAATATCCTAAGGGTAAACTTTAATTCTCCGTCTTTTCGACAGATACTGCAATTCTATCGACCAATAGCAACTATTTAGATGTGAATATATATTTTAAGTATTTCCATGCTTTAATAGCTTACAACTGTTGATTGTCGATGATATGTTACGATCTGTCGATATTGATAGTTACACTTGTTTTAAGTAACAATAATTGCATCAAAAAAATAATTAGCTATGAGAATTAAAAATACGATTGCTGCAATTTGTTTGGCAATGGCTGTAATAGCCTGCAAAAGAGAGAAAGATGTAACACCTGTGGATGATGAAACGCTGGTGCTGGAAACCGGATCCAAAGCGACATGGCGAGGTTATTTGGAGACTGGGTATTTTAACGAGGGTACCATTGGGGTAAAAGGGGAGAAACTTAAGATTGAGGGGGATAGGATTGTTGGTGGTAAAATACAGATTTCTGTCGAATCTATTCTTGTGACGAATGAAGGGATGCCCGAGGATAGCAAGAACGAGCTAAGGGATCATTTACAGACTGTTGACTTTTTCAATTTGGCAAAATATCCTTTTGTAACCTATGTCATCACTTCTGCCGAGAAAACAGGTAAAACAGACCCCAATGGGAACAATTACGTCATTAAGGGAAGCTTAAACCTACTCGGAAAATCTTTACCATTGGATATTCCAGCGAAAATCAATATTTCTGAAACAGATGTAAAGGTCGTCTCAAAGTTCAAGTTTGACCGGACAAAATGGGGGATGACATTTGCTTCGCAGTCTAATCTTCCTGCCAAGGATAAGATAAAAAATGATATCGAGGTAGAATTAGCGCTGAAAGCTATACGCTTTTAATGACAGTATTTATACGAGGTTAGGCCCTTGTTTTAGCTCAATTTCATCACGAACATATTAACCATTATGAAAGAAAAAATCATCTATTGTTGTCTTTGGTCTTTTGCGGCCTTGTTTAGCATGGAGGCCAAAGGACAGGTTACTACTTTTTCTGGGCAGGTGACAGCAGGCGCAAGTGGAAAACCGATTGCAGGCGTAACAGTTTCTCTTCTGGGCAGTACAGTTGGCTCCCAGACAGATGCCAATGGCCGGTTTACGATACAGGCGCCATCGGATGCCACACTCCGTTTCAGTTCTTTAGGCTATCTAGCTCAAGATGTAAGTGTAAAAGGATTGCGTATATTGAATATTCGACTACAAGAAAGAAATCAGGAACTCGAGGAGGTGGTCATTGTGGCATACGGAAAATCATCTAAGTCCGAAATTACGGGATCTGTAGCCACATTAGGAGCTACAGAATTACAAAAGCGTTCGGTATCAAACGTGACGAATGCTTTAGCCGGAATGGCACCTGGAGTATCCGTGAGCTCGGGGAATGGACAACCCGGCAGCGGCGCATCCATACGGTTACGTGGGGTGGGCTCGATCAGTGCTTCCAGCGAGCCCTTACTTGTTGTGGATGGAGCAGCATTTGATGGTTCGATCAGCGATATCAACGTTGATGATATTGAAAGCGTTTCAGTGCTCAAAGACGCGACCTCTGCGGCACTGTATGGATCCAGAGCCGGCAATGGCGTGATTATGATTACCACTAAGAAAGGAAAAGGAGCGCTAAAGCTGGAAGCTGCATTTAAACAGGGCATTACACAGCGCGGGATCAAAGAATACGAGCGTGTGGGAATATATGATTATTATCCCCTTGTCTTTCAGTCGCTCAAGCACTCGAAAATGTTTCCTGCTACGGGTACGGGATCATCTGAACAGGAGGCGTCCCAATACGCACTGGATAATGTTTTTCGCGGGTTGGTCTACAATCCATTCAATGTACCCGATAACCAGATTGTGGACATCAATGGTCAGATGAATCCCAATGCGGGACTGAAATATGATGATTTTGATTGGTATAAAGCTATTCAGCGTACCGGCAAAAGACGTGATGCTAATATCAATCTCTCTGGTAGTAACGAGCAAACCAGTTATTATACATCTTTGGGCTATTTGAATGAGGATGGCTACCTATTGAATTCTGATTTTAAGAGGTTCAGTGCGCGGGTCAATGTCGATTCCAAAGTGAAAAGTTGGATTAAAGCTGGTGTGAGCATGTACGGTAGTGGCTCGGACGGGAAGTTAGCGGTAGACGCTGCTACAGGAAGCGCAAGTGCATATGTAAATCCTTTTAATTTCATTCGTGGTCTTGGGCCGATCTATCCGGTTCACGCCTTTGATCCCACTACGGGTGAACCCGTCATTGATCCGGTTACAGGCAAACAGTATTTCGACTACGGTCTGCAACCGGGGGCTATCAGCAGACCGAGTGGAGCGAATCCAGGCAGGCACGTCGTTTATGAAACTATATTAAATCCGGCCAATAATGCACGTGTACTATTGGGTGGAAGAGGCTATATGGCGATCAGTTTTCTTAACTATTTTACTTTTACCCCATCTGTGAGTGTTGATCTTTCCAATCAAAACTATGAGTATACATGGAACAATACGGTGGGTGATGGTGTTTCCTATGGCGGTTTGAGTTCGGTAACCAATACGATCGTGAAATCCTATACTTTCAATCAGTTGTTGAATTACAAGCGATCCTTTGGACAGCATAATCTGTCGGCTCTGCTTGGGCATGAAAATTATGATTTCCTGAAAAAGGGAAGGGGGGCTACCAAAAATGGGCAGATCGTGGCAGACAATCCCGAACTGGTGAACTATGTTTCCAACTTTCTTATAGGGGGGCAAAAAGATGTCAGTCATTTGGAGTCCTATTTTGCCAAAGCTTCCTATAATCTGGATGAGAAATACTTTATTGACGCATCTGTACGTCGGGACGGATCGTCCATTTTTCATCCGGATCATCGCTGGGGAACGTTTTTTTCGGTGGGTGGATCATGGAAATTGTCGAAGGAGCGCTTTATATCGAGATACGAGTGGATCAATGACCTTAGGCTCAGAGCTTCATTTGGTCAGGTCGGCAACAACCAGTTGCTCGATAGGAATGGTAATCCGATCTACTACGGCTATCAGGGACTTTACGAACTGGGACATAACAATGGTCCGTTTCCGGGAACCCTGCTATCCGGCCTGCCTAATGCCGATCTGACCTGGGAAACTTCCAATTCATTTAATCTGGGTCTCGATTTTGGATTGCTGTCCAATAGGCTGCGGGGCTCGCTTGAATATTACCGAAGAGGCTCCGATCAGTTGTTGATGCTGGTGCCAAGAGCATTGTCATCGGCCGTAGATTTTGAATACAAAAATGTGGGATCCATGTATAACCAGGGATTTGAACTTTCCCTAGCGTCGGATATTGTCAGGAACACGACTTTTCGTTGGACGATGGTCAACAATCTGTCCACTTTCAAAAATGAAATCACCAAAATGCCGGTAGAGACGCCGGTGATTGTAGCTGGAAATAAGCGACGGGAGGTTGGAAGGGACTTTTATGCCTTTTGGCTGAAACAGTATGTCGGTGTTGACCCTTCCGATGGCTCTTCACTTTATCTACCGGCTGAAGGTGTAGCTGAATCCGCTATGCGGACTATTGATGGTAAAAAATATGTAGTTAACCAAAATCTCGCTAAATACGATTATGCTGGAACAGCTATTCCCAAATGGGCCGGATCCATGCAAAATGATTTTGAATACAAAGGACTGGGGCTGTCATTTCTGTTGACTTATCAGATCGGTGGAAAAATATACGATAGCCAATATGCTGGGCTTATGTCGGCCGCCTCATTTGGGAAATCATATCATATTGATGCACTCAGAGCCTGGACCACGAGCAACACGCAGAGCGATATTCCGAGACTGGATCAGGCAAGTAGTACACACATCAATGCGGCCTCGACGCGTTGGCTGATTGATGCATCCTATCTGAGTGTCCGTAACCTGAGCCTGTTCTATCGCTTGCCTAGTGTCTGGATGGAGCGCATCGGTCTTTCTGCCGCACGTATTACGGCCAGTGGTGAAAATCTGATGTTATTTTCAAAACGTCAGGGGCTAAATCCGACCGAACAATTCAATGGAAGTAATTCAACGACCTATCTTCCGACTCGTATCTGGGGATTGGGTATCCAAGCATCATTTTAAAAATACCGGTATGAACAAGTTAGTTAGATTTATTGTACTCGCTACGCTTCCCGCATTGGTAGGAAGCTGTGGCAAAGATTATCTCAATACAGCCCCCACGGATCGTGTAGCGTCCGATAATATATTTGCGAGCCTGGAAAGTGCAACAACGGCTGTGAACGGAATTTACCGTTATATGTTTTCCAGAACAACACTTCCTGTTAACAGGGATCAGAATAAGCCGGGTGTCGGGGGCATTATGCTAGCCATGGATTTTATGGGCGAGGACCTCGGTATTAGTTCGGGGAGTTGGTACACCACGACAGGAGAGGGCAATTGGGTAGGCCATCGTAATGAGAGCGATGATGTGCCGCTATACTATTATCGAACTTTTTATAAGATTATCGGTGACGCAAATTTTATACTGGATAATACGAACAACCTAAATGCTACGGAGGAACAGCGTAATAATCTGATCAGTCAAGCATATATATTGCGTGCTTATGCCTATACTTATCTGGTGCAGCTTTTTGGCAAAAGATACAGCGGATCGGCACAGAATAGTCAGCCTGGTGTACCTTTGGTTCTGAAATCTACCGATGGCGCGCTTCCACGGTCAACAGTGGAGGAGGTTTATGCCGCTATTGTAAAGGATCTTGATGCGGCGATTGCTTTAAATATCGAGAGTCGGAAAAATAAGTCGCAGGCTAATGTCGATGTAGCCATTGGATTGCGTGCCAGAGTGGCGTTATTGATGCGGGATCATGATAAAGCGATCGAATGTGCTAAGAAGCTGATTTCCAATTCGGCCTATAAGCTCATGTCTCGAGAAGAGTATCTCAAGGGCTTTAATGATGCGAGTGCCTTGAGTGAATTTATCTGGGCTTCTATGCCAACAGCAGATCAGGATTATGTGTTTGCTTCCTATTTTTCACAGATTGGATATAATGCAAATACGACGTTTATGCGAAACAATCCAAAGCGGATCAATGCCGCGCTGTACGATAGAATTTCAGCTACAGATGTGCGCAAGAGTATCTGGGAACCTAACCCGACAGCAGCTAATTTTCCATTACCCCTAGCTAGTTTTGTCAGACAGCCTTATATGTCACGAAAGTTTGCCGTTAAGGCGGAAGGGGGAACCCTGGGTGATGTCCCTTTATTGCGATTATCGGAAATGTATCTTATTGCCGCTGAGTCCTATGTGGAACGGGATCAGGACAACCTTGCCCAGGATATGTTATTTGAGTTTATGAAAATAAGGGATCCGCAGGCTACACGTACCACAAAACTAGGACAGGCATTGACGGCGGAAATTCTGATACAGCGCCGGATAGAGTTGTGGGGTGAAGGCTTCCGCTTTTTGGATCTCAAACGGTTAAACCAATCGCTCGATCGCACAGGCGTACCTAATTTTGTCAGCGCTTCGGTCAGCGGATTGATGGAAGTACCTGCTGGCGACAAGCGTTGGGAATGTTTGTTTCCCCGCATTGAACTGGATGCAAATCCAAATATTGTACAAAACGATATATAGTCTAATCCATCTGGAACATACTTATTAATTGGTTATTTAATTGATTTTTTGTGAGATGGGCGCCTGATCTGATGTAATGTCTTTTCGGCGCCTTTTTTTTGAAAGTGTCTGATTTTAAAGGGTAGAAAGAACCTTCAGAGACCATCAGTAGTTTTTGTGTTGCATTCGTTTTCCATAATTGTTCATTATGGCTGCTATTTAACCGATCAGCTTGAAATTGATTCATTTTGTCGATAAAGCAATGCTTTCAATGGGCATTGGTTTGAGCGATAAAATCGCTGATGTAACTTAGATTCAGAACGTTTAATTGAAAGCTTATTGAATTATGAAAAGGTCATTTTATTATTTTGCAATACCATTGATTTTGTTCACACAAGCTATTGCTGCGCAATCCACATCATCTATTTTAGAAAGTGAGCATATCTTTTCCAAAACTGCTCAAAAAGAAGGTATAAAAAGAGCATTTGAAAAATATATGGCTCCGCAGGGATATATTGTTGTGGGGAATAAAATAGTGAATGCATTGGCCTATTACAGTCGTCTCCCGATTGATACGACAGACTTGCTCTGGTGGCAGCCAACATATGTTTTCACGAATACAGAAGGGGATTTCGGTTTTGCTACAGGGCCATTCCGATATTTTAATGAACGAAATGGGCATGCTACTGCCGCGGGACAAACCTTCTCCATCTGGGAGAGGGGAAAGGATGGGACATTTAAGATTTTATTTGACGGTGGTGTCAATAGCGCATCCGTTCCAAATGATTCCATCCATGATCTTGCGCAGGTACCCGTGATGGAATTTATATTGCATTCATCTCCGTCTCCCCAGACGGAGACGAACCCACGTTTAGATTTTCCTTTGGAATATAAAATTCACAAGGAAGCCATTTTCCTGAGACCTAATAGGACCGAAGTGATTCGGGCGAAAGAAGCTAAAGTGGTTCCAAAAATGATGAAAAAATTATGGCAAGAAGGATTTGATCGAAATAGAGGGATCTTTTATCGGTTTGGCAATTTAGGAAAAGACGAAACAAGCTTACAACAGGGCAAGTTCTGCGGCTATTTTGTTCAAGTGTGGTCCCGTTGTGAAAATGATTGGCTATTGGTTGCCGATGTGATGCAATATTGATTGAGGTCAGCGATTCGAAATGAGTATTTGGGAATCATTTTAGCGTTGTTTATCTATAAAACCGTGTTTCTATCTATAAAAAATAGACTGATCATCTCGATTATAGAATTTTGCTGATAATAATATCTAAATCAGCAAATGAAACAGAAGTCAAAGTGGATAATGACATTGATAGTCAGTGTTGTTATCTTTTCATGTAGTAAGAAACAGGAGACACCTGTTGAGCCAGAACCGGAGCCAGAAGAGGAAATTGCCGGAGCCTATAGAAGTAATCACGGTGAAGTAACAGGAGAACCAATCCGGAAAACCATTGGTGCCGAAGGCGGAGAAATAACTGTCCCAAATAGCACGTTAAAATTGATCGTTCCTCCAGGAGCCGTAGATAAGGATGTGGACTTTAGCATACAGGAGGTAAGCTATCCTGCAGCTGAGAACCATGCTGACCTCACAGCCAAGGAGGGGAAAACGATAGCAGCTGGCAAAAGTAATATTTCAGATGGACCACCTAGAAGTATTGCCAGTAAAGTCTATCGCTTTTTGCCCGAGGATGTAGAGTTCAAGAAAGATGTAGAAATAGTGCTACCCTATAGCGAAAATATTGATGATAAGAACATGGTATTTTCCCATAAATCTCTACGTATGGTCTATCAGGACAAGAAAGGCTATTGGCATATGGTTAAGGATGCTATTGCTAGTAGTCTTGACTGGACTGTGCGGGTAAAGACACGTCATTTTAGTGATTGGGGAGCACTGACAGATTTGTTTATTACAAACAGTGGTAAACAGGATCTGGAGAAAGGAGAAAGTACGGTATTGGAGCTTAAATTTGTACCTACTGCTAAGGATCCGAATGGAAATGATGATTATCTTTTGGAGCCACCAGTCAACTTAGAGGATATTAGGGTGAAAGAATGGCGTTTTTGGGGAACTGGGCGGGAAGGTACATTGAGTGGTGGTAAATCAATGGCAGCGACGTATACAGCACCTGCTTCAATAGGTAAAAAAGTATTGTCTATTCCAATTGAAGTTGTTGTAGAAAACAGCGGAACCGGTGGTGATATTAGTATCAGATATTGGTTGTATGTTTTGCCTGAGGAGTATGCTACGTTCGGGTGGACAAGCAATTCTGGTCATCCAGTTTTTCTCGGGGATGACGGTGCCGATGTGTCAGGAGGCGATAGAATTTTTATTAACTATCACAGGCGATCTTCAGGTTTAAGATTGCATATTGAGGCTCCGGATAGCCATATAGGAAAGAAGCCATTTGGAGAAGATGTATTTGTTTCGATGACCTTTGGAAGTAGTGACTTTTATAATGCGTCGACCTATACAGCATGTGATTCTCCAGAACTATTATATGGAAAGGGGGAAGTCTTTCTTTTCGGTGAAAAGAATGGTTTGATCACTGGGGTAATAGAGGGCGAATTGCGGCGGAAAACGCCAGGTAGCTATTATTGTTACGAAGCGCCAAAAGAGTTTAAAGCAGAATTTAGATACCGTAAACGGTAATTCAGGTTATAATGACCGATAGCGACAAGAGCTATCGGTCATTTTTTTACTTGCCGGGTGCTTGCTCCATTTTCAGGCCCGGAATATAAAATGAGGCAACGGATTTTGCGAGGTATGGATAGAAACCCCGTTGATTGGTCAGGATAATGACCGTTATACCTTCTTTTTCAAAGGTGCAGACGTCGGCAAGTGCGGGACCACCGCTATGTCCGACTACTTTATGCCCCTCATAGTTGTAGACCATGGTGCCGAGACCAAATGTACCCATTTTGGATTTCAACGGAGTGCCAGAGTTGATCAAAACGGAATGGGATGTACTGATAAATGTGCTATCGACTAGCGCACATTGTAATTTGACCATATCATCCAAAGAACTGTAGAGTCCTCCGGCAGCATAACCGGTTGCTACAAATGGAAAGAAGCCTTCGATATAGCGGTCCGGGCTATTTGCGGCGTGGTATACCGTCGCTTTTTGCGGAATAATCTCCGCGAATTGAACATGGCCGTTCTGCCAGTGATCAACAAAGGTATGGTTCATCCTCAATGGAACTAATACGTACTCTTTTAATGTTTCAAAATAGCTTTTCCCCGTAACATGTTCGATAATATATTGCAAGATCCAATAGTCACTGCTCACATAGTTTTCGGATTCGCCCGGAGCAAATAATAGCAATTGTTTTTTCGCTATTTCAAGTGCTTCATCGCTGGTTTTGGCTTCACTGAAATTACCCATTTTGATGCCCGATTGATGATTGGCAAGCTGTAGGACAGTTATGTCTTTCCAGGTATCCGGAATATCTTTTATCAGTTCGGAAAGCCTTGTTTGTGGTGTCAATACGCCTTTGTTGAACAATCTAGCCAGCAGTACACCGGTATATATTTTGGATACTGATGCCAGTTGAAAAGCAGTTTGGCTAGAAACGGCTTGGTTCCAGGTGAGATCTGCAAAACCCAAAGCTCCTTGAATGCTCACTTTACCGTGATCTATGACAGCATAGGCCAGTCCCGGTATATGTTCTTTTTTCATGGCGTCCGAGAGGAACAGAGCGACCTTTTTAGGGGTAGATTGTGCGTAAAGTGGAGGTTGGTTAACTTGACTTAACAAAAGAATAGCGGCAAACGTAGCCGACAATTGTACGGTTTTCATGATAAGCGGATCAAATGAATAGTTAGATTTTTATAAATTCCACGCGACGGTTTTCTGCTTTTCCAGCCGCTGTGGTGTTACTTGATACAGGTTCTGCTGCCCCTTTGCCGTCAGTAGAAAGCATCTCAGATTTGACCTGATAGTCTTCTACCAGTACTTTTTTGATGGCTTCGGCCCTTTTGCGTGAGAGCACTAGGTTAGATGCTGCTTCACCATCGCTGTCGGTATGGCCTACAATTTTAATTTTTATTTCCGGTAAGGTACTTAGCACGCCGGCAATTTCCTTTAAGGCACCAAGTGACTCAGATTTAATTTTATCGGAGCCTGTATCAAAAAGAATATTATTGGTCGTGAACCTTCCGGTTTCGAGCAGTTTAGCCCGCATATCTACTGTGCCGGATGCAATTTTGAGATTGCTAATATAAAATGCTGCATAGCCTTCCTTGGTTTTCGGTCCGTTGAACAGAAGCTGGTTGAAATTAGCTGGATTGGCCACAGCCGCTGGAAGATCCAATACTTTTATTTGATCATACCAGAGTCTTAGCCGTTCTTTTTGGATGGTCAATGCGACATGGACAACGTGGCCGTAGTTTTGTTGAAATCCTGCGAGGAAAATTTTGTCAGATTTTAATTTCTGTTTGGCGTTTTCTCTTGAATCTAATGACACAACTGCTTTGTCTTTGTTGAAACTGGTCTTAAAATAGAGAATATTCTTTAAGCTATAATTATACACATCAAGGCGTTTTACTTTATCGCCCCGATCGAAAAGTTCAAACTGAAAACCGGGATATACTGCTGAAGATTTGGGATTCAGATTGATAAATAAGTCAAACTCAACCGTGAAATGCTCGGGTAACTTGACAATAGGAGAAAGTATGCTTCCGGAGTTTATTTGTAACCACTTGCCTGAGAGGCCATCGAGTTTGACAATTTCCCCCGATCCATTTGTAAACCATTTTAAGGGAAATTCACCGATGACATCCTGTTCGAAATTATCGAGTAACAAGATGTTTTCGCCTGCAACAAAATCAAATTTAGAGGATGCTGTGATATTTTTTTGCGGTTCTTTTTCCGCCATAGCTTCGGGGGCTGTCTTCGTAGACGGAGTCTTCACTGTCTGCGGGCTGTTATCTATTGCTTTTTCTACGGTTTGCGACCCTTTCTTTATGATGAGGTCTTGTCCCGCACGGCTTGCTTTATCCGCAAGTCCCTTGAGAAAACCTTGCCCGCTCGCATCCATATTGGTGACCTGAAAGACGGCTAGGGTAAATACTATTTTTTTTATCATGGTTTTAAATTTTAATCAGAAACAAATTGCAGGAATTTTAGGTGTGTAAATAGTCCTGTCGATGGATAGTCGATTTTTGTCGATATAAGATGGCTATGTGATATTAGGATTGACGGAGGTACAAAAAAGGGAATCGTAATGCTGTTGGTCGACAAATACTTGCCTTTGGTCTATGATATGGCTGAATGAGAAGAAATTAAGTATCTTCGTGTATGGGAAAACGAAGAATTTGGAGCGTAAATAGGCGATTGGTCGCGCACTTGATTTTTTGGCTATGTGTCGTTGTTTTTTTATCCCTACTTTTTCAAGTAGGAGGACCCGGATATTGGCCCATATTTAAAATTCTCATGATGTTGCTCCCTGTGCATATCGTGTATTTTTATACCTTAAGCTATGTGGTCATTCCAAAATACCTTTATACGCGCAAATTTCCGCAACTTGCCGTCATACTTGTGTTGTTGGCTATTGTTGCTGCATTGGCTTACCGGCTTATCGAAATTCTTTTTGCTGATCCGTATTTTCTCCAGGAAATGCGGAAGCTCAATCCGCTGGCGAAATGGAAAAAATTAGACGGGACATTTTTGCAGCAACTGTCCAATCCGGAGTATTTTATTCATGCCTTGGAGCAAAGTAATTCAGTCGTTTGGATTGGTCTTGTCATTAAATTTGTGCAGATGTGGCACGAAAGAAAGCAAATGGCATTGCAGTCGGAGCTGAACTTTTTAAAATCGCAGATCCATCCGCATTTCCTGTTTAATACGCTGAATAATCTCTATGCACTTACTTTGAAGCAATCGGATAAATCACCGGAGGTTGTTTTGGGATTATCTGATATCCTGCGCTATATGCTGTATGAATGTGATTCGGACAATGTTGCTTTACGAAGAGATGTCGCTATTATTCAAAATTATCTGACACTTGAACGATTGCGGTACGGGGAGCGATTAGATCTCAATTTTAATCTAAAGGGTGAAATCGGTGATCAGCCCATAGCACCATTGTTGATGATCCCTTTGATAGAAAATGCATTTAAGCATGGTGCAAGTGAGATGATGGCGGAAGCTTGGATCAATATTGATCTTGATGTGGACGATCGTAAACTGAAATTAAAAGTTTCAAATGGACGACCTGATCCAGTTAATATGGCTGGTTCCCCATGCGGTAATATTGGGCTATCGAATCTAAGAAAAAGACTCGAACTATTGTATCCTCAAAGACATGCTTTAACCATCTTTGAAGAGGAAGATATGTATTTGGTTATTTTGGAAATCCAATTCGGAGGGGACACGTCAGTTGTAATTTCGCAGAGGGAATCTTCAAAAGTATACCAACAGTCCGAAGTGAAGTTAGGAACCAGAACCAGTAACTTATGAATATACGTGCCCTGATCGTAGATGACGAGCCCCATGCCATTGAAGTCATTGAAAAGTATATTGGCAATTTCAAGGAGATTGAGCTTGTCGCAAAATGTAATAATGCCATCCAGGCTTTTCAGATCCTGCAAAAGGATCCTATTGATCTTCTATTTTTGGATATCAAAATGCCCGGATTGTTAGGCACTGAATTAGTCAGGACGCTAAAGAATCCACCGAAAGTGATATTTACGACGGCTTTCCAAGACTATGCACTAGAGGGTTTTGATCTCAATGCGGTAGATTACCTCCTGAAACCAATTTCCTTTGATCGGTTCCTGAGGGCAATAGACAAGATTTTCAATGGGTCTAAACCCTTGACACAGCATGTTCATGCTGTAGTACCTCAATTTGAAGCGAAGACAGAGAACTTTATCTACCTGCGTGTTGACCGGAAGACAGTTAAAATTAACGTCAATGATATTTATTGGATTGAAAGTCTGAAGGATTATATCAAAGTGGTATTGGCTGACAAGACATTGATAAGCAAGCAGAAGATTAGTGTGGTTGCAGAGCTGTTACCAGATGACCTGTTTTTGCGCATACACCGCTCATTTATTGTTGCTGTAAATAAAATTGAAAGCTATCATTCCTATGCCATAGATGTTTTGGGTAAGGAACTTCCAATAGGAAGGAATTATAAAGAGGAGTGCCGTAGGCGACTACGAAATTGACAAGCTGATCGGCGGTTTATCTGTTTTCACGTTGCTTTTGTCGTCGCTATGATTCCCTCTGTCGACAAAGCTGTAAGTGGTATTATTTTTTGGAGAATTTTGGTTCTATCAAAAAATAGTATAGTATGAAAATCGTAAAGTATCTTGTCATTATCCTTGGTGGTACATTTTTGCTTCTTATTCTGGCAGCAACTTATGTTCGTTTCTCCAAACCGGACATCGGTCCCGCTCCGGCATTGAACATCGAGCGAACAGCAGCCCGTATTGAACGGGGAAAATACTTGGCCAATCATGTTGCGGTCTGTATGGATTGCCATAGCAAACGGGATTGGTCTTCCTTTAGTGGTCCTGTTATTCCGGGGACACTTGGCGGCGGGGGTGAAAAATTTGGGAAGGAAGCGGGGTTTCCGGGTACAATTTATTCGACCAATCTAACGCCCTATCAGTTGTCTTCGTGGACGGACGGTGAAATCTATCGTGCGGTCACCGGTGGGGTGGGACAGGATGGACGGGCATTGTTTCCCGTAATGGGCTACCACCGTTTCGGGCAGATGGACAAAGAGGATATCTATAGTATCATTGCCTATGTTCGTACATTGCCTGCGGTAGAAAACGAGGTTCCGCTGGCTGAGCTTGATTTTCCGGTTAACCTATTGAACAGGTTGTCACCTGTATTGGCCGCTCATCAATCCTTACCTTCTCCAACCGATACGATTAAATATGGTGCCTATTTGGTTAATGCAGCAGGTTGCGTCGATTGCCACAGTAAACAGGAGAAAGGACAGATTGTACCGGGAACGGAGTTTTCCGGAGGGATGGAGTTTAAACAGCCGAATGGTATTGTCCGGGCGCCTAATATCACCATGGATCCCGGCACGGGAATCGGTAGCTGGACAGAGGAACTATTTGTCAATCGATTTAAGATCTATGCAGATAGTAGTTACACCCTCCACAAGCTGACCCAAGATGAGCTCAATTCACCGATGCCCTGGAAAATGTATGCAGGTATGAGCTCCGGAGATGTCAAAGCTATCTACCGATATTTGAAAAATCTAAAGCCGAAGGTTTCACCTATACAAGTAAGGAGTTATGGTCATTAATCCATTTTATACCAAATTCCAACCAAACGGATGGATGGTCATCTTTCTATTGTTGTTATGTGTTTTGATGACAGATTCCTATGGTCAATCTCCCCAAAAAATGGTTTCGTTGGAATCGATTCAGCAAAGATATACGGGAAAATGGCCTCAGAAAATAAGTTATATAAAAAAGGTTGATATCAGGCAATATGGACGAGCGGATTCGTCCATTCAATACCATGCCTATAGTTACCCTCAATTTGGACGTGTCGATCAGGGAAGCTTAGATGACGGTAGGGCAGAAATAATCCGTGGAGCAACTAGCTATTCTTTCAAACGATTTAAGAAGTATAGTCAGGGAGAAGCTGTTAAGTATTTTACAAATTATATGCTCGGGGATATCTACTACGATGATTTTGCGGGATTAAAAAAAGTACTTGCCTATAGTCAGATCGATATCAATCTACAGGGAACGGGTACCTGGGAGGGCAGATCTGTCACCATTATAGGCGCTACTTCGCCGGATGACCGTTATAATGTCCAAGTTTGGTATGACACGGAGCATTTGTATCCGGTCCGGTTTATTGATGGGCGAACCGGTAGGGGAGTAAAGGATATCCAATATCATATTAAGCGATACGGCGGATACTGGTTTCCAGACTCCGCGAAAGAATTTGTCAATAAAAAGCAGGTGGGTACAATACGGTATGAGAATTTTTCATCAGATAGAAAACTCCCGGAGGAGATTTTTGATACCGAGCGATTTGGTTCTTACCATTGGATCCAATGAGGAAATTTAAATGAATATATTGAAATGGATGGTATAATTTTTCAGAAACTACGGGCGAGTGATTTTGAACATTTTCGTCTTATCGCCCTTTGGTATCATATGGAATGGGGGATTCCAGTTTCAACGACGATGGCAAGGTTGGAAGACATTGTAAATGACAGCGAACAGGTGCAATTTGTGATGATCTGTGATGGTGTTCCTGTTGCGACTGCTGGGATATATAACCATGTTGGATTGTTAGACAGAGTTCCGCAATATCGTAGTTATAAAAATTGGTTGGCACTCGTTTACACGCGATGGGATAGAAGAGGAAAGGGGTATGGTTCAGCGTTATGCGAGCATGCCCTGGCCTATTCCAAAGAAATGTGTATCGATAAACTTTATCTATTTACGGATACTGCAGCCGACTTTTATGGAAAATTGGGTTGGCAGGAGATGGAGCATCTTCATCTGGATGAACGGAATATTATCGTGATGCGGAAGCATGGAAATTGAAATGGAATGCAACCGTAAATTTATGTCGTTGGTCTACTAAAATCATTCTTATAACTACTTATCAGGGCCTTTTAACGGCCCTTTTTCCATTCGTAATGCGCTAGGGAGATCTTTGTAAATAAAATTAATTGTATGATGAAAATGAATCTATTCTTAGCAGCTTTGCTATTGCTTAGCTGCTCGAAAACAACTGATGGGGGAGAGCAGTCTAATGGGGAAGAACAGTCTGCCAATTGGGGGCCTCAACCCGATCTACCTCTTGTCGATGGCCGTGCAACTTTCAGCTTATCTGGCACACAATACTATGTTAATGTGATGGGCAATACGATTCCACGTATGCCGATCTTTCCTTCGCTGTCCACCCAACCTGGTGTAGCGAGGGGCTATGTGGCTGATCTCAGTGGTAAACCATTAAAGGGAGCACATATTGCTGTGTCATCGTCTTTGACGGGAGGCTGGTATTCCAGTGGGGCTGCGCTGACCGACGAAAAAGGATACTATGAGTTTAATATTCCAATGGGAGCGGCCTATTTTTTTGGGACAGCGACGACCATTACCTATCAGGAGACACCTGCTGTCGTCGCTTTGTATCCTGTGGGGGGCACCACGTCTTTTCCCTCAGGCAAAGGCGTGGTAAAAAATTTTACGTTACTGTCCTACGGACCAGCCAATCCGGATGAAGTGGCGCAACAGCCAAGCAATGAAAGTAACTATTACGGTGGCGCACTCTCATTTAATTTTGATGTAAATTACAAAACAGATCCCTATCAGCATGAGGAGTATTTACCGGAGGACGGAACGATCGATATTGAGTTAATTCCTGTAGGAAAAGGACTTTACGGTGAGACGAAGTCCTTTAAAATTACCAAGAAGATCGGTAATACCAGTATTTTCAGTATCCACAATATTCCGGTGGGTAAATACACAATTAATGCAAAGCTAACTGATGGACGAAAGTTGAAGATGACGGCAACGGGCACTATGGCCAACGTCTATGAACACCTTGGTTTAAAACCGGATAATGCCGTCGGTACATCGACAGTTACCTTCACGCCTAATTTTCAGTATACGCCAACCATGGTTTCATCCTTTAAAAGTAATTGGGATGCGTTGGAGATCGGCTTGTCGTTATAATAGAAGTTACTTTGTTATTGGCTTAAGACTCCCGCCGAAAGTCGTATCGAGCACTTAGGTAAAAGCTCAGCTACCGAAGCAAAGGATTTGATGGTTGGGGCACAGCATCAAAGGTTTAGCAGTTGGATGAAGTGGGATATAGCAATTTAATGAAAAGGCTACTTGGATGAAAGAGCAACTAGTTATTATCAATTAGTTGCTCTTTCGTCAAAAAATGCCGACTCCATCAAGATTTTGGTCCAATGGAATGCTGGTTGGATCGGGGGGATTAAAAAGTATATTTTACACCTATTCCTCCGCTTTCAGCACCAAAGCCACCGCCATTGAAATCAAACGCAGGCATCCAATCGGCACTGATAGCTAATGGAATTGTAGCGATCTTATATTCCAGGCCTGCTATTGCTGCCACTCCATAGAATGAATTTCCCGAATTCGGGTACAAGTCAGAATAGAGCGAACTTTTATATGAAAAATGTCCAAAATATGGACCGGCTCCTGCTAGCCAGTGCAACCCTGATATATTGGGAATTGGTTTTTCAAATTGGTATAGGGCCGTAATGGCAATATCTTTACCTATTCCGCTATAGCTCCGATAACGAATAATAGCCTCTATAGCTTGATCTTCCTTCAAAAAATACTTTCCGGTAGCCGAAATTCCCCATAAAAATTTAATCCCTACTGCAGCTTTATAGGGGTGGCTAGCTGTTTGTTTTATAATGTTGTTTGGATTCGGAAGATCTTTTGGTTGGTCGACCTGCTTCCTCTCTTCGATTTCCTTTGGGGCTGTTGTTGCCCGCGATTGGACTGTAAGGTTGGTTGTTGATGATGTACCTGTTACTGGAACTCTCGTGGATGGGCTTGTTGGTTTTGAAGCAGTCTTGTGTTGCTGTGCTTTTTTTGTTTTAGCCGTGTGTTTTTCCGCTTGGGCATTTGCTTGCCCGACGGTAAGAGCCGATGCCAGGCATAGTATGATTTTTAAATGATGCATGTAATTTACTTTTGATATGAATTAATTATTTACTTGCTGATTTTATTCAATACGATTGTCGAATTGCTTGTAGTCCCCGAAAATATGGTTTCGGTTTGCTGTTTTACCACTCCGATACCGTGAGCCATCCAAAGTGATATGGTTTCGGTTCCGGTTTGCGTCCCCATAGATTTTCCATTAATCTTTATGGATTGGGATTGAGTGGTTTTATAGATGAACTTGGCACAGGTAAAAGTTCCCGCTGGTACGGTAATTTTCTCCACGGCGGTAACGGCACCTGGAAATTGTTTTATTTCCTGTGACATTTCGTAGGTAATAAATTTGTCGGCCTGTTTTTGCTTGTATTTTATATATTGTCCGGTGGCAGCAGGAACTTCCCATGTTAACTTACTGTTTTCGCGAATAGCGTTTTCCATAACCATATAACCAGGGAAACCTTTGGTTTCAGCTTTTTCCAATGTAGTGTTGGGCATAGTTTTTAAACCTTCGATAAATACATACCAAGCGTCTGGCATATTGAAATCTGTATAAGTTTTTCCATTTGCCACATATAGCCTGTTATCCAAAGCCATATCCTGTCCGTAAGCTAAGATATTGGTGTGGAGATTAAATACTGATATTCCCGCGGAGTCTTTCCCGCTAGCTATCCATTTGGTGGCTGTTCCAACATTGATGTCTTCCTCAATAATGCTGTATGTGTATTTTGTATTCATACGCGGTATAAAGCTCTCTTTTGGTGCTTCTTTGCGTGGGAGGGATTCTTCTTTATCTTTTTTACACGCATTTAGCGAGAACGCCAAAACCGCTATGGAAAAGACGACATTCTTTTTGTTTATAGTTTTCATTATATCGATTTTTTTCGTGCTAAATTATCCTGTACCGATTGACATTTAAATTTATGGGGATAGATGTAGGAGTTTGGTCGACGAATAATCTGAAAACTAGGGTATATGGTAAATTTATTTTAGAATGTATGGTAGAAGAAGTATTCCGTGGAAATTTTTTGGATAATAGTGGTTGTATCCATTTTTACTGAAATAGGGCTAAAAAGTACTACTTGTCTACAATACCGGTACTTTAATCGATACTCGTTTCAATACCTGAACTTGTAACCTACTTTTGCTCAGCGTAAACATAATGGGAGTGATATAGATAAAAAAATAGGATGATGACAAGGACGAACATTGAAATCGTAAAGGAACTTTATCATTGTTTTAATGAGCGAAATGATAAAAATATAGCAAGGCTGCTGTCCGATGATATACATTGGAATCAAATGGAGGGTTTCCCCGGAGGGGGCAGATTTATTGGGATAGCCGAGGTATTCCATTCTGTTTTTGGAGGATTACGTTCTGAATGGGTTGACTGGCAGTCTAGCGTAGACGTATTTTTCGAAAGTGGCGAGACCGTTTTTGTAAAAGGCCATTATTCCGGGGTACATAAGGTTTCAAAAAAAGTATTCAAAGCGCCCTTCATCGGTGAATATATAATCGAGGGCGGTCGTATACGGGAATTCAATCAATACACCGATACCTTTCTCATTAGGCAGGCTAGTATAATCGGTAATCGTTAAGCAAATTCAACAACCATTTGTAACAGAGCATTGACAGAAGGTGTTGTTAGGGGAATTTTATAATCTCTTGACGGTGCCGATTAGCCGAGAAATCAAAGTTCCTCTATATTATAGGGGACTTAAGGATCAGGTTTTAGCAGTAAAGGACGGTAAATCTGGTAAAAAGTATAAGCTGGAAAGGGATTATAAAAGTGTAACCAAAATATAGGTATAGTAGCTAAGCGGCCTTCTGCACTTCTTTTTGTGCAGGCAGACCCCTTAAATTCCTTCCGTCGCTCGGTTTGATTTTGAAATATTCAATTAAGGATAGTAAGGACAAGGCAGCAATCAACTGTAATGCCAGGCTGAAATCCCGCATCTGATAAATGGTATCCTGATAATAACTGCTGGCCAGGTGAAGTGTCACCGCGCCCAGGGCGATCCCCATGCCAAGTGCCATTTGTTGCGCCGTATTATACAGCGTATTTGCATTGCTCATCTGCTCATTGGGTATGTCTGCATAGGCCAAGGTGTTAAGGCTTGTAAATTGAAGCGAACGTGTAAGTCCGGAGAAAAAGAACACAATGGCGACAAGCCAGATCGGTGTCTGTAGGGAAAGCAGCGAAAGGCCGGCCGTAAACAATGTTAAAATAATACCATTCCCGATTAATACTTTCCGGAAGTCAAATCTTCGTGTGATCCATATGGCTACGGGCTTCATGCTCATACTGCCCAGCATGTTGGCCATATAGAGAAGGCCTGCATGAAATGGGCTCAGTCCAAAACCCAGCTGTAACATAAGCGGCAGGATAAACGGAGCAACATTGATCACCATACGGGTAATCGATCCAGAATAGACCGTAACCCTGAACGTCTTTATCTTGAGGACACGATAATCGATCAATGGATACGTGATACGTCTGGAGTGCCAGACCGAAACGGCCATTAGCGTAAAGCTTGCCACGATTGTCGCAATCGGTTTGGTATAATCTCCTTTGGTTGCGCCGATCATTTCAGTACCCAGCATAATGCCAGCAAGACCGATCCCGCTGATAAAAAAGCCGATAAGGTCAAGTGGTCGTCGATTTTCAGATTCCATCGCTGGAATAAATTTATTGACTGCCCACAGCGCAAATACACCGACGGGTACATTGATAAAGAAAATCCAGTGCCAGCTAAAATAAGTCGTAAAAAATCCGCCCAATACGGGACCAATAATAGGGCCCAGTAATCCGGCCCAGGCAATATAGCCGATCGCATCGACCAGATCTTTCTTTGCGGTATGCTTTAGTACAATGAGACGGCCCACCGGTACCATCAGTGCGCCGGCTGTACCCTGGCAAATACGTGCGACCACAAAAGCTATTAAGTTGGTACTCAGCCCACAGGCGATTGACGAAAGTATAAATCCTATAATTGCCGTATTGAACACTTTTTTTGCACCATAACGGTCAGCAATCCAGCCACTGATTGGGATAAATACCGCCAACATAACCGTATACGAAGTAATGCCCGCACTGAGCTGTACAACATTGCTCTCAAAATCATGTGCCATTTTGGGTAAGGCCGTTGATATCGCTGTGGTGTCGAGCATCTCCATAAGCAATGTGCCCCCAACAATGAGCGATATGATGCGTGATTCTTTCTTCATTTTGCTCTTCTTCAATCCCGGACGGGATACATTTGCGACAAAAGTAAACCTATCTACAAAAAGAAAAGTCATTTAAAGGCAATTAAATGTAGACTAATTTGGCACTTATATATTTTCCAAATACCCAAAACACGTGGATGAAGAATGCGATTGCAACATGATGTTTACAAAAGCTTTCGCTATGTCAATGTTACATTCACATCATGTGCCATTGTTTATATTTGTATCGTACATCAATCGAAATGGTGTGCATTAGATATCATACAACCTATGTTAAGACGAGTTATATTTCAATTTCTCTTACTGATAAGTGCGATGCTGTTGATCGTGAAGCCTTTGATCGGATTTTCACTTTATCATCAGGCAAAAGCGCAGGGGGAGAATGAGTTTATCACCGTTATCAAGGCCTTTAGTAAACGGAAACAGGAATACCTGGATTGGGTTGATGTCAAAGATACTGTCTGTCTGACGCTCTCGCCACTTCGTCACTTTGTTGCTAAAGTAAAGGAGTTTTTAATTACCCACTTTTTCAACACGTTCTTTCCGAATTCCAGTACGTTTTCGATTGGTAACTTGCTATCCAAGACATTATTGCCGCTAGAACGGCTATATCTGCGTAATCTTCAGCTCACTTTATGATAAAAAAGCCATTTTAATCGTATTGAATGGAGCCCGCTGGGGCCACAGACATTCATTTATTTTAAAATAAGCTTTTTATATGTTTCAGAAACTTGTCCTTATGGGGCATGTGCTGCTCTGCTGTAGCCTCTTTAGCTATGGCCAGGAGAGCCATGTGCCTATCAAACTCAACCAGCTGCTGTCTTCGGTATCGCAGCATGCGCCATCCTTACGTACCGACTATGTCCGTACGCAAGTGCAGCAGGCCCGAGCAGCCGAAGTCAAAAACAACCGTCTGCCAAGCCTCCAGCTTTCGTATCAGGCAGACGTCGGTTCCAATAATAATGTGCCCGGGCCTTACTTCGGATTCGGCTTGGTGCCGACCAATAATGGTGGTATCCGTGCCGATAATAATTATCAGGCGGTGAGCAGCAACCTTGGCATTGCTGCCTTCCAATGGGAGGTCTATAATTTTGGTCAATTCAAGGCCCAGGACCAGCTTGCGCAGGCGGAGGCGACCGTGGAGAACCGCCGTTTTGAGCAGTCTAAGTATGACCTGCAGTCCTTCACGATCTATAGTTATCTGCAGTTATTAAAGTTGCATGACCTGATTGAAATCCAATCGCGCAGTATAGCCCGTAATCAGGAAATACGTCAATCGATATTTGCACTGGTCAAAAGTGGGATCAGGGCGGGAGTGGATACCAGTATGGCGGATGCTGAAATATCGCGTAGCCAGCTTAGCCTCATCGAACTGGATAATCAGCAACAGCAATTGCAGATTCAACTCGCTACTTTGGCGGGGCTGTCGCCAGCGCAGATTGTAGCGGATACGACTGCCGAAAAGATTCTTTTCGAGCAGGTAAAGAATGCACCCATTGAACTCGATGGCGGCCGTCAGCACCCGCTGGTAGCCTACTATAATGCGTTGTTCGACAAGACGAAAATGGAAGAAAAGCTGGTCGCCTATAGTTACCGACCCAAGCTGTTCCTCTCGGGCGCCGTCTGGGGGAGGGCATCCAGTGTACATAGTGATAATAGTTATGGCTCACTAGCCGATGGCTTTGGCCTGCAACGGGGTAATTACCTTGTCGGTATGGGGATCAACTACAACCTGTTTGACCTGCGCCGTAAAAAGGTAAAACTCCATACGCAGCGCCTGATGGTAGACGAGGCTGGGCAAAAGCTACAGGAACAACAGGCCAACATTGCCATGAATATTGCACAGTCTGCCACGGAAGTGGAAACTGCTGAAAGACGTCTGAAGGAAATTCCGCGTCAGACCAAGGCTGCAAATGCCGCTTACCGCCAGAAGTTTTCCTTGTATAAGAATGGGCTGATTGATATCGTGGAGGTCAATGTTGCTCAAAATATGCTCAATCAGGCAGAGCGCGATTATATCACCGCCAAATACAATTATTATCTGGCATTGTTCCACCAGGTGGTGGCACAAAACAATGTCGATGGCTTTCTTCAACTTTTTAACTAATTACTTATGTCACTTGTCACAGCTGCTTTACGAAGGCCGATTACCACAGTGATCATCACCCTGAGCTTGCTGCTCTTTTCGGTACTCGCCGTACTGAAAATACCGATTGATATCTTTCCGCAGCTCAATTCACCGACGATTTACGTCATTGAGTCTTACGGTGGGATGTCTCCGCAACAAATGGAAGGCTTTTTCTCCTCTCGGATGCAGGACCAGTTTCTCTATGTCAACGGAATCAAAAATATATCCGCCAAAAATATTCAGGGGCTTACGCTCCTGAAACTTAGTTTTTACGAAAATACCGACATGGCCGAAGCGTCAGCACAGGTAGCGCTGCAGGTAAACAGGGCCATGAAGTTTTTTCCGCCAGGGGCATTGCCGCCACAGGTGGTTCGTTTTGATGCTTCCTCTTTACCTGTGGGGCAGCTGGTCCTTTCTTCCAAGACAAGGAGCCTCAAGGAGATCTACGATATGGCGAGCACGCTGGTGCGGCCCATGTTTTCTGCGGTACCGGGACTCTCGGCCCCGCCACCCTTTGGCGCCAACTCCAGGACGATCACGGTCAATGTAGACCCTAATAAATTGCGGAGCTATAACCTGACCGCCGATGAGGTCGTGATGGCATTATCTAAATTCAACGTGATGTCACCATCAGGTAACCTGCACCTCAATAATACGATGTATGTGACCACCATCAATTCATTGATCAAAAATGTCGCAGATTTCGCCAATATTCCTATTCTGACAAAAAATGGGATCCCAATTTATATCAAAGATGTCGCACGCGTATCGGACGCTTCGGATGTGACGGTAAGTTACGCGCTGATCAATG
>Ga0308171_1000729_pt1 | contig 58788 bp, 49 predicted proteins | sample PhyGR1_FD_202135 | JGI IMG/M metagenome (GOLD analysis project Ga0308171, IMG submission 202135) | Phyllosphere microbial communities from UC Gill Tract Community Farm, Albany, California, United States - DLSLSG.R1 | ecosystem: Host-associated > Plants > Phyllosphere > Unclassified | place: USA...
AGGCGATGAACTTCTCTGCCGATTCAGCCTTCTGCGAGCTCTTCGGGATCGCAAGGTTCCAGGACCACAGCCAGTTGCCATGGTTCTTCAATTCGCCATGCGTCGGGAAGAGCGCGTAGCCAACCTTATCCGCAACCTTCGAGTCCTTCGGGTTCGACACGAAAGACGCAGCAACGGTCGCATCGATCCACATGCCGCACTTGCCTTGCTGGAAGAGCGTCAGGTTTTCGTTGAAGCCGTTGGACGCAGCGCCCGATGGGCCGGCATCCTTCATCAGATCGACATAGAACTGCAGGGAGTTCTTCCACTCCGGCTGATCGAATTGCGGCTTCCAGTTTTCATCGAACCAGCGGCCACCGAAGGAGTTGGTGAGCGCGGTGATGAACGCCATGTTCTCGCCCCAACCGGCCTTGCCGCGCAGGCAGATGCCGTTGATGTCGGCGTTGCGATCGGTGATCTTGCGTGCCGCATCGCCAATGAATTCCCAGGTCGGGTTTTCAGGCATCTTCAGACCGGCTTTTTCAAACAGGTCCTTGCGGTACATGATCATGGCGGATTCGCCATAGAAAGGCGCCGCATAGAGCTTGCCCTCAACCGTCAGGCCGCCGCGAATGGATGGCAGCATGTCGTTGACGTCATACTTGTCGCCAAGCTTTTCCAGCGGCAGAAGCCAGCCTTGTTTGGCCCAGATCGGAACTTCGTAGTTGCCGATGGTCATGATGTCGTACTGGCCGCCATTGGTGGCGATATCCGTCGTGACGCGTTCGCGCAGGACGTTTTCTTCCAGTGTGACCCACTCGATCTGAATATCGGGGTTCTTGTCGGTGAATTCCTTCGTCAGTCCCTGCATGCGGATCATGTCACCGTTGTTGACGGTGGCAATGGTCAATGTTTCTGCAGACGCGAGGCCGGAAAAGGCGAGAGCCGAGCATGCGCCCAGCAGAAGTGTCTTCAATGTCATGATCTTCCTCCCAGAAGAAAAATGAGCATTCGCTTTGCTCGAGGGCAATTACTCACTTTTCGATGTGCAAAGTCAAGCATCCTCCTGCGCTGCAACGCAAAAGAAGAAGCTAATATACTGATTCAAATGATATATTTTTGCTCAGTGAGTGAGCATATATTCAGCCGAATGCTCGTCGGTGATAACACCATTAAGCAATCCCCCCCGCAAAGCTGCGAGAATGGCGGGCGATTTTTTCCGCCCTTGAGCGATACCAATCACCGTGCATGTTTCCCTTGCCGGCACGGGAACGGAGGCGACGCGATCATTGATGGGATTGTTCATGATCTGCCCATCCCCATCGAAGAACCAGCCGCAGATTTCGCCTGCGGCACCCTCGGCGATCAGTTTTTTCATCTCGTCCACGGCGAGGAACCCGTCGAGACACAAGGGCGCGTTTTCTCCCAATTCACCAACGCCGACAAAGGTCACATTCGCGGCAGCACCCAAAGCCAGCGTTGAGCGAACCATGGGCTGGTCATGCAGCAAAAGGCGCTCTTCAGACGATGAGCAAAGAACCGGAAGCGGCATTGGAAAGTGCCTGGCCTTGATGGCGTCTGCCATGGAGAAGATAACGTTGTAATAGGCCGCCGATCCATCCGGGCCGATATTACCGGTGAGCGAGACGATGCGATGCTGAGGACACTCCATCGGCGGGAGTTGATCCACGGCGGCTTTAAGCGTTCGCCCCGTTCCCACAGCCAGCACGATCGGCTCGGGCTGCCGCAGCCACCGCTCGATTTCCGCAGCACCCGCCTCGGCAATTCCCACAGTGGATGAGGTTCCTGCCGGATCGCTCGGAACGACCTCGACATGCTTGAGCGAAAAGCGTTCGCGCAACGCCTCTGACTTTTCCAGACAGGCAGCAATCGGATGGTCGAGCCGGACCTTGATCAGGCGCTCTGCAACGGCCAGCGAGACAAGACGCTGCGCCGACTGGCGCGAAATACCCATGGCAGCAGCGATCTCGTCCTGCGTGCGGCCAGCCACATAATAGAGCCAGCCGGCGCGTGCCGCGTCGTCTAACCGTCCACCGCTATCGGATCGCCTCGCCATCTCTCTGCCCTAACTTGTCTGCTCCCCAAGTGCTGGCATTTTTTACGGCGAAATGTCAAATTACGAGACACGGCAGATGGCTCTTGATCGGTGGCCGTGCCGCCCGTCAGGCTGTTTCCTGCACGAGATGCCCGGCGGAAACTTCCCTATAATGGCGCGGCGGCGGCACATAACCTGCCGGACGGATTGGGCTTTTGATCTCGTCTGTCGCCATGTTGCGCCGAACGTGTCGTCGCGAAGGGTCCGGCACTGGAACGGCAGACATGAGCTTTTTCGTATAGGGATGTTGCGGATTGTCGAACACGGCAGCGCGCGGCCCGATCTCGACGATTTCTCCAAGATACATCACCGCGACGCGATGACTGACCCGCTCAACCACCGCCATATCGTGCGAAATGAAAAGGAAGGCCAGATTGAGGCTCTGTTGCAGGTCGAGCAGCAGATTGCACACCTGAGCCTTGATCGAGACGTCGAGCGCCGATACCGCTTCGTCGGCGACGATCACCTTGGGATCGAGCATCAAGGAGCGGGCAATCGCAACACGCTGACGCTGGCCGCCCGAAAATTCATGTGGGAAACGCCGCATCATATCTGCGGTGAGGCCCACTTTCTCCAGCAGGTCCGCAGCTTTTTCACGTGCCTGCTGCTTGTTGCCGAGACGATGCTCGAGGAAGGGTTCCATGATCGCGGCCCCCACGCTCATGCGTGGGTCGAGACTGGCGAAAGGATCCTGGAAAATCATCTGTACGCTGCGCCGCATGGCGCGCAACGTCACCTTATCGAGTTTCATCACCTCGTAGCCGTCGAGCATCACATTGCCGGATGTCGGCTCGATCAGCCGCGTGATCGAGCGACCGGTGGTGGATTTACCGCATCCTGATTCGCCGACAAGCGAGAGCGTCTCCCCTTCAGCGAGATCGAAGGACACCTTCTCAACCGCATGCACCGCACCGGATTTACGAGCAAAGAGACCCGAGCGAATATCGAAACGCGTTGTCAGGTCCTTGACCGAAAGGATGGGCGTCTTACCGCCGGACACCGTGTTGTGAACCTCCGAGGCAGGCTGGCTTTCCCCTGTCTTGATGTCGACGATCGGGAAGCGGGCGGGAAGCACACGATCCTTCATCGAACCGAGTTTGGGGACGGCCGAAAGAAGCGCGCGCGTATAGGGGTGCTGGCCACGATGAAAGATATCGTCCGTGGCCCCGGTCTCCACCACATCGCCGCGAAACATCACGATGGTGCGGTCCGACACTTCGGCCACGACACCCATATCATGGGTAATGAAGAGGACCGACATGCCCTCCTCTTCCTGCAATTGCTTGATAAGGTCGAGGATCTGGCCCTGGATCGTCACATCGAGCGCCGTCGTCGGCTCGTCGGCGATCAAGAGTTTCGGCCTGGAGGCAAGCGCCATGGCGATCATCACACGCTGGCGCATGCCGCCGGAAAACTGGTGCGGATAATCGTCGAAGCGGCTTGTCGCATTCGGAATGCGCACCTTTTCCAGAAGGCGGATGACCTCTGCTTTGGCGGACGATGAGGAGATATTCTGATGCACGGTCAGTGCTTCGGCGATTTGCTTGCCGATCGGAAAAATTGGATTGAGGCTCGTCATCGGCTCCTGGAAGATCATCGAGATTTCCTTGCCGCGAACCTTTCGCATCTCCTCTTCCGGCAGGCCTAAAAGATTGCGCCCGCCGAGCATGACCTCGCCTTCGATGCGGCTCATCTTCTTATCCAGAAGCCGCATGATGGAAAGCGATGTAACACTCTTGCCAGAGCCACTTTCGCCAACGATTGCCACCGTCTCGCGTGGCGCGATCTCGAAACTCATATTTCGCACCACGGATTTCCATCCGCCATCGACGCGGAAGGATGTGGTGAGATTTTGAACCGATAGGACCGGGCTTACGGACCCGCCGGTCTCTTCCATGGACGTTCCGGCCAAAAGCATGCTGATCTCCAAAAAAGCGGAAGGCGGCCGGAGAGGCCGCCACGTCGTCACGCAGCCAGCGCGGTTTCGGCCATCGAAACCCAATAGCTGATGCCATAAGGCAATGCGTCGTCATTGAAATCATAGGCGGCGTTATGCAGGCTCGCGGTATCGCCATTGCCGATGAAGATGAACGCACCTGGACGCGCTTCCAGCATGTAGGAAAAGTCCTCAGCACCCATATGCGGGTTCGGATTGGTGTTGACCGCCGTCGCACCGGCAACGGCCTTGGCGACCGCGGTTGCGAACTCCGTCTCGGCATCGTGGTTGAAGGTCACCGGATATCCGCGATGATAATTCACCTCCACGGTCGCCCCATGTGCCAGAGCGGTTGCAGCCGCCACTTCCTTGAGGCGCTTCTCAGCGAAGTCGCGAGTTTCAGGCAGCAAAGTGCGCACGGTTCCGGTTAATGTCACCGCGTCTGGAATAACGTTGTAGGCCGTGCCGCCGTGGGTCGTGGTCACAGTCAGTACAAGCGATTTCAACGGATCGGTCTCGCGCGAGACGATGGATTGCAGCGCGATAATGACATGCGCTGATGTCAGTACCGGATCGACGGACAGATGCGGCGCGGCAGCATGGCTGCCCTTGCCGGTGATGACGATTTCGAAAGTGTCCGCCGCCGCCATGGTGGAGCCTTTGCGGATGGCAAATTGGCCGACGGGAATCCCAGGCTCATTGTGCATGCCGTAGACCTGGGAGATGCCGAACTTCTCGATCATGCCGTCGTCCAGCATGGCCAGCGCACCTGCCCCACCTTCCTCGGCGGGCTGGAAAATGACGGCGACGGAACCCTTGAAATTGCGGGTCTCCGCCAGATACTGAGCAGCACCCAGAAGCATGGCCGTGTGTCCATCGTGACCACAGGAGTGGGCCTTGCCGGGCGTCTTCGAGGCCCATGACTTGCCGCTGGTCTCAAGAATCGGAAGAGCGTCCATATCGGATCGAAAGCCGATGGTAGGACCATCGCCATGCCGTCCCTTGATGATGCCAACGACGCCCGTCTTGCCGATGCCGGTTTCAACGATATCGCAGCCGAATGACCTCAATTTCTCGGCTACGAAGCTGGAGGTTTCGAAGACGTCGTAGAGCAATTCCGGATGTTCATGCAGATAGCGCCGCCAGCCCGCGACTTCATCCTGCATTTCAACAGCACGGTTTAATATGGGCATTCTTCTATTCCCTGTTTTTGTTCCCCGCCGGGTTATTGGACGCCATATTGCGGATGGAATTCCCGCTTTTGCAAGCACGAATTTCATAATCTGAACGAAAAATAGGCCCGTTATAAATTAGCTCAATTTTTGGTCATCAAACACAGAAAGTATCTTGCTTTTCAGAACGACAGACCATAGCATCACTATTGAAACCGAGTTTTCTCCATATAAATCATATATTTAAGCAATATATCGCGCAAATTTCGCGTGACGAAACGGTGGAAAACGAAAACGGAATCAATCCGAAAAAAGGGGAAATAACGATGATAAAGCGCAGTGTTCTTTACGCAGGCACCATGGCGGCGGCAATCTTGGCAGGTTCCGCCGCCCATGCTGAACGCGGTAGTGACGGCGAACTGAAAATCCTGTTCTGGCAGGCAGTATCGACACTCAATCCCTATCTGTCCGGCGGCACAAAGGAGGAATACAGCTCCTCCATGATCATCGAGCCGCTCGCGCGTTACAATGAAAAAGGCGAGTTGGTCCCGACGCTGGTGACCGAGATCCCCACGCTTGAAAATGGCGGTGTCGCCAAAGACCTGCTGAGCATGACCTGGAAGCTGAAGAGCGATGTGAAGTGGTCGGATGGTACGCCATTTACAGCTGACGACGTGGTGTTCACCTGGAAATATTGCACCGCGCCCGATGGCGGCTGCGCGCAGAAAGCCCAGTATGAAGGCGTGAAAAATGTCGAGGCCATCGACCCACACACGGTCAAGATCACCTTTACCGAGCCGAAGCCCTACCCCTATTCCGCCTTTATCGGCGCACAATCTCCCGTGATTCAAAAAAAGCAGTTCGAAAACTGCGTTGGCCCAGCCGCCCCAGGCTGCACGTCCGCCAATTTTGGACCGATTGGCACGGGCCCTTTTGTGGTTAAGGACTTTAAGCCGAACGACGTGATCACCTACGTCGCCAATCCCAATTATCGCGATCCGGCCAAGCCTGCCTTTGCGACAGTCACGCTGAAGGGCGGCGGCGATGCCGCATCCGCTGCACGCGCAGTGCTTGAAACCGGCGAGTTCGACTATGCCTGGAACATGCAGGTCGAGCCCGAAGTTCTGGCAACCATGGTTGCGGCTGGCAAGGGTAAGCTGGTCACTGCCTTTGGCACGAATGTGGAACGTATTAATCTCAACTGGTACAATCCCGATCCGGCCCTTGGCGACAAACGCTCCACCAAGGAAGGCGGTCCGCACCCGGCCCTCTCCGATCCTGCCGTGCGCCGCGCACTCGCGCTTGCCATTGATCGCGACATCATCGATGAGGCAGGTTACGGTGAAGCAGGTAAACCGACCTGCAACATCGTGCCAGCACCCGAAGCCTTCAACTCCACCAAGAATGACAGCTGGTGCCTGAAGCAGGATATCGAAGGCGCCAACAAACTGCTGGACGATGCGGGCTGGGTTAAAGGCCCCGACGGCATTCGTGCCAAGAACGGCGTAAAGCTGTCCTTCCTGTACCAGACGTCCACCAACTCTGTTCGTCAGGCCGTCCAGGAACTTGTGAAAGACATGTGGTCGCAGATCGGTGTTGGCGCTGAACTGCGCAATATCAGCGCCTCGGTCTTCTTCGGCGGCGATCCCGCAAGCCCCGATACGTTCCAGAAATTTTATGCCGATGTCGAAATGTATACGAATAATTTCAGCGGCACCGACCCGGAAAAATATCTGGCGGAGTGGCTATGCGACAAGGTCCCTTCACCGGCAAATGGTTGGCAAGGGCAAAATATTCCCCGCTACTGCAACCCGAAATACGATGAGTTGGTGGCTGTCCTTTCCAAGACGGCCGACCCTGCCAAGCGCGAGGAAATCTCCAAACAGCTGAACGACATGCTCACCGAGGAGGGCGCGCATATCCCGCTCATCCACCGAGGCAACGTCTCCTCCCACTCTCTGACGCTCGAAGGCGTCAAGATCAACGGCTGGGATTCGGAACTCTGGAATATCGCGGACTGGTCCCGCAAGAAATAACACGCAGATGGCCGGCCTCATCCAGGCCGGCCTTTTGCATGCCCCTGGACCATGATCTGAAGACACATTGCCGCGTCAGGCGTAAAGGCTCCCAACTTTCGCAATGCCGCGCTCTGCGTCTGGAGAGTTTCAGATGTTTACTTTTACACTCCGACGGCTTGCCTTCGCCGTACCGACCCTGCTCGTCATCAGCTTCGTTATCTTCGCGCTTCTCGATCTCGCGCCTAATGACCCGACGGGTGATCTACCACTCACGATACCGCCGGAAGTGCGAGCACAGATCCGTGCGTCGCTTGGTCTGGATGAACCCTTCTTCGTCCGCTATCTCATGTGGCTGCAGCAATTCTTCATCAACGAGCCGCTGAACCTCATTGAGACCCTGACCGGCTGGCAGATCGGCGATGGCAACCGCGTTCGGATTCTGTCCTGGGCGACGCGCAGCCCAGTGGTCGATCTCGTCGTCCAGCGCATGCCGCAGACGCTATGGGTTGTGGGCCTTGCCTATCTCTTCGGAGCGTTGCTTGCGATCCCGATCGGGGTGATCTCCGCCTACAAGCAATATTCGCTCTTCGACCAGATCGGCACGTTCATATCCATGGTCGGCTATTCGGTCCCGACCTTCTTCACCGGAGTTCTGCTGGTCGTCATCTTCAGCTCCAACCTGCAATGGTTTCCTTCCGTCTACGACACCAATCTCCGAGTCACCGACTGGGCGAGCTTCGTGGCTCAGGTGAAGCAAATGTTCCTGCCCGTTATGGTGTTGACGCTCTATAACGTGTCGCAGATCAGCCGCTTCGTACGAGCCTCGATGCTGGACAATCTGCATCAGGACTATGTGCGGACCGCCCGCGCCAAGGGCGTCAAAGAAAAAACCGTGGTGCTCAGCCACGTGCTGCGCAACAGCCTGATCCCGGTTGTCACCGTCATCGCCCTTGGCGTGCCGACGATATTTTCCGGCGCCATCATCACCGAGCAGATATTCCGCGTGAACGGGCTGGGCCAACTGCTGATTACTGCCGTCCAAGGGGCAGATATTCCGCTGGTCCAGACGCTGACCTTCATTTTCGCGGTGCTCATCGTGCTTTTCAACCTGATCGCCGACGTATTGTACGGCATTCTCGACCCGAGGATCCGCTATGACTGACTCGACCATGACCGAGCCTACGGCAGCTAAAAGCCCGACGCTATCCGCGCTCGCCGATATCTGGAAACAGTTCCGGCGTCACAAGGGCGGCGTCGCGGGACTTGTCGTCTTCATCTTCATCCTGCTTGCCGTCTATGTTGGCCCCTACATCCACACCGTTGCTCCTAACGCTCTCAATGTGAAGGCCCGAAATCAGTGGCCCTCGCTTGCCCATCCCTTCGGTACGGACAATCTTGGCAAAGACATGCTAGCGCAGGTTTTGGCGGGAGGGCGCATTTCGCTCGCCGTCGGCATCACGGCCATGCTGCTGGCCCTGTTTCTCGGCACGCTGATTGGCGTGCTGTCGGGTTATTTCCGCCGGTTGGATGGGCCGTTGATGCGGCTGACGGACCTGTTTCTGGCTCTGCCGCTTCTGCCGCTATTGCTCGTCATATTGCTGCTGTTTCGCGATACGCTGCGCGCCGCATTCGGCCCGGAGACCGGCATCTTCATCCTCATCGTCTTCGTGATCGGGATAACGAGCTGGATGCACACAGCCCGCATCGTGCGCGGCGATGTGCTGGCGATGAAAAACCAGGAATTCATCGAGGCGGCGAAGTCGAGCGGCATGCGCGAACACCGCATCATCATCAAACATATTCTACCGAACGTCTTGAGCTCGATCATGGTCTCGGCAACGCTTGGCATCGCCTCGGCCATTATCACGGAGTCGGCCCTCTCCTTCCTAGGACTCGGCTTCCCATCGGATTTTCCGACATGGGGACGATTGCTGTTCGATGGTGCGAACTTCCTGCAGTTGACGCCCTCACGCGTTCTATGGCCGGGGCTCGCCATCTCGCTGACTGTGCTGAGCGTCAATTATATTGGCGATGCGGTACGTGACGCGCTCGACCCGAGAGCGCTGAAGAACTGAGGCAGGACATCTCACAGACTGTTTTAGGTATCCAGTCGGCTCATGATGAGCCGGCTGGATTCGTCACAAGATGACGGAAGACTGGCAACAGCAGCGGAGTTGCGGACAGTGAAGATAGCCTCAAGGATGTGATCAGCCTCGCGCCGGTGGCTGCGGCCACTGCTTCACACCGCCACTCCAATCCTCAAAAGCCTTGGACAGCTTCAAGACGAAGAGATCCTCATAGCGGGGGCCGACGATCTGCAGGCCAATCGGCATGCCGGACTTCGAGAAGCCGCAATTGATCGAGGATGCCGGCTGTTCCGACATGTTCCATGGCACCGTAAACGCGATGTGCTCGAAGGGCAGCTGCGGATCGTTCGTGGGAGAGGCCCAGTCCGCCGGATAGGATACGATCGGATTGGTGGGCGAAATGACGGCATCCACCTTCTGCATCAGCCGCCCGCAGCTCTTGCGCATCTCCATGGTCTGGTTGAAGCCGAAGACCGCACGCGACCCTGACACCTCAGCACCCTTTCTGGCCCATTCGAGAATGTAGGGCAGGATCGTCGCTCGGCGCTCGTCGCTCAAGGCCACCATGTCGCCCCAGAATTTCGCCCGCCAGAAATCGTCCAGCCCATCCAGCATGTCGCGTGTCAGCACTGGCTCAACTGGAATAATGATGGCGCCCGCCGCTTCGAAGAGCTTGGCAGCAGAGAGGACCGCATCACGCACCTCCTCATCCACTGGCAGGCCGCAGCCGGCGTCCATCATCAGGCCGATCTTCAGGCCCTTCACGTCGATCTTGAGGTCGAGCCAGTCGATGCTGTTCGGTGGCAGCGATGTGCCGTCCCGCCAATCCGGCCGCGATAGCGTCGCCATAGCGTAAGCGGCATCGCTCACGGTGCGCGTCATCGGCCCGGCGCAGCGACCGGTATAGAAGGGATCGACCGGAATACGGCCTTGGCTGGGCTTGAAACCGAAGAGGCCGGTCCATCCGGCAGGAAGACGCACGGAGCCGCCGATATCGGTACCGATATGCAGCGTGCCGTAACCGGCCGCCCCCGCGGATGCCGCACCGGCGCTGGAGCCACCGGGGTTTTGCGTCGGGTCCCATGGGTTGCGGCTGAGCTTGTGGAAGCTGGAAAGGCCTGACGAAAGCATGCCATAATCCGGGCAGGTCGTCTTGGCATAAAGGATTGCCCCATCTTCACGGCAGCGCGCCGCCACAGGCGCATCCTCAAGTGCTGGAACCAGTTCAACCGCTTTCGTGCCGAGCGGCACGGGCTGGCCCTTCGTCGCGATGAGCTCCTTCAGCGATACCGGGAGGCCATCGAGGGGCCCGAGTGTTTCTCCCTTCACCCAGCGCTGCGTCGAAGCTTCCGCTTGGCTACGGGCATCTTCCGGATCATAGGCGTAAAGGGCGTTCACAATTGGCTCGAATGCCTCGATGCGTGACTCTACTGCCTGCCAATATTCCAGTGGGGACAGTGTCTTGTCTCGGTAAAGCGCCAGAATTTCGAGCGTGTTGAGGTCTATGAGATCGGTCATGGAATCGTCTCGTCAAAAATAACAGGATGTGAGGGTTGATATCGGCTTCGGGCGATCAGCTCGTATCGCGCGGATCAAGGAGATCGCGAAGACCGTCGCCCAGAAGATTGAGGCCGAAGACGGCAAAGGCGATGGCAAGGCCCGGCATGATGGCGAGCCAGGGGGCGACGCCGAGATAGGTCTGGGCATCGGCCAGCATCCGACCCCAGGTTGCGGCAGGCGGTGGCATTCCGAGACCCAGGAAGGACAAACCCGCCTCGGTGAGAATGGCGAGCCCGAGCTGGATCGTCACCTGCACGATGATCTGGTTGGAGATATTCGGAACGATGTGCACAAGGGTGATCTTCGCACGGCCCTGACCGATACTCGCCGCAGCGGTGATATATTCCCTTGCCCATATCTGCAGGGCGGCGCCGAGCGTCAGGCGAGCGAAAACCGGGACCATGAAGGTGGCTATGGCAATGATGGCGGTGAAACGCCCCGTACCGAGAAAGGCGCCCAGCATCATCGCGGACAAAATGGGCGGCACAGCGAAGATGATATCGCAGATGCGCATCATCACGGTTTCGGTCAATCCTCGAATGGCTGCGACGGTGACGCCGATCAGGGTGCCGATGAACGCGCCGATGGCGACAGCGGCAATTGCCGTGGAGAGCGAGTTCCATGCACCTGCCATCAGCATGGAGAGCACGTCACGACCGAAGTGGTCGGTGCCGAGGCCGCCATAGACGAAGGGAGATTTCAGCTTCTGCACGATCTGCATTTTGGTGGGCGAGACTGGAGTCCAGACCAGGGAAAGCAATGCGACTGCGATCAGGAAGGTCGTGACAACAATCCCTATCACGAAGGCTGGGCGGCGACGGACGAAGCGCATCATTTCGCACCTGACCGCAGTCTCGGATCGATGAAGAGATAGGCGATATCGACAAGGAAATTCATGATGATGACGAGTGCGGAGAAGAACAGCACGACGGACTGCATGACGACGATATCCCGCTGCGTCAGCGCCTGATAAGCGAGCCGTCCAAGCCCGGGCAGGTTGAAGACATTCTCTACCAGGACCGCGCCAGCAATGAGGAAGGTGAACTGCAAACCGATCATGGTGACGACGGGAATCATCGCATTCGGCACCGCATGCCGCCATAGCGCGACGCGGTCGCTCAGGCCCTTGGCGCGTGCCGTGCGAACGAAATCCTCGTTCATCACCTCAAGTACGGCGGAGCGACAGACGCGGGTCAGAACGCCTGCCTGCGAGAGCGCCAGTGCCACCGCTGGCAGAACCAGAGCCGTCAATCCCGCAGTAAAGCTTGGCGTCCATCCCGGGAAGCCACCAGCCGGCATCCAGCCGAGCGTCGTCGAAAAGAGGATGATCAACAGCAGGCCGACCCAGAAGCCGGGCACGGCAATTCCTACGTGAGAAAACAGCCCTGCCACGAAGTCCATTGCGCCATTGCGGTTCCTCGCCGCTGCGACACCGAGGGGAATGGCGATGGCAACCGAGAGGCAGACGGCGAGAAGCGCAAGTGGCAGAGTGACAGCCAGACGCTCTGCAACGAGCCCCGCGACCGGGACGCCATATGTGTAGGATTGCCCTAGATCCCCACGCAGGACGCCCATGAGCCAGTGGATATAGCGAATTGGGAGCGGCTGATCGAGACCCATCTGTTTCTGCAAGGCGGCGAGCGTATCGGGGCTGGCAGAGGTGCCCAGCATGATGGCTGCCGGGTCACCTGGAAGCAGGCCCATGACGAAGAAGATCAGGCACGAAACGGCCAGGAGCGTGACGAACAGGCCAAGGATGCGTTTGAGGATCAGGATGGTCATGATCTGCAATCGCTGGAGACGTGCTGCAAGTAGCGCACTCCCCTCTGTCCTGCCCGGCCTCTCCCCCTCAAGAGGAGAGATTGGAAAAAGGCAAGCCCATGCGCCATCTCAACCATCCGGGAAAAGCGAGTAGGTGACCACCAATCGATCTCCCCCCTTGAGGGGGAGATGTCCGGCAGGACAGAGGGGAGTATGGGTAGACCTCGCTCCATAAGATTCATTCTTCCCAATGAACGTCCGTCAGCACGTTCGATGGAATAGGTTCATCCTGCCAGAGACCCTTGACCTTCTTGTCCCAGACGCCAAGCTTCGGCATCACGAAGAGAAAGAGAGCCGGAACATCCTCAGCAAGAATCTTTTGCGCCTCACCATAGAGCTTTTCCTGCTCACCGGCGTCGGCCGTCTTTTCGACATTGGCAATGACCTCATTGAAGGCCGGGTTCTTGTAGTTGAAGTAGTATGGGTCGCGGGAATAGATATCGATATCCATCGGCTCCGCATGCGCGACGATCGTCATGTCGTAATTGCCGCCCTTGAAGACATCCGCAACCCATTTGGCCGGAAATTCGGTGGTCTCGATGGTCATCGTGACGCCGATTTCGGCGAGCATGGCCTGAAGAACCTGTGAGGTGCGCTGCGCATAGGCCATCTGAGGGGCTTTGATGGTGAAGCTGAAGCCATTCGGATAACCCGCTTCCGCCAGCAATGCCTTGGCCTTCTCGACATCATAAGGATGAACACCCGTCGTATCGATATAGCCGCGGTCGTTGGGGGTATAGTGGCTACCGATGGCGGTGCCGAGACCGGACCACGCGCCTTCGATGACGGTCGGACGATCGACTGCCATCATCAGCGCCTGGCGCACGCGCTTGTCGTCGAAGGGCTTCCGGGCATTGTTCATACCCGCAACGACCTTCAACTCGGTATTGCCGACGAAGGTGCCGAGACGGGCGTCGCCATCGAAGGAGGACATGAGCTCCGGCGCACCGAATTCCGGGAATGCGTCGATATCACCGGCTTTCAAAGCGGCCGCCTGTGCCTGCGCATCGGAAACGAAGCGGAAGGTGGCTTTCTCCAGCTTCACCGCGACGTTCTTGTCCCAATAAGACGGGTTCTTTGCGAGCTCGACCTTGTCGCCCTTCGCCCAGCTGACGAATTTGAACGGGCCGGTACCGATGGGCGTGGTGCGGTTGTTCTCTGCGCTCTTCGGCGCGACCATGACGGAGGCCGGCCAGCCGAGCCAATAAATGAGGCTGCCGGCGGGCTGCTTCAGTTTCAGAACCAAGGTGTCCGCATCAGGCGTCTCGATGGTGTCTATGGACGCAAAAAAGCGCTTCTGCGGATTGACGGAGCCTTCGCCGCGGGCTCGATCCAGCGAAAATTTCGCAACAGAGGAATCAAAGGCTTCACCATCGTGGAACGTCACGCGCTTGCGCAGCTTGAACGTATAGGTCTTGCCGTCCGGAGAGATCTGCCAGCTCTCGGCGAGCTGCGGCTTGACTTGCCCCTTGCTGTCAATGGTGACAAGTCCTTCGAAGATGTTCTGCCACGTCACCTGACCGATAGCGACGGGCGCTGCGATCGTCGGGTCGAGGCCGGTCGGCTCGATCGCCATTCCAAGCGTCAGCGCCGTCTTGGGTGCGGCCTCAGCCTCCACAGCCGAAAACGGCAACCAGAGTGCGGTCCCCAAGGCAAGGGTCAGGGCGGTGCGGCGTGAAAGCGTCGCCGCCTGTGAAAAATAATTGCGTGGCATCATTATCCCCTGTCGGACGGGCCGGGCTTTTTGCCCTTTGAAAGACCGTCTGTTGCAAAAAGAGTGGCATGGTGACGGCGCACACACAATCTGCATTTTTGTGTGCTCCGCGTAGCCGAAAACGCTACACGGTATTTAGGGCCGAAATCAACCTATGAGACGACGAGAGGTGGCAGTTAGAACAAACCGAAATGTTCTATTCGATCAATCCTTCGGGCTCGGCATCCTGGTCTCACGCTGCTTTACCCTGCATGGTAGCGACAAGAAGCGCAATTTTTTATACCGCCGCCTCGCGCATGAAACGTTCGATGAAATCGGCGAGTTTGGACGCTGCAAAAGATAACTGGCGATCCGGTGCGACGCAGAGATCGATCTGCGTATGGATGCCTTTCTTCCCGGCTAGAGGCACTGCAACCATCTGGCCGCTGCGCAGCTCGCGCGCCACCGACAGGGCCGGCAACAACGTGGCAGCCGCGTTTCCCAGGACCAGTTCTTTGAGCATTTCCAGCGAGCTGGTGATGAAGACCGGATCGAGTTCGATACCGGCCTCCGCGAAGAGGGCGTCGAAGGCTTGACGGGCGGCAAAGGTTTTATCCGGCAGGGCAAGCGGAAGCGCGGCAAGTTCCTTCAAAGTCACTTCCGGCTGGCCTGCAAGTGCATGCCCCGCCGGAAAGATGGCATCATAGCTGATGCGGGTGCGCGAGCGCACCTTCACACCCGAGAGCTTCGGTGCAAACAGGCTGACGACGAGGTCGGCTTCTGCGGTTCCCAATGCCTCCATGGCCTGACGCGCACTGGTAATATTGACCTCAAAACGAAGCTTTGGATATTTGAGACTGAACTGCGCCAGGACGGGCGCCAGCAGATTGGCCACCGTGGCACCGTTGGCATAGATCGTGACCCGGCCGCGTTGCAGGCCCTTCAGATCGTCGATGAGTTGGTTGACATGGTCCAACTCACGCAGCGTCTTTCCCGCACGCGCAGCAAGAAGCTCGCCCGCCGCCGTCAGCTTCACGCCCCGGCTGGAGCGCTCGACCAGCGGCGTGCCGAAATAATATTCGAGATTTTCGATCTGACGACTGACCGCGGTGGGCGCGACATTCAGGTTCTCGGCCGCCGCGCGCATGGAATTGGTACGGACGAGTTCGTCGAAATACATCAATGCGCGCAATTGCATGGAGCGATCATCCCCAATGTGATCAATGGCCGGTCGATAGGCCCAAGAAACGCTACACTCCGTCCGCGGCGCAACATCCCACGAACGTCGGCGATGCACGCAGTCAGACAAAAGCCTTCGACCCGCTGCGGTCATACACGAGGTGTAAGCCAGCCTCAATCGCGCCGGAAGCCTTCGCTCGCCACCATCAGCTGCCGCGTGTAATCGGCGGAGAACTCTCTCGTTTCCAGTTGATGCACGTCCATCGACTCGACAATCTTGCCGCTTTTCATCACCGCCAGCCGGTCGCACATATGGCTGATAACGCCCAGATCGTGACTGACCATGACGAAAGTCAGGTTTCTGTCCTTGCGCGCCTGCTCAAGCAAGTTGAGAATTTCCGCCTGGATCGAGGCGTCCAGTGCCGATGTCGGTTCGTCGAGGAGCAGGATCTTCGGCTCCAGGATCAGCGCGCGGGCAATGGCGATACGCTGGCGCTGTCCCCCTGAAAGCTGGTGCGAGTAGCGGAAGCGGAAACCGGTGCCGAGACCGACCTCGTCAAGAGCGCGGTTGATGCGCGCTTCCTTGTTGTCCACCCCGTGAATTACCAGCGGCTCCAACAAGATGGAATCCACCGTTTGGCGCGGATGCAGCGAACCGTAAGGATCCTGAAACACCATCTGGACATCGCGATAAAAGCTCTTGTCGCGTGACTTGCGGCTATAGGTCCGCCCGTCCACCATGAGGGAGCCTTCGTCGAAATGGTTGAGGCCGGCAATCGCACGCAAAAGCGTCGACTTGCCGGAGCCGGATTCACCAACGAGCCCGAAGGATTCGCCCTTCGCCACCTCGATGCTGACCCGATCCAGTGCCAGATAGCCGTCGAAGTCCACGACGATATCCTTGGCAGATAGTACGACCGTCATAGACGCCACTCCGCTTGGCGTTGAAGGACCGGCAGCGGATGCCGGTGCTCGCCGATTTTCGGCAGACAGTTCAGAAGTCCCTGCGTGTAGGGATGTTTGGCGTTTTGCAGATTGGCAGATGGAAGCTCTTCCACCACGCGCCCCGCATACATCACCAGAACCCGGTCGCAGAAGGACGAGACGAGCCGCAGATCATGCGAGACGAAAATCAGGCCCATGCCGCGCTCGCGCACCAGCTTGTCGAGAATATCCAGCACTTCCAGCTGCACCGTGACGTCGAGTGCAGATGTCGGCTCATCGGCAATCAGGAGTTCCGGACCGCAGACCAGCATCATGGCGATCATGACGCGCTGCCCCATGCCGCCGGAGACCTCGTGCGGATAGAGATTGAAGACGCGTTCCGGATCGCGGATCTGCACCGCCTCGAGCATGTCGAGCGCGCGTTTCTTCGCGTCAGAAAAGCCAATCCGCTCATGCGTCTTCAGCGTTTCGACGATCTGGCGGCCGATGGTCATGACCGGGTTCAGCGAATATTTCGGATCCTGCAGGATCATTGCGATACGCTTGCCGCGAATAGCGCGACGCTGCTTTGCCGGAGCGGTCAGAAGATCGATATCGCCAAAGCGAAGTGCGTCAGCTTCGATCTTCGCGTGGCCAGGCGTCAGGCCCATGATGGCGCGACCGGTCTGCGATTTGCCGGAGCCGGACTCGCCGACGATACCGAGACGTTCCTTGCCGAGCGTAAAGGACACGCCCCGCACGGCTTCGACAAGGCCGGTTCTCGTTGGAAAGCTGACGCGTAGATTGTCGACCGTCAGAAGAGGTGTGGTCAAAGATGGGGTCATTGGCCAGCCTCCTTCGGATCGAGCGCATCGCGAAGCCCGTCACCCAAGAGGTTGAAGCCAAGGCTGACGATGAGGATGGCGGCACCCGGCATGGCAGCAACCCACCACTGGTCGAGGATGAAGCGGCGGCCAGAGGCAATCATCGCACCCCATTCAGGAAGCGGGGGCTGCGCGCCGAGACCCAGAAAGCCGAGACCGGCGGCGGTGAGGATGATGCCAGCCATATCCAGCGTTACCCGCACGATCAGCGAGGAGAAACAGAGGGGAATCACGTGTTTGAGCACGATACGCCATGGAGATGCCCCCATCAGCTTCACCGCGGCGATGAAGTCGGAATTTCGAAACGTCATGGTTTCGGCGCGTGCAATACGCGCATAAGGCGGCCAGGAGGTAACGGCGATAGCCAGCACCGCATTCTCGATACCGGGACCCAAGGCTGCAACGAGCGCAAGCGCAAGAACGAGCTTGGGGAACGCAAGAAAGATATCGGTGATCCGCATCAGCACCGCGTCGATCCAGCCACCGGCATAGCCTGCCACGGTGCCGACGATGAGGCCGATCGGGGCGGCGATGATCGCCACCAGCACGACGACGAAAAGCGTAAGCCGCGAGCCGTAGATCAGGCGGGATAGAATATCCCGGCCCTGATCGTCGGTGCCGAGCCAATATCCATCTGTCCCCGGAGGCAACAAGCGGGCATTGCGGAGATCGCCCTGAACAGGGGAATGCGGCGCCAGGACATTGGCGAAGATCGCGACGAACACGAGCGCCAGGATGATGCCGAGCCCGGCAAGCGCCAGACGGTTTTCCGAAAACCGCCGCCAGATGACATAGGCGCGGCCAAGCCGTGCCTGCTTGCGCGAGGTCGGGCGGTCGGAGAGCAGCCACTCGCGGCTATAGGGTTTCAATAGAGCATCCGTCATCGGCTGCGCGTCCTTGGATCGAGCGTCCGGTAAAGCAGATCGGACAGGAGATTGATGCCGATGAAGACGGCGCCGATCACGATGGTGCCGCCGAGAACGGCATTCATATCCGCATTCTGGAGGGAATTGGTGATGTAGAGGCCAAGGCCCGGCCACGAGAAGATCGTTTCCGTCAGAACCGAGCCTTCCAACAGACCGGCATAGGAGAGAACGATGACCGTTAGCAGAGGGACTGCGGCGTTACGCAAAGCATGGAACCAGATGATGCGCGTTTCCGACAGGCCCTTGGCGCGTGCGGCGACGATATATTCCTGCGCCAGTTCGTTCAGCATGAAGGAGCGCGTCATGCGGCTGATATAGGCGAGTGAGAAGTAGCCGAGCAATCCTGCGGGCAGAATGATGTGACGGAAGAGATCCCAAAACACATCCCACTGGCCCTGCCACAACGCATCGAACAGATAAAATCCGGTCGTCGGCGTGAAGGTGAATTCGTAGACGATATCGATACGGCCGGGATAGGCCACCCAGTGCAGCTTGGCGTAAAACACCAGAAGCGCCAAAAGGCCGAGCCAGAAAATCGGCACCGAATAGCCAACAAGCCCAATGACGCGCACGATCTGGTCGATGATGCTGCCCCGCTTGACCGCTGCCAATACGCCGAGCGGGACGCCGAAGATGGCACCAATCAATGTGCCGAGCGTCGCAAGCTCTATGGTTGCCGGGAAAACGCGCTTGATGTCGTCCATTACGGGATTGGTCGTCAGCACCGACGTCCCGAAATTGCCGGTGAGCGCCTGCTTCAGATAGATGAAAAACTGCTGCCAGAGCGGCAGGTTCAAGCCGAGCTCTTCCCGAACCCGCTCCACCACATGGGCGGGTGCGCGGTCGCCGACGATCGCCAGCGCCGGATCGATAGGAATGACGCGGCCAATGAAAAAGGTTACCGCCAGCAAGCCTAAAAAGGTGGTGACAACGGTAATGATGAAGCCGAGAACGGCCATAAGGCGCCGGTTGGCACGGCGTTTGCCGTGCCTCGCCCTTGCGGAATTGTCAACGATACTCAATGAACCGATCCTGCCGGATCATTCCTTGGAGATGTTGTAGACATAGTTGGTGTCGAAGCTCGGACCGAGCTTTAGACCCTTGAGCTTCGTCGTGTAACCGGCCACTTCGGTCTGCTGGAAGATGATGACGAAGGGTCCGGTTTCGAGAACCTTTTTCTGTAGATCCTCATAGATCTTCGCACGCTTGGCGCTGTCTCTTTCCAGAAGTGCGGACTGCGTTTCCTTTGTCAGCTCAGGAACGTCCCAGGCATTGCGCCAGGCGAGCGTCTTATTCTTCGCGTCGTCGGCATTGTCGTAATTAATGGTGAAGGTTTCAGCATTCGAGTTCGGGTCGAAATAGTCCGATCCCCATTGGCCGATATACATTTCATGCGTACGGGCACGGTATTTGGTAAGCGTCTGCTTGCCATCGCCCGGAATGATTTCAAGCTTGATACCGGCCTGCGCCATGGTCTGCTGAACGCTTTCGGCAATGCCCGTCACGGGCTGGGTGTTACGCACATCCATGGTGACGGTGAAGCCATCCTTCAGGCCGGCCTTGGCAAGCAGTTCCTTCGCCTTTGCAACGTCGAGCTTGTAGGGGTTTTCATCAAGCGCGCCCAACTGGCCCTTCGGCAGGAAGGTCTGGTGGATTTCGCCGATGCCCTTGATCAAGGTCGCGCCGATCGCGTCGTAATCGACGAGATACTTTATCGCCTCGACGACTTCCGGCTTCTTCAGATACTCGTTCTTCTGGTTAAGGCTGAAATAGTAGACGGTGCCCTTCGGCGCGGAAGTGACAGCAAGTCCCTGCTTCTTGGCAACGGCCTCCATATCTCCAGGCTCAAGATTGCGGGCCACATCGATATCGCCGTTTTCAAGTGCCAGACGCTGACCGGAGCTTTCCTTCATGTGGCGATAGACGACGCGCTTCAGCTTCGGCTTTTCGCCATAGTAATTGGGATTGGCTTCAAGGATGACGGCCTCATTGGCTTTCCAGCCAAGAATTTTGTAGGGACCGGAACCGGCGTAGCCAGTCTTCAGGAATTCATTGCCGAAGTCCGTCTCGTATTTGTAGTCGGCTGTCGGTGTCACAGCCTTTGCCTTTTCCATGACGAGCTTCTTGTCCACCACCGAGGCGACAGTCGCGGTCAGAACGTTCAGGACGAAGCTTGGAGCATAGGGCTTGTCCACCGTCAGCGTGAAGGTATCGGGCGCGGTCGCCTTGGCCTTTTCAGTGACATTGTCGCCCTTCAGGCCAAACTGTGTGAGAAGGAAGGCGGGCGACTTGTCGAGCTTGACGGCGCGCTCGAAGGAAAACGCCACGTCTTCAGCCGTTACCGGATTGCCGGACGCGAATTTGAGGCCGGGCTTCAGCTTGAAGGTGTAGGTCAGACCGTCTTCCGATGTCGTCCAGCTTTCGGCCAGATCGCCGACAACCTTGGACGTGTCATTGAGGTCGATCGAGACCAGCTTGGAGTAGGTGTTGCCGGTGACTTCCGCGGTCGACAGTTCGAATGCCTCACCCGGATCGAGCGTGATGATGTCATCGATGGCGAAACCTTCCACCAGCGTATCGGCGGGCGTGGCGGCGAAAGCCTGTGGCGCGGACAGCGCAATCAGCGACAGCGCGGCGCTGGTTGCCAGAATGCGGGCCATTTTGTTGAGCGACTTCGTCATTGTTCTCCCCTTTATAGGTTGGTATTACTCTTGATCAGGTCGGCTCATGCCAAGCTTGAGCCAGAACACGCAGCCAGTTTTCCCGGCAAATTTTAGCAAGCTCTACTTCAGAGTAGCCAGCAGCCTTGAGAGCGGCAACCAGATTCTGATTGCCCGCGGCATCGGCGATTTCCGCCGGTACGGTGGCACCGTCGAAATCGGAACCGAGTGCCACGCAATCGATGCCCATGCGCTCGACCATGTAGTCGATGTGGCGAACCATGTCGGACAGTGGTGTGTTCGCATCGTCACGCGCATCCGGACGCAGCATGGTTACGGCATAATTCAGACCGACGAGCCCGTTTCTTTCCTTGATCGCGTCCATCTGGACGTCGGTCAGATTGCGGGCGACACCGGTCAGGGCATGGGCGTTGGAATGGCTGGCGATCAGCGGCTGATCGCTTGTCTTCGCCACGTCCCAGAAACCTTTTTCGGTGATGTGAGCCAGATCGATCAGAATGCCGAGCTGGTTGCAGCACTTGACGAGTTCGAAACCAGCATCGGTCAGGCCGGGCGCGGTATCCGGAGACATGGGAAAGGCGAAGGGCACACCATGGCCGAAGGCGTTATGACGGCTCCACACAGGTCCAAGTGAACGGAGACCGGCGGCATAGAACACTTCCAGAGCATCCAGATCTTCATCGATCGCCTCGCACCCTTCCATATGAACCACTGCTGCGAAAATATTCTCGTCCATGGCCTTGCGGATATCTGCTGTCGAACGGCAAATCTTCCAGCCGCCTGCGCGCTCCACGCGATAGGCGATCGCCATCTTTTCCATGGCGATATCGAGAGAGGGCTGCCGCTGAAGAGGCGCGGCGAGCGGTGTGACGTAGTGACCGTTTTCGTCCGGCTCCTGCAAGATCAGATCGCCAGAAGGAATGTAAACGGCGCATAGGCCGCCAGCCAGCCCGCCCGCCTTGGCACGCGGCGCATCGATATGGCCTTGCGACGTCCCGTCGACGAATTCTGCGACTGGATCCCCGCCTTTTTTGCCGTTGTGCCACAGACGCAGCAACACATCGTTATGACCGTCGAAAACCAATTGCATTTGAAGTTATTCCAGGATTGACGCAAAACTTTATCGTTTTAAACCAGAGGCTTATCGACGGATGGGATGGAGCGAGAAAAGGATGTCGGGGGTCGTGCCGCAATTCAACCATTCCTCGTCGCACGCGATCTAGGACCATATTCCAGGTCTTCGCAAGCTTAAAATTGATGCAGGATGAAATTCTCGCCACACGCATCGGCTTGACGGGGAAACTCTACAAACAGAGCGAGAATTAGCCAGAGGTCTGCGCGCGAAACGTTTCACTTTCGCTGAGCAGCCAACGCCTGAAGAGAACGACGGGGACATGGTTGATGCGCGACAACGGTGCGACGGCATAGTAGGAGCTGGGGCTCTTGACCGGATGATCGAACGCCTGGACGAGTTGCCCCGACTTCAGCTCGCTTTCGATCAAAAACAGCGGCATAAGGGCGACACCGAGACCTGCGATGCAGGCTTGGGCGACACTGGAAAACTGCTCGAAGCGCATGGCGGGCGCCTGATGCGCAACGATGCCGACGCTCTTGAACCAGTGATCCCACGCGCCTGGCCTGGAGGCCATGTGCAGCAACGGAAGACCGGCGATGTCCTCAGCCGTGGCGATCGGATGGCTAAGAAGAAAAGCCGGGCTGCAGACAGGTGCGACCATCTCGTCCATCAGAAAGATGCTTTCTGCCGCGGGCCAATCCGGCTGACCAATATGAATCGCCATATCGAGCCCTTCCTTTTCGAAATCGAACTGACCGATCCGCGTGGCGAAGTTGAGCGTGATTTCCGGATGGGCCGCAACGAATTTGGGAATGCGCGGTAAAAGCCACCGTGTGCCGAAGGTGGGCAGCATGGCAAGATTGAGCGTATTGGCATGCGTTTTCGTCATGACCTGAAGCGAGGCGGACCGAATATCGCCAAGCGCTATACCGATCGCTTTCGCATAGGTTTCGCCCTCTCGCGTCAGCGATACCCCGCGCGCTCCGCGTTCGAAAAGCCTGACCCCAAGTTGCTCTTCCAGCGACATGACCTGCCTGCTGATCGCCCCTTGCGTCAGCGAAAGTTCGTCTGCTGCCAGCGAAAAACTGCCGAGCCGCGCGACGGAATCGAAGGCGGCGAGCGCGCTGGTGGAGGGTAGGAGTTTGCGGCTGAGTGAAGTCATGGCGCATTCCTATCGGTAATAGCTGAATGAGTAAACATGGCTTGCCCGGCGATGGCCGATTGCCAATAATCGCGGCAACAAGAGTGGAGACTTCATCGTGAGCGAACGCGCATCATTCAACTGGCAGGACCCGTTTCTGCTTGAGGATCAACTGAACGACGACGAGCGGATGATCCGCGACTCCGCCGCCGCTTTCGCCAAGGCCGAACTTCTCCCACGCGTTCAGGAAGCCTATCTGTCCGAAACGTCTGAACCGGACCTCTTCCGCCTGATGGGCCAAGCCGGTCTGCTCGGCGTGACGCTGCCAGAGAAATACGGCGCGGCCGATGCCAGCTACGTCGCCTACGGTCTGGTAGCGCGGGAAGTGGAGCGCATCGATAGCGGCTACCGTTCTATGATGAGCGTCCAATCATCGCTCGTCATCTACCCGATCTTTGCCTATGGCTCGGAAGAGCAGAAGGACAAGTATCTCCCGGGTCTGGTGTCGGGCGAACTTATCGGCTGCTTCGGCCTGACCGAGCCAGATGCTGGTTCCGATCCGGGCGGCATGAAAACGCGCGCCGAGAAGATTGAGGGCGGGTACCGCCTGCGCGGTTCGAAGATGTGGATTTCCAACGCGCCGATCGCCGATGTCTTTGTCGTCTGGGCGAAGTCCGAAGCGCATAACAACGAGATCCGCGGCTTCGTGCTGGAGAAGGGCATGAAGGGTCTCTCCGCGCCGAAGATCGGCGGCAAGCTGTCGTTGCGCGCCTCCATCACCGGCGAAATCGTCATGGATGGCGTGGAAGTGGGTGACGACGCGCTGCTGCCAAACGTCTCCGGGCTCAAGGGTCCGTTCGGCTGCCTCAACCGCGCCCGCTACGGTATTTCCTGGGGCGTGATGGGTGCCGCGGAAGACTGCTGGTTCCGCGCGCTGCAATACGGGCTGGATCGCAAGCAGTTCGGCAAGCCGCTGGCCGGCATGCAGCTCTACCAAAAGAAGCTCGCCGACATGCAGACGGAAATCGCGCTTGGCCTTCAAGCGTCGCTTCGTGTCGGCCGCTTGTTCGACGAACATCGCATGGCGCCGGAAATGATCTCGATCATCAAGCGCAACAATTGCGGCAAGGCTCTCGATATCGCGCGGCAGGCCCGCGACATGCATGGCGGCAATGGTATCCAGATCGAGTATCACGTCATGCGCCACGCGCAGAACCTTGAGACCGTCAACACCTATGAGGGGACGCATGACGTTCACGCGCTGATCCTCGGGCGAGCCCAGACGGGTCTTCAGGCATTCTTTTAAGCGACAAGACTATCGTAAGGACCCGGCTTTCAAACCGGGTCTTTCGCACTGCGAAATAAATCATACTTTTAAAAGTTACCGGTTGAAACTGGGAGCATGCGAAATAATATAAGAAGCGCACCGCCGTCTTCGGTTTTGCCGAGGACATCCCATTCCGCCCCACGCGGCAATCGATTTGCTGATTGAACAAAATGCACCGGCGCCCTGCCGGTCGGTAAAATCGCGAAGGTCTTTACATGCACAGCTATCCCGACGTTAAACTCTTCATCAATGGCGAGTGGCGCGACGCGCTCTCGGGCAAAACAATCGCCGTTTCCGACCCCGCGACCGATGAGATCATTGGCTCCATCGCCCATGCGGAAAAGGAAGATCTGGATCTCGCACTTTCCGCCGCCGACAAGGGCTTCAAGGTCTGGCGCGACACATCCGCCTTCGAGCGCTCCAAAATCATGCGCAAGGCTGCCGACCTTCTGCGTGAGCGCATCGATTACATCGCCTGGCTGATGACCCGCGAACAGGGCAAGCCTATCGCGCAGTCCAAGGCTGAGATCAACAACGGCGCCGACACCATCGACTGGTTTGCCGAAGAGGCTCGCCGCACCTACGGCCAAGTCATCCCGGCTCGCTTTGGCGGTGTCTCCAACCTGGCCATCAAGTTCCCCGTCGGCCCCGTCGCGGCCTTCACACCCTGGAACTTCCCGATCAATCAGGTGGTGCGCAAGCTTTCGGCTGCAGTCGCAACCGGCTGTTCGATCATCGTAAAGGCACCGGAAGAAACACCAGCTTCGCCCGCAGAACTTATTCGTGCCTTCGCCGATGCAGGTGTGCCGGCTGGCGTCGTCAATCTTGTCTATGGCGTTCCCGCCGAGATTTCGGAATATCTCATTCCGCATCCGGTCATCCGCAAGATCTCCTTCACTGGCTCTACCCCTGTCGGCAAGCATCTTGCAGCGCTCGCGGGTAAGCACATGAAGCGCGCCACGATGGAACTCGGCGGGCACGCGCCTGTGCTGGTGTTCGAGGATGCCGATCTCGACAAGGCGATCGAAGTCTCGGCTGCGGCAAAATTCCGCAACGCCGGACAGGTCTGCGTCGCACCGACACGCTTCCTCATTCAGGACAGTGTCGCGGACAAATTCGTCGATGGTATCGTGAAATATGCCGAAGGCCTGAAGATCGGAAACGGTCTGGATGCCGACACCGGCATGGGACCTCTGGCCAACGAACGCCGCATTCCGGCGATGGAAGCCCTGATCCAGGACGCGGTGTCTCACGGTGCAACGCTGAAAACCGGCGGCAAGCGTATTGGCAACAAGGGCAACTTCTTCGAGCCGACGGTTCTGACCGACGTACCGACAAGCGCCAAGATCATGAACGAAGAGCCCTTCGGACCGGTGGCGATCGTCAATCGTTTCTCCAGCATGGAAGATGCGATCGAAGAAGCAAACCGTCTTCCCTTCGGCCTCGCTTCCTATGCCTTTACCGGCTCGGTGAAGACGGCCCATGCGCTCGGCCAGCGGGTCGAAGCTGGCATGCTGACGATCAACCACAATGGCCTTGCCATTCCGGAAGTGCCTTTCGGCGGCGTCAAGGATTCCGGTTACGGCACGGAAGGCGGTTCGGAAGCAGTCGAAGCCTATCTCGAAACCCGCTTCGTCAGCCAGATGAACTGATCTTATCGATTGGCAATCCGCGGGCCCGGATCAAACCGGGCCTGTTTCATTTTCCGCCCTGCCACTCAGCCAACTCGCGCTCGGCTCTCTCCAACGCGCTGTAATTCAGAAGCTTACGCAGATAGGCGATGGTGATGGCGCGGGTGCGCAGATTATATCGCCCTTCCGCATCGTCCTCGCCCGTCGACTGATGTACGTTCAGCTTCTCATAAAGGCTCTGCAAGCGGTTCTGCACACTGCGCAGCGAGAGGTTCCGACGCCGCGCAATGGCCTTGTCCGTCAACCCCAGCGCCATATCGATCAGAATTTCATATTCCGTGTCGGAGAACCCATGCGCCTTTCCGAGGCTCTTTTCCTGCAGGCCACGGACTTCGCGGTCGATCACGCATTGCGCCTCGATAAAGATGCTGCGCAAGGCCAGCCTTAGGCGGTCGTCTGAAGCGGATTTCAGCACGTAACCATAGGCGGCGCCTTCCGGAACGATGCGGGAGACGCCACGCACATAGGCCTCATCCGAATAATTGGACCAGAAGAGAATGCGGGTATCCGGCCTTTCCTTCCAGATGGTGCGGGCCGCCTCGATGCCGTTTCGCTCATTCATCTGCAGGTCCATGACGATGTGAGCGGTGCGATTTTCCCGTGCCAGCTTTTCACCCGCACGACCATTCTCCGCCTCCAGCACCGTGCCGCATTCCGGCAGAGCTGCTCTCACCGCTTCATTGAGATAGGCGCGATGCAGAACGTCATCTTCGATGATCAAAACATCCATGTCATGCCTCCTCCGGCTTGTCGCTGAGCCCGGTCGGTAGGGTCAGGGTGATGCAGGTGCCAGCACCTTGCGGATTGGGACCGAGATGAAATCGGGCGGAGATCAGCCTTGCGCGCGTCTTCATATTGCCGATGCCGAGGCCCCCGCCGGATGTCTCCTCGCCGCAACCGCAACCATCATCAGACACCATGACCAGAAGTTCGCCGCGAGCCTCCGATAGCACGACCTCGATCATCGTGGGCTGCGCGTGGCGGATGGCATTGTTGACGGCTTCCTGCACGATACGAAGCAGCGAGACCGCCACCGACTTATCAAGCGCATCGACAAGGCCCGTCGTCATATCGGAGACAGACCAGTCGATGGCGAGGCCACTGTCGCGGACCGAGCGGTCGAGATAGGTTTCGATGGCCTGCACCAGACCGAAAAGCTGAAGGATGGAGGGCTTTGCCTCTTCGATGATGCCGCGGAGGTCCTGCATGCATTGCTGCAGGCTTCTCATGACCGGCTCGAGCATTTCTCCGGACACTTCCGTTGAACGGCTCATGCGCTCGATACGACGGACGAGCCGCGTCAAATCCGCCAGCGTCTGATCGTGCAAATCCATGCCGATCCGCTGACGCTCGGCCTCCAGGGCCTCGGTCAGTTGCAGCGCGCCAAGGCGCAAACCCTCTTCGCGGGCATTGGCCTCAGCCTCTTCGATGGCCGAGCGCTTGGCTTGCTCGGCCGCCCGGATCGCATAGAAATAGGGTGCCAGAAGGTCGGCAACGGCGCGCGCATTGGCGACATCCTCCATCGTATAGGCATTGGACTGATGACAAGAACAGCTGAGGGCGCCGATGATATCGCCATGCACCTTCATCGGTACGTGTAGACGGCTGTGCAGGTCGAGCTCATGGATCGGGCTGGAGAACGCACCATCGAAATGAAAGCGTGGATCGGCGCAGGCGTCTCCGCTCAAGAGATAATCGACCTTTCCGGACAGGACCGAGCGGATGGGGCTGCCTGTCAAAAGCGCGGGCGGCTGGCGGCTCCAGGCGCTGGCTAGACCGCTTTCGTAAGCAATGTGATATTTATCATCGAGTTGCTTGATGCAGACATCCATATGGTCATGCGGAATGATATGGCTGATCTCGGTTGCCACCGCCTGAATGATGGCGTTGAACTCGAGCTGCCCGGCAAGCAGACGCGAGATGCCCATATAGTGATGAAACAGCGTGCTACTTGGTTTATCCAGCATGTGCCGATGCCCTCCCAAGCATCTTCCCTGACGGGCGGCGACCTGTCGAAAGCGCCTACCCAGCATTCTGCGCCCGGCAACGCTCTTCGTCTTGCGGGAACCCGCAAGCTTTATGCGTAAATCCGCACGAAGATTGCCGTGATGCGCCTATACAAGCCAGCCCTTCTTGTTCATTTTGGTTCTTACTGGGGAAAGGAGCTTCAGTGCAACGGAATTGCGTTTCCGCCGTGGGGAAGGTTTGCGGCGAAACATTTTCCATGCTCCGAAAGAGCAAGCCACAGGGAGGAAAATCAATGGCTTTTAGAAAGATGCTTCTCGCATCGGCAGCGGTGCTATGCGCCGCGATGCCGATCACCGCGCACGCCGATACTTCGGCGAAGAAAATCGCGCTCTCCAACAATTATGCCGGTAACTCCTGGCGTCAGGCGATGCTGACGAGCTGGGACAAGATCACCAAGCAGGCGGTTGCCGACAAGCAAGTCGCAGCTGCTGACGCTTTTACCACTGCCGAAAACCAGGCAACGGAACAGGCCGCGCAGATTCAGAACCTCATTCTCCAGGGCTACGATGCGATCGTCATCAACGCCGCCTCTCCGACTGCACTGAACGGTGCGGTGAAGGAAGCCTGTGATGCCGGCATCATCGTCGTGTCTTTCGATGGTATCGTCACGGAACCGTGTGCGTGGCGCATCGCCGTCGACTTCAAGGCAATGGGCGAAAGCCAGATAGACTACCTCGCAAAGGCCATGCCGAAGGGCGGAAACCTGCTTGAAATCCGCGGTCTCGCGGGCGTCTCCGTCGATGACGAAATCCATGCGGGTATTGCCGCAGGCGTTGCCAAGAACCCGCAGTTCAAGATCGTCGGTTCCGTCAATGGCGACTGGGCGCAGGACGTTGCGCAGCGCGCTGTTGCCGGCATTCTGCCGAGCCTGCCTGAAGTGGCGGCTGTGGTGACCCAGGGCGGTGATGGTTACGGTGCTGCCCAGGCTTTTGCAGCTGCCAAGCGCCCGACACCCACCATCATCATGGGCAACCGTGAAGATGAGCTGCAATGGTGGAAGCAGCAGAAGGATGCCAGCGGCTACAAGACCATGTCGGTCTCGATCGCGCCCGGCGTCTCGACGCTCGCCTTCTGGGTGGCACAGCAGATTCTCGACGGCAAGGACGTGAAGAAGGATCTCACCGTTCCCTTCCTCCGCATCGATCAGGACAATCTCGAGGAGAACCTGAAGAACACCCAGAAGGGTGGCGTTGCCAATGTGGATTACTCCCAGGCTGATGCGCAGAAGGTGATCGCGGCCAAGTAAGGCCAAGCATTACCTCCTATCCGCTGCGGCCCAATCGTCGCCGCAGCGGCCATCCCCTTCATTCACCATTTCAGATCATTGGCGTTTTGCTCATGAATACCATCATCGAGACGCAAGAAGTCGTCGCCGCCCGCGGCGTCAAGGTGGTCTTCGGCGCCGTCAAGGCGCTGGATGGCGCCGATCTCATCATCCGCGCAGGCGAATGCCTTGGCCTTGTCGGCCACAATGGCGCAGGCAAATCCACCATCGTCAATGTCATCAACGGCGGACTGACGCCGCATGAGGGCACGATTTCTTATGGCAGAGCACCTGGGAGACAGGGCATTTCGGCGGCACGCGCTGGCGGTGTGCGCTGCGTGTTCCAGGAATTGTCTCTCTGCCCGAACCTGACGATCAGCGAGAATGTCCGGATCATGCATCCCGGCATGAGCGGTCGGAACTGGCGCGGCCGCGCGCTTGCCGCGATCCGCCAGACCATCGACGACATCTTTCCAGGCCACGGGATCGATTGCGAAGCGACGATCTCCGACCTTTCCATCGCAGAACGCCAAATGGTGGAAATCGCAATCAATTTCTGCCGCACGCCGGATGCGCCGAGGCTCGTTATCCTCGACGAACCGACCTCTTCGCTCGATGCAGGCCTCGCCGAGCAACTCATGGCCTATGTGCGCCGTTTCGTGCGCGAAGGCGGCTCGGTCCTGTTGATCTCGCATATTCTCGGGGAAATCCTGTCGACCGCAACCCGTATCGTCGTGATGAAGGACGGCCGCGTCGTGGCCAACCGGGTCGCCAGCGAATTCACGACACGCACGCTGGTCGAAGCCATGGGCAGCGTGGTTAAGGATCAGGACAGGCAGAAGATCGCCCGTCTTCGCTCCAGCGAGAAAGTTCTCTCCATGGCGCCGCGTCCCGGCTCCGAGATTGCCTTTGAAGCCTATCGTGGCGAAATCATCGGTCTGGCCGGACTCGGTGGCCACGGACAGACCGAAGCGCTGCTCGATCTTTATCTCGCGAAGAACAGCAGTTGGCTACCAAGCCGCAAGGCAGACCTAGCCTTCGTCGCCGGAGACAGAAGCCTGAATGGCACCTTCTCGCTCTGGAGCATTCTCAAAAATCTGTCGATCGCATCGCTTCGAGATATCTCGTCCGGCGGACTGGTGAACAAATCGCGCGAGGGCGACCTTGGCGCGGAGTGGAAGAAGCGGATCGAAATTCGCACACCCGATATGGGCAACAAGATTCTCTCGCTGTCTGGCGGCAACCAGCAGAAGGTACTCTTTGCCCGCGCGCTGGCGACAACCGCCAGCACCGTGCTGATGGACGACCCGATGCGCGGCGTCGATATCGGCACGAAACAGGAGGTCTACGACATCTTGAGAACGGAAGCCGCGCACGGCAGGACCTTCATCTGGTACTCGACGGAAATGGACGAAATTCGCTTGTGTGATCGCGTCTATGTTTTCCGCGATGGCACCATCCAGGCAGAACTCATCGGCGAAAACATCACCGAGCAGAATGTGCTGGCTGCATCCTTTTCAGGGGAGGCCCACGCGTGAAGATCTCTGCCAACACACTTCGCCTTGTCATTCCCGCCGCGTCACTCGCCTTCCTGCTGATTGCGGTGTTCTATATGCAGCCGCGGGCCATGAGCTACACGGGCATGAACCTGCTGTTCAATCTGGCAGTGCCGATCGCGCTTGCGACCATCGCCCAGATGCTGATCATGTCCGTCAACGATCTTGATCTGTCGATGGGCACCTTCGTCAGTTTCTGCGCCTGCGTCACCGCAACGTTTCTGCAGAATTCCCCAGTTCTCGGCATCGGTATTTTTGCCGCCGCCATCGCCGTCTATGCGGTGCTCGGCGCCGTCATTCACCTGCGTGCCCTGCCCTCCATCGTCGTGACGCTCGGCATGAGCTTCGTCTGGGGTGGTCTCGCGGTTCTGATCCTGCCCTCACCGGGCGGACAGGCGCCTGCCTTCGTGCGTGCCTTGATGACGGCAAAGCCGCCATTCGTCCCGATTGCCATCATTGCCAGCATCGTGATCGCAGTGGTCGCCCACTACATCGTGATGCGCTCGTCCTTCGGCGTTCTGATGCGCGGCGTCGGCGGCAATCTGCGCTCGGTCGAGCGATCCGGTTGGTCGGTGGTGGGCATTCGTGCCGCAACCTTTGCGCTGGCAGGCTTCTTTGCTGTCCTCTCCGGGATAGCGCTCGTGGGACTGACGACGTCGGCCGATGCCAATATCGCCTTGCGCTACACGCTCCTATCGATAGCCGGCGTCATCCTTGGCGGCGGTGAATTCGTCGGCGGGCGTGTTTCCCCGATCGGCGCGGTGATCGGCGCTTTGACGCTGACGCTCGCGGGTTCTTTCCTGTCCTTCATGCGCATTTCGCCGGACTGGCAAATCGGCGCGCAGGGCGCGATCCTCATCGTCGTGCTTGCCTTGCGCATTCTGCTCAACCGTCTTGAAAAGCGGGAGAAAAACCAATGAGCCGCCTCGCTGCTTTCACTAGAAAACCGTGGATCTGGTCCTTTGCCGCGACGGTTGCTGTCTGGGTCATCACCGTGATGTTCACCGGAGGCGCAAGCTCGTTCGGGCTTTCCCACGCGGCGCTGACATTCGCGGCCTTCTCGGTCATCGTCGGCATCGGTCAGATGTTCGTCATCACGTTGGGGCCAGGCAATATCGATCTCTGCGTTCCGGCCACAATGACGCTCTCCGGCACGCTGGCGCTGAAGTTCATGGACGTCTCGGACCATCTCATCCTGCCGGGCCTTCTCGTCGCCATCCTGATCGGAATTGCGATCGGCATCGGCAATTACACGCTGATCAAGCTCCTGCGTATCCCGCCAATCATCGCGACGCTGTCGATGAGCTTCATCGTCCAGTCGATTGCGATCTGGTCCAATCGCGGGCTGCGTATCAGGCCACCTGAAACACTGGCCAACTTCGCCATCTCCAGCACGTTCAACATACCGAATGTCGCGCTCGTTGCACTTTTTCTCTCCGTCATCGCCTGGGTGCTGCTTGACCGGTCGTTCTACGGGCGCTGGATTTCGGCCATCGGTCAAAGCACGTTTGCGGCCCGTATGACCGGCATTCCCGTCGATGGTGCGCGCTTCATGACCTACGTTGTCTGCTCCGTTCTGGCAGCGATCGCCGGATATCTTCTGGCAAGCTTTTCGGGCGGTGCGGCGCTCAATATGGGGTCGGAATATCTCCTGATGTCGATTGCCGTCGTCGTTATCGGCGGCACAGCGGTCGCTGGTGGCGATTCCAACGTGCCTGGCATCTGGGGCGCATCGCTCTTCATGTTCCTTGTGGTCTCGATGCTGAATACTTACGGCTTCGGTGCCGGTGCGCGCCTTATCCTCACTGGTCTCATTATCATTTCCGTGATTTTTCTGGCGAGCGGCCCCAGGGCCACCCGCTGAACCAACGCAACACTTTCAAGCCGATTGATGCTCATGACCAAAGATCAAAGCTCCGTTTATGATATTCGCGACGACCGCTTCCGTCACCTGATCGTCGGCAATGCCGAACTGGAAGAACTCTATTCCGGCTGCCGGTGGAGTGAAGGCCCTGTCTGGTTTGCGGATCTCAACTGCCTGCTTTTCAGCGACATTCCTAACCAGCGCATTCTTCGCTGGGTGCCGGATGGCGGAATTTCCGTTTTCCGCCAGCCTTCCAACTTCGCCAATGGCAACACGCGCGATCGTCAAGGCCGCTTGATCTCTTGCGAGCATGGCGGTCGTCGCGTGACGCGAACCGAAATCGACGGCTCGATCACGGTGCTGGCGGACAGCTATAATGGCAAACGGTTGAACTCGCCCAATGATGTCGTCGTCAAATCCGATGGTAGCATCTGGTTCACCGACCCGACCTACGGCATTCTCTCCGACTATGAAGGCTACAAATCCGATCCGGAACAGAAGACCCGCAACGTCTACAGGATCGATCCTGTCTCAGGCCAGGTCGAGATCGCCGTCGACGACTTTGTTCAGCCAAACGGGCTGGCGTTTTCCCCCGACGAAACGAAGCTCTATGTTGCCGACAGCTCCTACAGCCACGATGTCTCACGCCCGCGCCACATCAGGGTCTTTGACGTGGTCGATGGAAAGACGCTGACGAATGGCCGAGAGTTCTGCAACCTGGATAGTGGCCTGCCCGACGGCTTCCGCCTAGACACCGCAGGAAACCTTTGGACCAGCGCGGGCGACGGCGTTCATTGCTTTTCACCGGAAGGCACGCTTCTCGGAAAGATCAAGGTGCCCCAGACGGTGGCCAACCTCACCTTTGGCGGCCCAAAGAAGAACCGCCTGTTCATCACCGCGACCAAATCGCTCTACTCGGTCTATCTTGCTACCACCGGCACGCAAACGCCGTGAATACGCTCTCTCCGGCAAGGGTTGAAGTTCCCAGCCGGAGGCAAGCGCGCGATAGTCATTGATGCGCCGCTAAAATCGCTAGCGGCAAGGAGGCGGTTGGGCGCTGATCGAACTGCGTTTTCTTCAGGTTGCTTGCTAATCGCGACTCGTTCAAATCTGCTATCCTTGGCTCGCCTGAGAAGGTTAGACTAACATGCGCAAAACTATTATAGAATGTAATAGGTTCTTAACCTTACTATAATACCGTCCATACAGGTGATGAATGCGGTTGCAGCATCCTCACCATCCACTTCCTTCCCGGTTACATGACGCAAGCCGGAATTGTCCAAAGATGTCGTTGATCCGCCTTTGTTCCACCGCCGTGAGAGCATTGTGCGGCGAGCTATCCATGCTTCCTTCTCATGAGAAACAGATGCAGTTCAACTCGGTTGGCGAAAGCACCTCAACGCCCCGCAATGGCCTCGGGTCAATCGCACTGAGCTCGTCGCCCTAGAGCAATGTCCGCCGCTGCCTACGTTTGCGCAAAGGCAGTCGTCTCCGGCACATCAACCCGAAACATCCGAAGCGTCAGTACGTGAACACTTCGGCCACACAACAACGACCGCCCTACACCGCGGTAGAGCATCAACATGCTCGCCGGCGGCGAAGGATCGCCCGTGTCACCTCATAAAGCCTCCAAGGAACTCCGATATGCGGTTCACTATCAAAGCAAAACTGGCGCTGACATTCGCCCTTCTCATTCTGATGCTGGCGGGTACCGCCGCATACGGTATCTACAGTCTTGGCGTGGCAAAGGATGCCATGAACGAGGTTGTGGAAGGTACCGTGCCCCGCCTCGACAAGGTCCATCAAATGAATGCGCTCTCATTGGTGACAGTGCGCGCGCAGAAAAACCTCATCCTCGCAAACTCACCGTCAGAGGTCGACACGCACAAGAAGCTTGGCGATGAAAGCAGGGCGCATCTAACGGACCTGTTGAACGAGATGCTGTCCACAGCAAGCGCTGAGACACGCACTTATTGGACCGAGCTTCAGGCAATCAACACCGCTTTTAATGCCAGCGACGATCGCGTACGCGCGTTGGTAGACCAGGGAAATGGTCCCGCTGCGGAAGCCTACTCCGCCGGTGAAGGGCGCGACGCCGCCAATGCGCTGACGAAAAAGCTGGACGAAGGTGTGCAGATGAACCGGGCGCGGCTACAGCAGTCAAAAGAAGCAGCCGCCGAAGATTACGATCAAACCCGCCTAATGCTGATTTGTTTTTCGAGCGCCGCGATCGTCATTGCAGCCGCAACCGCATTCTGGATTGCAATCGGTATCAGTTCCGGTCTGCGCAAGATCATGGTCGTGGCAGACGCCATTTCGGTTGGAAACCTTGAGCAGGACGTGGAGATCAAAAGCAACGACGAGATCAAGGATCTCGTGGATCGCGTCAATGTCATGACGGGTAACCTGCGTGCGACAGCCGATGTCGCGGGTACGATTGCCGCTGGTGATCTGTCCAAGGATGTGAAGCCTCTTTCTGAAAAAGACGTGCTCGGCATCGCGATGCTAAATATGGTGACCAATCTGCGTGAAACTGCAAGTGTCGCAGACAAGATTTCAAACGGCGATCTGACCGTCACGCCACAACCTCTGTCGGAGCGCGATACGCTCGGCATTGCGCTTCAATCGATGGTGGAGCGTTTGCGTGGGGTGGTGGCCGACGCATTGGCGGCCGCTGACAACGTCTCCTCCGGCAGCCAGGAGCTATCTTCGTCTTCCGAACAGCTGTCTCAGGGTGCGACGGAGCAAGCCTCCTCTGCCGAAGAAGCCTCCGCTTCCATGGAAGAGATGGCTGCCAACATCAAGCAAAACGCCGACAACGCTGCCCAGACCGAAAAGATCGCTCGCCAGTCGTCCAAGGACGCCGAAGCCAGCGGTGAAGCTGTCGGTCGTGCCGTCGTCGCCATGCGCACCATCGCACAGAAAATCTCTATCGTTCAGGAGATCGCGCGTCAGACCGACCTTCTGGCACTCAATGCCGCCGTCGAAGCCGCGCGTGCGGGTGAGCATGGCAAGGGCTTCGCGGTGGTTGCCTCGGAAGTCCGCAAGCTTGCAGAACGCAGCCAGGCAGCAGCAGCCGAAATCTCCTCGCTCTCCGGCGAAACCGTTCAGGTCGCGACCGAAGCGGGCGATATGTTGAACCGTCTGGTTCCGGATATCCGCAAGACGGCGGAACTGGTGGCGGAAATCTCTGCCGCATGCCGCGAGCAGGATATCGGTGCCAGCCAGATCAATGAAGCGATCCAGCAGCTCGACAAGGTGACACAGCAGAACTCCGGTGCTTCCGAAGAAATGTCTGCGACCTCCGAAGAACTCGCAGCACAGGCCGAAGAGCTACAGGCCAGCATCGCCTTCTTCAAGGTGGACCGTGCCAATGCAAACCGCCGCGCAGCACCGGACCGCCCCGCGGCTACGGCGGCAACGCATCGTCCGGCTGCAAAGCCTGCTGCTCCCGTTCGCCGCGCAGCCCCGACCCACTCCGTCCACGCCCAGCAGGCCCGCGCAAATGGCTTCGCACTCGACATGTCGATGGGTGGACCGGACGGCGCAGACGACGAGTTCCGACAAGTCGTCTGATCGGCAAACACTTGAGCCGTCGTTGATTTTCGAGGGTTACTCCAGCCTCAAAGCCGTCGCCTTAAGAAACACCAATACTTGCGCCTGCATCCGGAAGCTCTGGATGTAGGCGCAACGACGTTTTGAGCCGTGCCTGCATTGGTTGAGCCTGCCGTAACCGGTGCGATCAATCGATGGCAAATTGGTGTGATTGCATGATGCCTATCAAGGCTTTAGCACATCAGGCGTGGGACTTGACAGTTGCCGGACGAGGCAGGCAGGGAGGAGAGTGAGGTGAAGATAATCTTGCTGATCGCGGGGACGCTGCTCGTCTGCCTGACGTTCGTGTGGTTCTTCTTTTTTGTTCCGCTCGGCTGCGGCATGAACCCGACAGGTTGCAAGGAAGAGTTTCCAGTCTTGAGCACGATCGGCCTCATGCACTTCTGGTTGCCGCTTGCGGCCGCATTTCTGCTGATCTTTCTGGGACTGAAGCGCTAAAACGAAACCAGGTCCTCAGATCGAATGAGCCGGTCTGAGGGAGAAGGCGTTTACAACTGGAGCGTCAATCCTGAGCGTCACGCTTACGCTCGATCGCATCCCAAAGAAGGCTGGCGACATCGGCGCCGCCGAATTTCTTGACTTCGCGAATGCCGGTGGGAGAGGTGACGTTGATTTCCGTCATATAGGTGCCGATAACGTCGATGCCGACAAAGAGGAAGCCGCGCTCACGCAAGGCTGGACCGATGCGCTCGCAGATTTCTTTTTCGCGCGCCGTCAATTCAGTCGGCTCGGGACGTCCACCAGCATGCATGTTGGAACGTGCATCGTTCTCAGCCGGCACACGGTTAATCGCGCCAACCGGCTCACCATCCACCAGAAGAATGCGTTTATCACCTTTTCGCACGTCCGGCAGATATTGCTGGGCGATATAGGGCTCGCGGAACATCTGGCCGAACATTTCCAGGAGCGAAGAGAAATTGCGGTCGTCGCGAGTGGAGTGGAACACCCCTGCCCCACCGTTTCCGTAGAGAGGCTTGAGGATGATATCGCCCATTTCCTGACGGAAGCGGGCAATCTCGGCAACGTCCTTGGTGATCAAAGTCGCGGGCATCAGATCCGCAAACTCGGTGACGAAAATCTTTTCAGGTGAGTTTCTCACCCAGGCGGGGTCGTTGACGACAAGCGTCTTGGGGTGAATGCGCTCCAAAAGGTGCGTCGAGGTGATATAGGCCATATCGAAGGGAGGATCCTGGCGCAGATGGATCACATCCATCGTCGATAAATCGACCCGCTCTGGCGCGGATAGCGAGTAATGGTCGCCATTGATGTCACGCAGTTCCATCTGCTCGACGGTGGCATAGATCTTCCCATCCCGCATAGACAGGCGGTCCGGCGTGTAGTGGAAAAGGCGATATCCCCTTGCCTGGGCTTCGAGGCTGATGGCGAATGTTGAATCTCCGGCAATGTTGATGCCCGAGACATGATCCATCTGGATCGCAACGTTCTTGATCTTCGCCATGCGCAATTCCTTTTCAAAAGCCCGTCTGATGTAGGATAGAGCATCTTCAAAGGCAACTAGCGCGGCAAGCCGGATCTGTGAGTTTTATTCACACAGACCTGCTCGCATCTTCAGCAGTTCGGGGAGATAGTCTTATGGAGATAAAGCCGTTCAAGCCATCATCTGACGAGCGTAATTATGAACTGCGACAAAGGCGTCTTGTGCACCGGAAACGACACGGCGCTCCTCATCGTCAGTCAACTCAATCTCATCGAGAGCTGCGGTGAATGTGCGCCAGTGCAAGCCTCTGCCTTCCGGAGCTCCAGCCAGATGGCGTGCGCCGAACGCTTCTCCCAGTCCCAGCTTCGCAGCGTCCTTCAGCAGGAATGCGGCGCCGAGATTGGACCCTTCCACCACATAGAGCCAACCCATTGCTTCCGCCAGATCGAAATTCTCGTCGCCCCGCTGGAAACGATCGCTCTGCTTTTCCGGAACATCGAGAGACAGATCCTGCAGGTCCTGTTCAATGAGTTCAATGCGGCGGCGTCCTTTCAGGTCCGGCAGAAGGCCGTCTAGGGTCGCATTGAAGAAAAGCGCATCGAGATCTTTGTGGAACAGGTACTGCGTTTTCACGAATTTGCCGAAGTTTTCCCGATTTTCGAATGGCTTGGAAGCCATGATGAAGCTGTCGAGCGCACTGTGAGCGTCACGTGTCCCCGCTTTCAGGCGCTTCGTGCGGCTGGGCTCGATCTGGGTTTCCTCTACGATGGGGCTCACGCTGTTCATATTCTGTGGTCGTCCTGTTTATCGACTTGCGCTTTGGTCAGCGCATTTGCACATAAAAATCTTTCCTTTTAAAGTCAAATTTAAATGCGCCGTTCATCCAGGCCGTGAAACGGAGAGCCGCCGTATCGAAACTCTGTTGACGATTGGTGGGACTATCTCGCGCAGAGTCAAGCCGTGGCTTCAAGGGCAGCATTGCTCAAGAAGCCACGGCTTGGTTTCCACGATCCGCTGTAAATGCGGGCCGGGCAGCCCTACCAGCGCAAAAAGGCAGAGGACGACGATGTTAGAATTCCGTCCATTCAGCCTTGACCGCCGCGCTCCCATGCGAGACGAATTTCGGGCTTGAGCGCTGGACTGGCGGTTTGGCCTGAACGGGTTTGGACGGTGCCGATGTGACCGCCGCACGGTCATCGAAGCGGAACTGCTCCAGCAAGGCAAAGAGCGCCTTTGCTTCTGCTGCAAGGCCATGGCTGGCTGCCGTCTGCTCTTCGACCATGGCCGCATTCTGCTGCGTGCCCTGGTCTACGAGATTGATAGCGCGATTGATATCGTTGAGAGCGGTGGACTGCTCGCGCGCTGACTCGATGATTGCGCCGATATCCTTGTTGATGTCCTGAACATTGCCGGCGATCTCCTGCAGCGCTTCGCCAGCTTTGCCAACCAGCGTGACGCCATTGGCGACCTGAGCGCCGGAAGCAGTGATCAGCGCCTTGATCTCCTTTGCCGCGGAGGCTGACCGTTGCGCCAATTCTCTGACCTCCTGGGCGACGACGGCAAAGCCTTTGCCGGCCTCTCCGGCACGCGCGGCTTCCACGCCCGCATTCAATGCAAGCAGATTGGTCTGGAAAGCAATCTGGTCGATCACACCAATGATATTGGAAATCTCGTTCGACGACTGGTTGATCCTGTCCATCGCCAGCATGGCTTCGTTGACGATCGCGCCAGAGCGATCTGCATGAGCTTTCGCGCGTCCCACCAGTTGGCCGGAGTCTTCCGCCCGTTGGCTTGAATCCTTCACCGTTGTGGTAATCTCCTCAAGCGCTGCTGCAGTCTCTTCCACCGATGCTGCCTGTTGCTCCGTCCGCTTTGCGAGATCGTCAGCGGAGATGCGGACTTGATGCGCACCGGCAGAAATCGTCTCAGCATTGCTGCGCACGGTCGACATAGCATCTCGCAGCTTGGCGGATGCGGCATTGAAGTCACGGCGCAGCCGGTCGAGTGCTGCAATAAACGGTGTATCGATCGTTTGCGACAGGTCGCCATGGGCAAGGCTTGTAAGAGAATTGGCCAGTCTCTCGACGTTTTCGACGCGATCTGTAACGTCCGTCGCGAACTTGACGACCTTGAAGACCCGCCCTTTGAAATCGAAGACCGGGTTGTAGGATGCTTGAATATGGACGGGGCGCCCGCCTTTGCCCACCCGCATGAACTCGCCGGCGACAAACTCTCCAGCGTTGAGTTTCCGCCACATCTCCGCGTAGTCCGGGCTCGCCGCAAAAGCGGGATCAACGAACATTCTATGGTGTTTGCCAACGACTTCAGAAGCCGTGTAGCCAAGCGCCTGCAGGAAGTTCTGGTTTGCACAGAGGATTGTGCCATCCGTCTTGAACTCGACCACCGCCTGAGCTCTGGAGATCGCCTCGATCTTTGCGCCCGTATCGATGCCATGCATCTTGGTCTGCGTGATGTCGTTGGCGAATTTGATGATCTTGAGCACTTTGCCAGCGCTGTTCTTGATCGGATTGTAGTTGCCGCGAATGAAGATTTCCGTCCCATCCTTGGCAAGCCGGGTAAACTCGCTGCAGACGAAGTCTCCGCTGCGAAGCTTATTCCAGAAGGTCTTGTAATCGGCTGACCGCGCATAATCGTCGTCCAGGAAAATACTGTGGTGTTTTCCACGGAGCTCCGATGACGAGTATCCCATCAGGTCACAGAAGTTTTTGTTGGCTTTAAGGATGTTGCCATCCACGTCAAACTCGATGACAGCAAAGGACAGATCCAGTGCGTTCAAGATTTTTGCGGCATCGGAATTGTAGAGAAGCGCCATGGGCCATGTTCCTGAAGAGCGGTTTGGACCATCCTCTCATGTCGAAGTTAATAATTTAGTGAAGAAAAAATTGAGTCTCTCTAATTAAGCTTTACTCTAAAGTCTAATATCCCCGCCTCTAGATAACGTTCCCTCAGCATTCACTTCGACGAAGCGTCATGAGCCCATTGCCGCTCGCTCAAATATCGATCAGCGCAATACCAAGTTCAGGCTTCTTGCGTCGACGCAAAGCAACAGCACTTTCTCGGATCATGATCTCCAATGTGGGGTGTACAATACCGCTGATGAAATGCCCGCCCTTCGTCGAGCCATCGGCAAAACCGAGAACAGCATGCAAGTGCAGACTGGCTTTTCCGGCGTCATCGACTGCGACATCGCCAATGGCGCTTAGAACTTCAGACTGGGTATCGACCGGAATGTCGATGTAGCTTTTCTGTGCGAAGTCGAAAAAGCCGAGCTTAGCCTGTTTGAAGGCACCGATTGCGGTCAATGAGGCTCCGGTGATGTTCTGCTCTTCACAGAACTTGGTGATGGCGGCAAAGGCTTCCTCTCCATCGTCCAGGACCAGAACGAAGTTTCGCTCGCTCCAGGGATCGCTTCTACCCAGTTCTTTGCTTTGCATGTGCTGTCTCTTTCTGGTGCTTATATCCTGCGGACAAACTGGCCGTACGCTTTGGAAGTTCCCTCAGGAGGAACGATGTCACGGCGAAGGTCGTTCAATGAGCATCGATTACAGGAGGGCTAGATGGCACATATCGAAGACGACAACGCAAAGGTCTGGGATCTGGCTGAAAAGATCCGCTTTTGCATGCTGACGACGCAAACAGGCTCAGATCTTCGCGCACGGCCAATGGCTGCTCACGCCGAGCAGTTGGAAAATTCCTTCTATTTTCTGACCGATGTCGCAAGTCATAAGGACGAGGAGATCGCACGACATCCAAATGTCTGCCTGGCTTTCGCGGATTCCAAGGGCCAAAAATACGTCTCGATCTCCGGCACCGCGGAGGTTCAGAACGACCGCGAGCGGATCCGCGACCTGTTTTCGACGCCAGCGAAAGCGTGGTGGGACAGTGCGGAAGACCCTTCCATTCGTGTCCTGAAGGTCACCCCATCATCCGCAGAATACTGGGACAGCCCCGGCACCGTCATCAGCTATATCAAGATGGCGGCCGCAGCCGTGAGCAACACTCGCCCCGATATGGGGGAAAACGCCAAGGTCGAGATGTAAAACAACGACGGCCAGCGATGACGCGCTGGCCATTCTTCTCTCTGACCTGCACATGGTCCTGCCCTACTTTACGCCGCTACAACCGTCATCTTCAGACTGGTTCTTGGCCTCAGCGTTACCTTCATCAGCGGTTCGGGTGTGTTGCCAGCCGTTCTCAAGCGAAGCTTCTGTAAAATGACGGCCAGAACGGCAACGGCCTCCATCACAGCAAAAGCGTTTCCGATGCATATTCGGGGGCCTGCACCGAAAGGCATGTAGGCATAACGGTGCCGGGCCTTGGTTGCGTCTGGTCGAAATCTGTCAGGATCGAACGTTTCCGGCGCGCTCCAGATTGCAGCGTGGTGATGGACGGCATAGATCGGAACGAACATCACGGTGCCCTCCGGCACGAGGTAATCTCCAAGCTTGAAGTCTTTGAGTGCTGTCCGAGTGATGATCGGGGCTGGTGGGTAAAGCCGCATAGCTTCGGAAAACACCTGCCTCGTATAGTGCAGCTCCGCGATATGCTCCGGTCTTACCTCGCCGCCCTGAGTGACCTCGTCAATTTCCGCCGCTACACGCGCCTCGTATTCGGGGTGCCGCGCCAGAAGATCGAAAGTCCAGGCGAGACCAAGGGCTGTCGTCTCATGGCCAGCGGTGATGAAGGTCATCAGATTGTCTATGATCTCCTCGTCAGTCATCTTACGCTCCGTTTCCGGGTCGGTTGCCGCAATCAGCATGGAAACGAGATCGTGACGATCCGATGGGCTACGCCGACATTCCTCCAGAACGCTCGTCAGGCTGGAGCGCAGAAACTCCACCGCCTTCGTCGCCCGCCGCCTTCCTGGATAGGGCGTCCAGTCCGGCGCGCCCACGACGCCAAGCGCGAATGTCCAGCCGCTTGGTCGAAGATAATCCGTGATGCTACGTTCAACACGATTCACATCAATGCCATGACCACCGGACATCATCGTTTCGACAATGATATCGAAGGTCGTCTTCATCATCTCATGGCCGATATCAACTGTTTCACCTTGTTGCTTCAGCAATCGGTCGCTGGTCTGTCGCGCAGCAGCGAGCATGGCTGGCTGAAGCTCTGTCAAGGAAGATGGGCGAAATGCGCTGGCAACAGACTGACGTTGCCATTTCCAGTGCGCTCCGTCGGCCGTCAACAACCCAGACCCAAGTGCTGGCCCCAGCGCGCGGCGAACCTGATCGCCCTTCCCCAGTACATCCGCATTCTTGACGAGTGCCTCTTGGATCAGCGCAGGATCAGAGATGTAGATACTGACCCTTCCGGCTGTCTTCGAAAACACCAGCGGTTCGGTAAAGACTGCCGGCGGCAGGGCGTCGAGTGGGTTGCGGATAAGCGCCAATAGTGCTTTCGCCGTTGACGCTTCCGTCACAGGCCCCATGGGCCTCAGTGATACGCTCTGGTCGTTCAATGGACTGCTCCCTGTCATTTGCTCTCCTTGCTTCTGATATGGGAAGCCTGAAGCAGATTGCGACGGTGACGAACTCGTTATGGCGGTCTTGTTAATCTTCATCCTTTCTCATGATCCGGGCATATGGATGTCTCGCAGGGTCCAGGTGTTCAGCAGAGAAGTTGAGAGGGGCGCGCATTGTTCGCCATCTTAGATCGAAGAAGGGCCATCAGCATGGGTTTTACAGTGAAGCTGTCGTTGTGCTTCTTTTTGATGAGGCTTCTCAAATAGCCACCTGCGGAATTGATCTGTTCGGATCTTTCCAAGATACACGCTATGATTGTGCATGTGGCCTGAGGACCTACCTGTCTCTCCGCCTCGTCATAAGCAGACTGACTGATTGAAAGCATGGATTTTACCACATTTGCTGCACTTTTGAGGTCTGTCCAGCTTCTGACAACGCCACCAGGACCGTAAAGCGAGATTTCAGGGCATGCTCGTAGCACTGTCTGAAGATCATATTTCTCTTCGTTGACGGTTGCCTCTGCTAGGCTGGAGGGATTTGTGCGGATTGCTGGTCGAGACGTCGTGGAGATATCGGCTTGCGGGTCGTCTGCGTTTTCCACAAGGTCGGCATCTTCAAAATAGGATTCGGATTCTGAACTCTGTATAAGCCGCTCATTTTGATAGGCATTGGCGCTTGTTTTTTCGATTTCTAGCTGTTTTTCCAAAAGCTTAGCAATATCGTCACGAACTTCGCTCAATTCTTCCAGAATGAGGCTTAGCTGAGGTGCCTTCGTTTTGCGATCCAGCTTTGCAGTGATCACGATTTGACGTGCGCGAAAGACATCCAGTCGCTCATGATCGGTGCAATCGGCGAGAAGCTCGATGAGTTTGACAATGTCACGTCGGCACAGGCTGATTTTTTCACGCAGACGCTGGAGTTGGAGACGTTCCTCGGCGAGCATTTCCGCAATTGCTTCGATCTCGTCAGAACGTGCGATGAGGGGGGACAGCGAAAATCCGAAAGCATCGCTGATACTGCCGCCGCGGTTTTTCCTGGCATATCGTTTGCCGTTTGGACTGTCCTTGCGCAGAATAAGACCTGCATCGACAAGCGCTGCGAGATGCCGGCGTAGTGTCTGCTCTGACATTCCATGAGCCCGCAGCGACAACTGTTCGTTGGATGGGAAGACCACCAAACCATGTTCGTCGGATAGTTCCGTTTTCGGATAGAAGCTCAGAAGGGCATTGAGAACGGCAAGAGACCGATCAGAAACGCCGAGAACGTTTCTTGCTTCGCAGATGCGGCGGAAGAGTTTCCATTTGTCGATGGACTGTTCCGCGCTGATGTTTTGAGACGCAAATTGGTATGCGAGTTGGGCATAACTAACCCCTCGCCGCCCAAAGGGCGTCGTTACAGTATCGCTATTCATGTCTTTCACCTTCAACGAGGCAAAAGAAAATCGCTCACCGAAAAGATTTCGATGCCAAGACTCTTGACTATGATTCGCGGAAATGAGATTCTTCGGGTGCTTAAATCAAAGAAAGGCTTCCGCGCGGCAACGTTCGGGGGCTTTTTTCTTTTGGGCCAGATGCTCCTGTTTCTGTTTCAGTTATGGGTTTCGTTAAAGCACGTCGAAATCCTGGGAAATCCGTCTCGCGCTTCAATGTCGTGTTTCGAATTCGTCGTAGCTCAAAGCCTCAACTGACCTTGAGCGACTGACGGGTCCTACTGTTTCGAGCGATACTCCTCGAATAAAGTTTGCAGATGCTCCAGAACGAAAGAAGCAAACTCAGGTGCTTCCTTGCGATCGATGGAGATATCAACCTTGCGCTCCGTCTCGACGATCTTCGCGAGCTTCTGACCGCTCTTCAACGCCAGAACGCCGCTGCGTTTGGGCTCGACCTTAGGCTTGAGATATTCCAGCAGAGCCTTGAAACGCTCTTCCGACGCAAGTCTTTCGATGCGATCATCGTCAAGAAAAGATCGTGCAACATCATTCACCTTGGATGACGTCAACTGGTCTGCGAGATCCATCCAGTTTCGACGGCCGACGCCAGGGGCAGGACCAATCTTATCAACGATGTCATCGGGAATACGCCCGACGACCGAAAGCATGTTCGAAAGATCGCTCTTATAGAGAGACATCGCGGCCATGATGGTATCGCGCGAAAATCTGAGCTGTAGCTTCTGTGCGAAGCGCGCTTTCTCAATATAGCTGAGATCGCGGCGTTCGTTGTTTTCCTGGCCTTGTGCGACGACAAGCTGCTCATCCGTCAGATCACGGACGACAGCGCGGACAGGAATACCGATCTCGGCAACAGCACGTAGACGACGATGTCCGAAAGCGACCTGATAGCGACCGGGTCTGTCGGGATGTGGACGAACCAGGATCGGGACCTGCTGGCCTTGTTCACGAATGGCTTCGACCAACCCTACATCCGCTTCGCGCGACGCTGGCATGCGGTCAGGAATAAAGGACGGATCGATATCGGCCGGATCAAGAGCGACGATCGCCAAGCCTTCAGCCAGCTTCTTCTCGATTTCTTCGGCACGCTTGCTGCGTTCAGAAACCTCGTTGAGAGACTGACCGATCATTCCAACGGGCGAATTGACCGTGTCGGTCACCAAATCCGGCGAGCCGAGAATAGGACGAATACGTGGACGCGGACGCTCCGCAGCGGCTTCGTTGTTATCGGCACTATTGCTGCCGAGATTGGCGAAGATTTGCTTTCTGCTCATGCGGTTCTACCCCACGCTTTTTTTATCAGGCCTTCAATTTCGGCATTTACGTTAGTCATGGCTTCCAAGGCACGATCATAGGTTGACCGGGTGAAGAGGGTCCGTTCGACTTCAAACAAGGTCTGATTGGTCAAACCGGCGTCGGAGATCGCCGTGCTCTTCAGCATTGGATGGTTCAGAACGTTCTCACCGAAGATGGAACGGAGGAACGCCACCATCTGGTTTTGCGGTCCGTCGCTTGGTTCGAAGCGGGTCACGAGATATCGCATCCAATGATAATCGGAGCGCGCACCGGCGCGGCCGATTTCAGAGAGAAGATCGCCGGTCATCGCCAAGAACTGGTTCATGGACATGACGTCCAGCATTTGAGGGTGAACCGTGACGAGAACCGAGGTCGCAGCAGTCAACGCCGAGAGTGTCAGATAGCCGAGCTGAGGAGGGCAATCGATGACCACGACATCGTAGAAGTTCTGCACCTGCGCGATCGCCTGTCCGATGCGCGCGAAGAACAACGTATCGCCAGGCGCGCGACGCATCAACGCACGCGGTGTATCGTGCTCGAACTCCATCAATTCCAAATTGCCAGGAATGATGTGAAGGTCAGGGATGTAGGTGCCTCTGACGATTTCAGCAACAGGACGCTGTTCGTCGTCGTATCGGATAGCACCGTATAGTGTTTCGTTGGGACCGACATCCAGTTCAGGCTGGTGGCCGAAGAGGGCGGAGAGACTGGCCTGGGGGTCAAGGTCGATGGCGAGAACACGATAGCCGCGCAAGGCCAAATATTGGGCGAGATGCGCTGAGGTTGTCGTTTTGCCCGAACCGCCCTTGAAATTCATCACAGCGACGACCTGAAGCGCTTCACCGTCACGGCGATGCGGCAGATATCGTCGAGTGCCGCGGGCGCCCTGATCGAGATGCTTGCGGATGGCATGGATGTCATCGACCGAGTAGCTGCGGCGGCCGCCACTTTGGGACGCGCTGAGGTCAGGCATCTCGGCAGCGATCTGGCGCAGATAGGCCTCGCCGATACCGATCAGCTTTGCCGTCTCGGACGGAGAGAAGGTGCGCATGATCTTTTCGGACAACGGCGCAAATGTGTGAGCATTGTGCGCCTGAAGCTGTGCAGACAAAGCTGCCGAATGCTGTAAGATGAGGCTCGTGAGATCGGGCGCTCTTTCAGCATTGTTTGGGTCGGCACCAGGTGTCATTTCTCTCTTTTCCGCTCGTTAGATCAATTGCGGTTTTTTCCGTCGAAATCGGATTTTTCCGCAACTGGGATATAAGCGCCGATTCTCTTTTCGACGCAATAGACATTTCTCGGCCCAAACATGAATCTTTTCAGCGTCATACAAGCGCATTTTGAGTCAGAAACAGAGTTGCCGGGCGCGCGACAAAGACGTTACGACGATCCCGCTGTCGCATGTACTCTGTGTTAGCCGCGGCTAACACCTCCGTTCTAAACTCCCCGGCTGCTGCGCGCCTGCTTTGTGTCGATGCTTTCATTTGCTTTTTGGGGCGGCGTGAGCTTTGTTGTTGAGGCAATACCAAGGAGGCCAATATGATCTATGACGTCGCGGTGGTGGGATCCGGATTTTCAGCGATCAGTCTGGTGACCAACCTTTTACAATTGCTTCCGGCGGGTACATCGATTGCTATCGTCGGTGATGACGCCAGTTTCGGAAGAGGAACCGCATATAGGACGGAATTGCATCTTCATCGGTTAAACGTTCCGGCGGCGCGAATGAGCGCCTTCGCTGATCGTCCTGATGACTTTCTCAATTGGCTGAAGAGCCGAGGGCGAGATGTGGATGGCTCCGGTTTCGCGAGTCGCAATGATTACGGACTTTATTTGCGCGATACGCTGGCAGCGCTTCTCAGAGATCAAAGGCAGCGAATTCGGGTTGATTTCGTCAAGGCCAAAGCGATGTCCTGTGCTGCCTCTGAAAATGGTTGCGTCGCCTTCCGTCTCAACGACGGAACGTCGCTGAGGTCTGCAAGGGCCATCCTGTGTCTCGGCGTTGGGACGGCGAGTTTACCGCGGCTAACTCGGGAAGCAGACATTGCTCTTTTGCGCCGCGTCGTCAGAAACCCTTGGCGTCTCAACTGGCTCTCCAAGGTTCAGCCCGATGACACCATCTGTATCCTAGGCTCCGGCCTGACGATGATAGATCAAGTCCTGTCGCTAAGGAATATGGGGCATCACGGCAAGATCCATGTTGTTTCCCGCCGCGGTCTTGTCCCTCATGGTCATAGTACATCGCCCGTTACCCCCGTAGACCCCACGCTTGACCTGGATCGAAGCGAAATCAGTCAACTCCTTGCTGCTCTCCGGCGTCGTGTGAAGGCGGGAGCAGAGTGGCGCGCCGTTATGGATGGTCTACGTCCCCACACTCAAAAACTCTGGCAGTCGCTCGACCAACCGAAGCGCGCGCGGTTCCTGCGACATGCTTTGGCCTGGTGGAACATTCATCGGCACCGTGTCGCGCCGCAGGTCCATGACGTTTTCGAGGGTTTACTGAATGAGGGCGTAGTCGAAGTCCACGCTGGTTTTGTTCAGAGCATCGCGAGAGAGAAGCAGGGGCCTTTGCTGACCTACCGCAAGCGGGGCGGAACGGACGAGGTCGTTCTACCTTTCGACTGGCTGGTGAACTGCACCGGAATGGAGCGGGCCGGCATCGCCCATTCACCGCTTCTGCAGCAGATGGTCACGGATAAGATGATCGATACGGATCCGCTTGGGTTGGGCATCAAGGTCGACGCGCAGTCACAAGTCCTGACGGGTGATGGGCATGTTCACCCGCACCTCTTTGCGGTAGGTGCCTTGACAGCGGGGCAGTTTTGGGAAATTACTGCTGTGCCTGATATCCGCGTGCAGACTCGCAAGGTTGCTGAAAAGATCCAGCATCTTATTCGAGACGAGTCATCGCCAAGTGATCAAAATCAATCAGAAATGTGCATACGAAGTGCAGAAAGCAAAGTCTGACTTTGCTTTGATATGAGGATTTTTCTCATTATATTACAATGAGATAAAAGTTCTTAAATTTTAACTCAATTCCATCAAATGTGCGTCCGGGGAGGGTCTTCACCCCGGACGTTTTTCCTCGTTTTGGCTATCACGCGGCCCGCTGCAAAGCGTCACCGATCATGGAGACGATCGTATCGATCTGATCTTCTTCAATGATCAACGGCGGCGACAGCGCAATGATGTCTCCCGTAACGCGGACGAGAAGCCCTGTCTTAAAGCAATCGACAAAGACGTCGTAAGCCCGTGCTCCCGGTGCACCGTCGCGCGGGGCGAGCTCGATGGCGCCGACGAGGCCGAGATTGCGGATGTCCACAACATGGGGTGCACCCTTCAATCCATGCAGAGCATCTTCCCATTTCTGTGCAAGAGATGCCGCACGTGTCAGAAGACTTTCTTCCTCATAAATCTCCAGCGTGGCGATGCCGGCAGCGCAGGCGACGGGGTGGCCGGAATAGGTATAGCCGTGGAAAAGTTCGATCTGGTTCTCCGGGCCGTGCATCAGCGCGTCGTAAATGTACCTCTTCGCGAATACGGCACCCATCGGGATCGATCCGTTGGTGATACCCTTGGCGGTCGTAACGAGATCCGGGACAACGCCGAAATAATCGGTCGCGAATGGCTGACCGAGGCGACCGAATCCGGTGATAACCTCATCGAAGATCACGAGGATGCCGTGCTTGTCGGCGATGGCGCGCAGCCTTTCCAGATATCCTTTTGGCGGCAGAACCACGCCGGCTGAGCCGGACATGGGTTCAACGATCACCGCAGCAATCGTTTCCGCGCCATGAAGGGCAACAAGACGTTCCAGATCTTCTGCTAGCTCCAGCCCATGTTGTGGGAGGCCTTTGCTAAAGGCGTTGCGCTCAACATCGAGTGTGTGGCGCATATGGTCGGCGGGGATTTGCGGGAAGACACGGCGGTTGTTGACGAGGCCGCCAACCGAGATGCCGCCGAAGCCAACGCCGTGATAACCCTTTTCGCGACCGATGATGCGGGTGCGTGTACCCTGACCGATTGCGCGCTGATAGGCGATGGCGATCTTGAGCGCGGTGTCGACAGATTCAGAACCCGAGCCGGTGAAGAAGACACGGTCGAGCTCGGCAGCGGCACCGCCCGGTGCGTGCGCAGCAAGCTTCTCGGCAAATTCAAAAGCGATGGGATGGCCCATCTGGAATGTCGGCGCGAAATCCATGGTGGAGAGCTGACGCTCGACAGCTGTCGAGATCCGCTTGCGGCCATGGCCCGCATTCACGCACCACAAGCCTGCCGTGCCGTCGAGGATCCGGTTGCCGTCGATATCGGTGTAGTACATGCCCTCGGCGCTGGCCAGCAGACGAGGTGACACCTTGAACTGGCGGTTTGCCGTGAATGGCATCCAGAAATTGGCGAGGTTTGGCATGTTGGGTTTGCTTTGATGGTCCATGAGGGTCCCCTTGACTTGGATGATGCATCCATCCGCGACTTTATCGCTCTAAACAAGTCCTTTTCTCTTCAGTGCTAACCTATTGTTTTAACTGAGTAGAAGGGTGTATGTTTGCGCTATACCGAACATGTGAAACGCGGAGATTTCAATGAGCGTCGATATTGGCAACAGATTGCGTCATCTTCGGTCGATGCACAAGTTATCGCAACGCGAGTTGGCCCGCAGAGCAGGGGTGACAAACTCGACGATTTCGCTGATCGAGTCCAATTCGGCCAATCCGTCTGTTGGTGCATTGAAACGGATTCTGGACGGCATTCCGATCGGCCTTGCGGAGTTCTTCGCCTTCGAGCCCGAGAAACCGCGCAAGGCTTTTTATGCAGCGGAGGAGCTGGTGGAGATCGGCAAGGGGCCAATTTCCTACCGGCAAATCGGAGACAACCTGTTCGGCAGGAGTTTGCAGATTCTCAAAGAGTGCTATCAACCCGGTGCCAGCACCGGACGAGTGCCACTGGTGCATGATGGGGAAGAGGGCGGCATCGTACTCTCCGGGCGTCTGGAGGTGACTGTCGATGATGAGCGGCGCATTCTCGGGCCGGGTGACGCGTACTATTTCGAAAGCAGGCGTCCCCATATTTTTCGCTGCGTTGGCCCGGTGCCCTGCGAAGTCATCAGTGCCTGCACGCCACCAAGCTTTTAAATGACCCGCCATTGCAATTTTATTAGCCGACTAATTCATGGTTTCGACTGATATCGCAAGTGCCGTTCGATCTCTTCAACGAAGATGTGGAAACCCGTTATCATGCCTGGTCTGGATAGGGATAGCCTCTCGTCAGCTTTGCCAAGTGCGCGGTGTTGCGAGCCAGCATGTCGACGGCCTTCGTCACTGTTTCGGGAATGTGCTCCAGATCGGAAAAGTTTGTGCTGCCCATCGCTTCGCCCACCCAATAGGCCACCGCGTTCGGGGCGATCGTAAAGCCGACATCGTTCAGGGCCTGATAGAGTTCGGCGGACACGTGATGGGCACCGTCTTCATTGCCGACAACGGCTACGGCAGCCACACGCCCGTAAGATACCATTCTGCCAGCATCATCGGTTTCTTCAAGAAATGCGTCCATTCGTTCCAGCGCCCGCTTCGAAACGCTGCTGGGCTGTCCAAGCCATATCGGTGTGCCGAGGATGAGGATATCTGAGCCGAGAATCTTTTGACGAATCGCCGGCCAATCGTCTCCTTCTCCCTCATCAGAGGTGACGCCCGGCTTTATATTGAAGTCGGCAAGGCGGATGGTTTCGGTCTCTACGCCATCTTTCGACAGGGCTGACGCGATGAGTGCCAGCATGCGGTTGGTCGATGATGGCTCGCCGCCAGATGCCTTCAGGGTTGCGTTGAGCGCGATCGCTTTCAAAGCCACTGTCTTCTCCTCCAAAATGAACATCATCTCGTAACCGCGACACGAGAGGCTTGTTCCCGTGTCGCGGACTGCTTGTGACGCATGAAGGCGCGTGGAACTGATTTACTTCGACTGGGGAATGATGCTGATCATCTCGTCTTCTGATGGCTGGTCGGCGGGATCCAAGTGAAGCGCCTGGTCGGCTTCGACCCTGCGAGATCGTGAAGCAGCGGGTAACGTCACGGTCTCCCCGGTCTCAAGCGACCTCTCAACCGCGGCGAGGACGCGCATGTCCATCAGACCCTCTTCGCCATCGGCTTCAGGATCACGGTCGTTCAGAATGCAGTCGGAGAAATACTGCGTTTCGTTGCCGAATTGGTCGACCGGCTCGAAGACGTGCTCCTTCTCCCTGTCATCGGTAATTTCGCGGTAAGCGATCCCGACAGAAGGTCCGAACATGTAGCAGGGCGATGCTTCGATGGTTGATTTCGTTCCGACCAGCGTAAAGTTTTCGGCCGATGCTGTCGCGTAACTCACGGTAAACTGAGCCGTCCGCTCTTCTGGAAACAGCAAAGTGACTGCGACCGTGTCATGAAAGTTGAAGCCGCGATCCCTGGTCTTGGTTCCTACCGCGTGGACCGCGATGGGTTCGCTGCCAAAGAGATTGCGCACAGCATTGAGCGGATAGGCACCCATGTCTGGCACAGGCCCACCCCAATAGCCGTTATGACCACGAGAGTTTTCTTCTGCGACATTCTGGGCAAAAGTCGAGGAGAAGCTGCGGAGATCACCAAAGTCGCCATTACGGGCGCGCGTAAAAAGCTCGACATTGCCGGGCTCATGATGAAGACGGTATGCGATCATCAGCTTGGCGCCGCTTTTCTTCTGTGCTGCCAGGATCTGTTCAGCCTCCTCGACACTTGACGCCATCGGCTTTTCCAGAAGCACGTGAATGCCAGCTTCGAGAGCGGCAACGGCAAATGGGGCGTGACGGAAGTTTGGAGTGGCAACATAAACGGCGTCGATTTCGCCGGATTTCAGCAGCTCATTATATTGCTCGTATGACCAAGCCTTTATCTCGTAAAGTTTTGCAAGCTTGTCTGCTTTCACCGGATCACCGGTCACAAGTGCGGTCAGTTCGGAGTTGTTGGTTTGCTTGATGCCGGGCATGAAGGCCTGCTGTGAGATCTGGCCTCCGGCAACGACGGCGTAACGGATTTTCTTTTCTGGAGATGGCATTGTGCTCTCGAAACTCGCTGGATTGGGGGAGCAACACAGCCGGATGCGGCATTGCAAATGAGAAATGCAGGACCGTCAGCAATGTTCCGGATTAGGCATGTCGTGGTCCATCGCGGGCTTGTCGTAACCAGCCTTCAGTCTCACAGTCTGCGCAAAAAACGGGAGGGACGGAGGCGTCGACGGCGGTCGAGCTCAACCGATATTTAAGTTGTTGGTTGTGCCCGTTTTGCGCGCCTGTAGGCTTTGACCTTACATCGCAGCATGGCGTGTTGTCCGGAAACGTCCTCGGCTTGCTAGAGAAAACCTTCTTAGAACCATTCTAAATATCTTGCGAAGCGTGCTTTGGTGAGTTAATTAGAATCATTCTAAAAAGGTGATCCTATGTTCCGCAGTCTCTTCTCCTCATCCAAACGTCCCTTTTCCACGCTCAACGAGCAGGAAATCCTTGCCCTGGCCATATCGTCGGAAGAGGACGATTCACGGATCTACCGGTCCTATGCAGATCATTTGCGCGCGCAATACCCGCAATCCGCTAAGATTTTCGATGACATGGCAGAAGTAGAGCACGCCCATCGCAATGTCCTGATCGACATGCACAAGCGTCGCTTTGGCGATGTCATTCCACTCATTCGGCGCGAGCATGTGCGTGGCTTTTACGAGCGCAAGCCGGATTGGCTGATCCATACCCTATCGCTGGAGCATATACGCGAACAGGCAGAGGAGATGGAGCAGCAGGCCATTCGCTTCTATGACGAGGCAATTCGCCACGTGACCGATGCGGAAACGCGGAAGCTCCTCGGGGATCTGGCCGAAGCGGAACGGGGGCATGAAGACATTGCCGGCATGCTCAGCGACAAGCACCTTCCCGAAGATGCGCGCTCGGAAGAGGATGAGACCTCCAAGCGGCAGTTCCTGCTGACCTATGTGCAGCCGGGTCTTGCAGGCCTGATGGACGGCTCGGTTTCCACGCTTGCGCCTATCTTCGCCGCAGCCTTCGCCACCCAGGATACGTGGCAGACCTTTCTGATCGGTCTGTCCGCCTCTGTCGGCGCGGGCATTTCCATGGGCTTTACCGAAGCCGCTCACGATGATGGCAAGCTTTCAGGACGTGGATCGCCGCTGAAGCGCGGCCTGGCGTCGGGTATCATGACCGCTGTCGGCGGTCTTGGGCATGCGCTTCCCTACCTCATTCCGCACTTCTGGACGGCGACCGCGATTGCAGCCGTCGTGGTGTTCATCGAGTTGTGGGCGATTGCCTTCATCCAGAACAGGTTCATGGAAACGCCGTTCTTGCGCGCCGTGTTTCAGGTGGTTCTTGGCGGCTCGCTGGTTCTGGCGGCCGGTATCATCATCGGCCACGGATGAGTATCAGGACAGAGGAAGCAGCCGGCGTTTGATCGGCTGCAGCTTCACGATGGACGTGTTGGTCTCCGCCTTGTCGGCGATCTTGTCGAGGATTGTGTCCAGCTCCTCGATCGAGCGGACATGCAGGCGGGCGATGAAGCAATCGTCTCCCGTCACCTTATCGCATTCTGAAATCTCGGGGATTGCCTCGATAAGCTGTTGAACGACATGCAGCTTGCCGGGCAATGGACGAACACGAATGATGGCCTGGAGAGTGAATCCGATACTCGCCGGGTCGATTTCCACGGTAAATCCGCGGATGACACCTCGCTCTTCCAGCCGCTTGATCCGCTCGGACGTGCTCGGCGCCGACAGACCCACCTGCTGCGCAAGGTCCTTCACAGACATTCTGCCGTCATTGGACAGAAGCTCCAGGATGCGTTTATCGATATCATCGAGCATGGGCGCCTCCTGTTAAGTAGATGCCGTTGTCAGCCTTCATTACGTAAGCAAAACTACCTTACAGCCTTTGAATGATCAAGTTAATCGGCGCCGTGATCCGTTAAGATTTCCTCACGATGAAGGGGAGCCTAACGATGACTGAAAAGATGCGCGGCGTAATCGAAATGGCAAGCGCGATGGTGATTTCCGGCACCATCGGTATGTTTGTTGTCTTGTCCGGTCAGCCCGTGACGAGTGTTGTGTTCTGGCGCTGCGTTTTCGGTGCGGCGATCCTGCTGCCGATTTGTGCCGCGATGGGATTTTTCCAGCTTGGTATCATTTCGCGCAAACAGTTCGGTTTCGCAGTTCTCGGCGGAATGGCGATCGTCACGAACTGGCTGCTCTTATTCGCCGCCTATCCACGCGCTTCGATTTCGATCGCAACTGCGGTCTACAATACCCAACCCTTTATGCTGGTCGCCATGGGCGCGCTTTTTTTGTCGGAGCGGCTGACGCTCAATAAGATCCTGTGGCTCGCCATTTCATTTCTCGGCACGCTGGCCATTATCTATGCGAAGCCCGGTGCCGGATATTCCGGTGAAAACTATCTGGCGGGAATTGCGCTCGCTCTCGCCGCGGCCTTCTTCTATGCGGTAGCCGCCATCATCGCCAAAAAACTGAAAGGCGTTCCACCGCAACTGATCGCGCTCATTCAGGTGGTAACCGGCGTTTTTCTGCTCCTGCCGTTTTCGGCAGACGGTCCTCGCATCGAGGCGCAAGCATGGATGATTCTGGTGACGCTCGGCGTCGTTCACACCGGGCTGATGTATATTCTGCTCTACGGAGCAATCCAGAAATTACCGACGAACCTCACCGGCTCCCTGTCCTTCATCTATCCGGTAGCTGCGATCATCATCGACCGTATTGCCTTCGGCCATCACCTGCAGCCATTGCAGATCATCGGCGTCATCGCCATTCTCATGGCCGCAGCAGGCTCGACATTGGGTTGGTCTGCCGTTCCACGGCTGAAATTAAAGCGCGACGCGTCACAAAAGACGCCGCGGTCCGCGCTTTGATAACTGGACACTGAAGTGGCTCACGCCGGATGCGACATGCTTAGCGCAACGCGCCAACCAGAACATCGCGGCCATCTTCGATGGAGACCCAGCGACCTGTGTTGAAGGACGCCTGACGCTTCAGATAGGTGTAGTTGGTGTCGGTCCACAGCTTCACCTCGTTCGACAAATTGTCGAGGATGAAGTCGCCGTCATTGGTCCGCACGGTCAACACCGCATGGCCTTCGCCATCGGGCTTGCGCACGACAGTGATAAGAAGATCCGAGACGGCAAAACCCTTCTCGATCAGCTTCTTGCGCTTCAAAAGCACGAAGTCTTCGCAATCGCCTGCGGTCTTGGGATATTCCCAATACTCGTCCTTGCCATAGACTTCCTGATCCGTCATGGCGACGATGGTGGTGTTCACTTCGGTGTTGATGTCGCGGATGACAGTCCAGCCGTAATCCGTGACGCGAGGAGCGGGTGTCAGCTTGCTGCGGATATCGCACTCGGATGCGTATCGCTGGCAAAATTCGTAATGGCCGATCGGCTGCGATGTAATGCCGCCCGTCACCATGGCCGGGCTGCCCTTGTTCTCGGCCTGCACGGAGGCAGCAGAAAATAGTGCGGCCGCCACTGCCATGAGCAGCGCCCGTGCCTGCGATGCATTCATCATCAAACCCGTCCCTTGAAGTCTTAATAAAGTGTTAAGAGAGATAAGGGGTAAGTGTCAATCCGAACCGGGGTTTCTATGAACGCAAGATGAATATTATGGTTAAGACCGTTGCCGAAATGCTCACAGCATCGGCCCGAAAATCGAAATCGATTTTCGAAAAGAACGATGCTTGGATTCAAAGGAAGAGAGCGTCCCTTGCGGGTCCAAGGGACGCGCGGCGCCCTAGGCTACAAGGCTTTTGACCGCGGCGAGCATTCGCTCGATATCCTGGGGACGCGAAAGCCGATGGTCGCCATCACGGATAAGGCTCAAGACCACGTCGTCGGCAGGCAGGTGTTCCATAAGCCGCAGCGCATGTTGATAAGGGACGTCCTCATCGCGCATGCCCTGCAGAATGTGAACGGGGCAGCCGGTATCGATCACGCCTTTCAATACCAGATTGTCGCGGCCGTCCTCCATCAGATCGCGGGTGAAGATGTTGGGCTCAAGGCTATATTCCGATGGCTCCTCGAAATAGCCGCGCTCCGTGAGCGATGCTTTTTCGGCTTCGGTCAGATTGGGCTCGATCAGTTCTGCGGTAAAGTCCGGCGCCGGAGCAATGAGAACGAGACCGGCAACTTTCGGGCCCTTGCCACGCTTGCGCAGTTCCTCGATCAGTCTGAGCGCAATCCATCCACCCATGGATGACCCGATGAGGATGGCGCTTTCGGGTGCCTTGTCGTCGAGGACAGCAAGAGATTCCTCCAGCCATCGTGAAATGGTGCCCTTCCTGAACTCGCCCTTGGAAGCGCCATGGCCAGAATAGTCGAAGCGGATGCAGGAAAGCCCCTCCTGTTGCGCAAAGCGGTCGAGCTCGACGGCCTTCGTGCCGGTCATGTCGGAGCGATATCCGCCAAGCCAGACGAGCGCGGGGCGATGATCCAGGTTTTGCGCTGCGCGAGAAAGGATAGCGATCTCACGTGCGGCCTCACCACTGCCAACGACAATATACTCTACGGCTTTGTGTGCCTGCGTCATCTCATTCTCCTTACGTTTCTTTCCCCTGTAGAGCAGATTCGTAAAAACCACGACAGGAGGTGATTTTTTTGCAAAGGCGTGCTATTGACTTCCCAGCGGCGTTCACGACATTTCAGCCATTTGCACCGACAAGCTGTTTTTGCCGACGCGATACCGAAACAGATCAGGAGAATACGACCATTCGCAGACCGTTCAAAGCCGATGCCCCCGTCAAGGAGGGCCCGCGCTCCAACAGGGAAATTCGCATTCCCAAAATTCAGCTGATTGATGAAGAAGGCCAGAACCTCGGCGTTATGCCGACGGATCAGGCGTTGAAGATGGCAGAAGAGGCCGGTCTTGATCTTGTCGAGATTTCGCCGAACGCAGAACCGCCTGTTTGCAAGATTCTCGATCTCGGTAAGCTGAAATATTCGACGCAGAAGAAGGCGGCCGAAGCGCGCAAGAAGCAGAAGATCGTCGAAGTCAAAGAAATCAAGATGCGTCCCAATATCGACACCCATGACTATGAGGTGAAGATGAAGGCGATGAACCGGTTCTTTGAAGAAGGTGACAAGGTAAAGGTAACGCTGAAGTTCCGTGGCCGAGAAATGGCTCACCAGGAGCTCGGCATGAAACTGCTTCAGCAGGTGAAGGAAGATACCCTGACAATCGCCAAGGTGGAGGCCGAGCCGAAGCTCGAAGGCCGCCAGATGATGATGGTGCTTGCACCGAAGTAATGCGTGGCGCGCTGGCGTTAGGCCCAGCGTTTTCCACTCTCGCAGGGGAAGTTTGCCTTCCCCGTTGCGCTTTTTCATAACTGCGGTTATAAGCGCGCGTCCGAACGGTCCGGCAGGGCATGCCGTGGCCGTTCCTGAATAGCTTGAAGCGGGCTTCGTCTGCCTGTTTCGATACAAAATAACGGAGTAGCAAAATGCCCAAGATGAAGACGAAATCCGCTGCAAAAAAGCGGTTCAAGATCACTGGCACCGGCAAGGTTCTCGCAGCCGCCGCCG
>Ga0308171_1000730_pt1 | contig 58637 bp, 54 predicted proteins | sample PhyGR1_FD_202135 | JGI IMG/M metagenome (GOLD analysis project Ga0308171, IMG submission 202135) | Phyllosphere microbial communities from UC Gill Tract Community Farm, Albany, California, United States - DLSLSG.R1 | ecosystem: Host-associated > Plants > Phyllosphere > Unclassified | place: USA...
GTGGGTTCTGTCATCAAGAAGCGCCGTAAGCGCATGGCGAAGAAGAAGCACCGCAAGCTGCTTCGCAAGACTCGTCACCAGCGCCGCAACAAGAAGTAAAGCGGCCACCACACCGAGCGCCTGTCCTGATGTGACGGGCGCTTCGTGTATCGGCCACCTGGAGGAAGCATGCAGTCCATCACGATCGCCGACCTGCGCGCCGGGCGTGATCGCCCGCTCATCGACGTCCGCGAGGAGCACGAGTTCGCCGCCGGGCACGTGCCCGGCGCGGTCAACCTGCCGATGTCGACGCTGGGTGAGCACCTCGATGAGTTGCCCGCCGGCCCGTTCGACGTCATCTGCCAGCTGGGCGGCCGTTCCGCACGCGTCGTCGAGGCGCTGTCGGCTCGCGGCCACGACGCGACGAACGTCGAGGGTGGCACCGGCGAGTGGATCGCGGCGGGATACGACGTCGAGGCCTGATCCGTCGTCGCGCCCTCCTAGGATGAGAGAGTGACGACCCTCACGCTCATCGGCAAGCCCGACTGTCATCTCTGCGACGTCGCCGAGCAGATCGTCGAGACCGTCGTCGCCGAGCTCCCCGCCGAGGTGGGCGATCGCGTGACGATCTCACGAGCCTCGATCGCCGACGACGCCGCGCTCTACGAGCAGTGGTGGGAGAAGATCCCGGTGGTGCTCGTCGATGGCGAGCTGCACGCGCACTGGCGCGTCTCGGCTGACCGACTGCGCGCCACGCTGCTGGCGGCCGACCCCGAAGGAGCCTCCGCGTGAGCATCCGACACATCGTCCTCTGGAAACTCGCGGCGGACGACGCCGACACGCGCGCGCTGCACGCCGAGCAGATCGCCGACCAGCTGCGCGGACTCGTCGGTGTCATCCGTGAGATCGAGCATCTCGAGGTCGGACAGAACGTCGCCTTCCCCCAGAGCAACTGGGACGTGGCGTTGGTGAGCGAGTTCGCCGATATCGAGGCGCTGGAGCGCTATCAGGTGCACCCCGCGCATCAGGAGGTTGCGGCGTTCGTCCGCTCCGTCGTCGCCGAGCGTTCCTCGGTCGACTACCCGTTCTGAGCCTCCGTGTTCCGCGGGCGGTTCGGCGTGACGGCCCGCTCGCCGCGCGAAGCTGTGACATTTATTGATAATAGTTATCAGTATCATCTCTGTCGGTGCTTGTTCGAGCCCACCGACCGAGAAAGATGTCTATGCGTCTCACGACCCGTCGTCCATCGACGACACCCTTCGTCGCGCTCCTGATCGCCGTCGCCGCGGCGGCCACGGCGTGCACTCCTCCGCCGACGTCTGGCGACGCCCTCGACCAGGGGCGTCGCACCCTCGCCGCGACGTCGCCCGCCTGGGCACATGATGCCCCGGTCGCCCGCGACGATCGCACCATCACGGCATCCGTGCTGCTGACCGACCAGGCCACTGCGGAAGAGGCCGCCGCCGCGCGCGTCTGGCTGGAGGAGAACGGCCTGCGTGTCACGGCCGAACGCACCAGCGTGCGCCTGCTCTCGGTGGCCGGCTCGTCCACCCAGCTCGCTGCCGCCTTCGACACCGCTTTCGGAACGGCCACGGTCGCCGGCCGCACGGCGGTTGCACCGACCCGCGACCTGTCGGTGCCAGCCGGCGTGACCGGTATCGAGTCGGTGGCGGGCCTCGTGGACACCGACGCCCTGCACCCGAGCACCACCGGCGGCCCCGTCCGCAACGACGACTGCGCCACCTACTGGGGTCAGACGCTGTCGCCCTCGTGGCCCGAGTCGGTCGCGGTCGAGCACCGCTCCAACGCGCTGTGCGGGTACGGTCCGCAGCAGCTGCGCGCCGTGCACGAGCTGCCCGCCGACGCCACCGGAGCCGGAGCGACGGTGGCGATCGTCGGCGTCTTCGACGATCCCTCCGTCGCCGCGAACACCGACACCTACTTCACCGGGCTCGGCCTCGCTGCGCTGCGAGACGGCCAGTACACCCACCATGCGCCGAGCGCGCCGGACACCTCGCGCTGTGGCGGGCCCGCGTCCTGGACGGTGGAGCAGCACCTCGATGTCCAGGCCGTGCGCGCCGTCGCCCCCGATGCGAACATCGTGTATTGGGGCGCCGACGACTGCCTCGCCCAGTCGCTGTACCTGCGCATCCTCGACGCCGTGGAGGCGCCCGTGCGCCCCGACGTCGTCTCGCTGTCCTTCGGCGGTCCCGAGGAGCTCGACACCGATGCCGACCGCACGCTCCTGAACCGCGTTCTCGTGCAGGCCGCCTCGCGCGGTGTCTCGGTGTTCGCATCCAGCGGCAACGACGGCGACTACACCCTCGCGGGCGACCACCAGGGTCATCCCGATGTCGCGACCCCGGCGTCGAGCCCGTACGTCACGGCGGTCGGCGGGGCGAGCATCGGTCTCGACGCCGACGACAGCATCGTGGTCGAGGCCGGGTGGGAGGTGCAGACCCGCTTCGCGCAGAACGGCGGCATCATCCCGCCGGGCTTCATCTACGGAGCCGGCGGCGGCGAGTCGGCGTTCTACCCGCGTCCGAGCTGGCAGAGTGCACACGTCACCCACACCGGCACCGGGCGTCTGGTGCCCGACGTCGCCTCCCTGGCCGACCCGAACACGGGCTTCACCATTGCCGTACCGCGCGGCGACGACCTCGTCTACGAGGCGCACGGTGGCACGAGCCTGGCCACCCCGATGGTGGCCTCGATGGTGGCGATCGCGAAGGCGCGCACCGGTGTGCAGGTGGGGCTCGCGACGCCGTTCCTGTACGACCTCGCCGGCAGCACGTCCCTGCGCGACGTCGTGCCCGCCTCGGCCGGAACCTGGTATCGCCGCGACAAGAGCACAGGCCAACTGTGGCTCGAGACGCTCTACCTGTGGGACACCCGTCCGCAGTCCCTGCAGTCCGCTCCCGGGTGGGACCCCGTCACCGGCGTGGGCATCCCGAGTGGGACCGACTTCCTCGACCGATTCGGAGCAGACCGATGATCCGCGGCATCCGTACCCCCTTCCCTGCGCTGCGCACGGCCGCGGCCGTGACGATCGCGGTTGCCCTGATGGGAGCCGGGATGGCCCCGGCCCTGGCCGCGCCCGTCTCGCCCTCGACGTCGGCATACGGCATCCAGATCCTCGATGCGGACGGCGGAACCCAGCAGGCGCCCGCCCCGCTGAGCGAGTGGTCGAGTGGGAGCACGGTCGAGAGCACGCTGGCTTCGACCTCCGACGTTCTCAAGCTGAACACGACGCAGACCACGGACCTGGTGAGTCGCGCCGCGGCGGACGGGGCGCAGGCCACGGTCGCCAGCGGACAGTTCCAGCTGCGCGACCGCGTGCCGGTGGCCTTCACCGGTCTGCGCGCGAGCTGCGCGACCGACGGGGGGACGACGATCGGCTTCGACACCCTCACCGTCGACGGCAAGGATGTGCTCGACACGAGCAAGCTCTCGACCGGGTACACGGTGTCCCTGCCCGCGTCCGCCACGTGGGGCTCGACGCGCCTGATCGTGGGCGAACGCACCACCGACCGCGGTCGGGTGCAGGTGACGGCGCTGCGCATCGAGGCGGAGGCGGGCTGGTCGGAGATCTGGCGCGTGCGCCTGGGCGTGGCGGCCTGCGCGCCCGCGACATCGACCGTCCCCGCGGCGGTGTCGGGTGTGACGGTCACGGCGCCCGGCGGCGCCGTGACCGTGCCGGGTGCACCGCACGTGGATGCCGAGGGCTCGGTCCAGGCGCAGAACGTGCGCAGCGTCGGGTCCGCCTCGTCGGCCACCGACGTCTCCGTCGCCCACGCCGCCGACGGGTCGAGCAGCGTGACGGTGGGCACGTTCCGCCAGGTGCCCGACACGTCCTCGGTCGGGGAATACATGTGGTCGGCGTTGCGGGTCTACGGTCTGGGCCTCGAGGTCGCGGCCGACGGCACCTCGAAGGTCACGTTCCGCGACACGGGCTCGGCGGTCTTCGTCAACGGCATCTGGATCAATACGGGCACCGACCTGTTCACCGGGCTCGGCCCGGACGGGAACCCCCGTGTGCGCGTGCACCTGAACGAGCGCGTCACGCAGTCCGACGGGAGCATCGTCATCACGGCACTGCGATACGAGGACCTCACCGGCAGCTACCCGGCCGTCAGCCTCGGCACCGTGCGCTGGCGTCCCGGTACGTCGCCGCAACCCAGCCCCGAACCGAGCCCCTCGCCCACGACCCCGCTCCCGCCGCGCTACGCGTTCGCGGTGGACGCCACGGGCCCGTCGGCGATCGCCCCGGCGTTCGTCGCCGACCGCGACGCGCAGGCCGCCGCCACGACCGAGCAGTCGCGCACCGCGCAGGCCGCGGGCGACGTCGTCACCGACGGCTATGCCGGTCAGATCGCGGTCCGAGGGATCGAGACGACGAGCACCGCGGCGGCATCGACGGTGGCGCTGCAGGACGTCACCCTCTACCCGGGGACGGACCTGGCGGTGTCGTTGAGCGATGTGCGGCTGAGCGTCACCTCGTCGGGCACGGTCCTCACGACGGCCGGCGGAACCGTCGCGGGGCAGCGAATCGCGGCGGGCGAGATCCCCGCCAACACGCGCGTCCCGGTCGCGGGACGAAGCATGGTGCTGACCCTGAACGCGCAGTCGGCGGATGCGGTATCGCGAACGGTCATCGCCGTCGATGCCGACGATCGTCGCGGTCTCGGCGCACACGTCCGCGTCGGCGTCGTGACGGCCGATGCGCCGGCGCCCGCTCCGCAGCCGCAGCCCGCGCCCGACGGCCCGCAGCCCCAGCCGCAGCGGCCGGAGGGCTCGGCGCCCAGCGGTCTGTCTCCGGGGCCGATCGGTAAGGACGACGTCCGCGCGACCACCGCGGCGGCGGGTCGGCTCCCCGCGACCGGTGTCGACACCGGTGCGACCGGAGGGCTGGTGGCGCTGGCCTCCGCCGTCATCCTGACGGGCACGGCGCTGATCCTGCTGCGGCGACGGCGTCGCCCGAGCGGGAACTGACCGAGGGGGTCCCGGGGAAACCCGGGACCCCCTTCGTCCTCAGTCGATCGGCCGAACGCTCACCGGAGCCGGGGCGAGGGCGATACGCACGCGGACGCGATCATCCAGACGCTGCTCCGGAGCGTGTTCGAGCACGACACGACTGCCGTCGGCGGCGCGCACCGTCGACCGTCGGATACGACCGAGGAACGTGGTGTCCTCCACGACGGCATCGATACCCGGCGCATCGTCGCCGACGAGGACGATGCCTTCCGGTCGGACCACGACGTCGCAGTGGCCGTCACTCGCCGCTTGCGCGAGCGGCAGCTCCTGGCCCCACACCTCGACCACCACTCCCTCGACGATGCCCGGGACGGCACTGACCGGACCGAGCACATCGGCGACGGCGGCATCATGGACGCGCGCGAAGACCTCGTCGGGCCGGCCGTCGGCGACGACGCGGCCGTGATCCATGACGACGAGACGATCGGCGACCGCCGCCGCCTCGGCCGTGTCGCGGGTCGCCCAGAGGGTCGTGATCCCGCTCGCCCGCAGCTCACGGACGAGAGCGTCGCGGGTGTCGAAGCGGGCCGCCGTCGGCAGCGCGGCGAGGGCGTCGTCGAGCACGAGGGCCCGGGGTCGTGCGGCCAGGACGCGGGCGAGAGCCCACCGCTGCCGGTCGCCGTGCGACAGGCGGCGCGCGAGACGGTCGCCGCCGTTGAGCCCGATCAGCGAGATCAGCCGCTCCGCCTCGGCATCCGCATCCGGGCTTCCCGCGCGGCGAGCCGCCGCGACGATCGCCGCGCGCATGCGTGCGAAACGAGCGATCGGCGTGCGATCGCGGACCTCCGGCACGCGCGGCGCGGCTGAGCCGGCGCGACCGTCGACCGTGACCGTCCCCGTGTCGGGGCGCTCGCAGCCCGACACCACTCGCAGCAGCGTCGACGCACCGCACCCCGACGCTCCCACCACGGCGGCGATGCTGCCCGGCTCGATGTCGAAATCGATGCCGTCGAGCACCGAGACTCCGGCACGCTCCCGACGCACCCCGTGCAGCGAGATGCCCCACCCCGCTCGCGAATCATCGGATGACGGGAGGGAGCCGTTGGCTGTCATGCACCCACGCTAGGAGGCGCCGATGACGCGCCGACCCCCGGGGAGTGAACCCCGGGGGTCGGACGCAGGAACCCCGAAGGCCGGGGCCAGGTCGGAGCTTACGGGGCCAGGCGCGTCGGGCCGCGGAAGAGGTAGGTGACCTCGCGGATCGACGACTCGCCCAGCAGCAGCATCAGCACGCGGGCCAGGCCCATGCCGAACCCGCCGTGGGGCGGGGCGCCGAAGCGGAAGAAATCGAGGTAGAAGTCGAGGTGCTCGGGGTCGAGCCCCTTCTCCTTCGCCTGCTCGATCAGGACGTCGACGCGGTGCTCGCGCTGCGCGCCCGTGGTGATCTCGACGCCGTTGAACAGCAGGTCGTACGACTTGGTCAGCCCGGTCTCCTCGTCGCGCATGTGGTAGAACGCGCGGATCTCGGGGTGGTAGTCGGTGATGAAGACGAACTGGTGCCCCGTGGTCTCGGCGACGTGCGCCGCGATCTGACGCTCGCCCTCGGGGTCGAGGTCGCCGTCGGTGCGGGGGATCTCGTAGCCGCGGGCGGCGACGATCTCGCGCGCCTCGGCGAGCGGGATGCGGGGGAACGGCAGCGACGGCACCTGGACCTCGACGCCGAACAGCTCCTGGATCTCGGCGCCGTGCTTGTCGGCGACCGCCTGGAACGCCGTGTGCAGCAGTTCCTCCTGCATGCGCGCGACGTCTTCGTGCGAGTCGATCCAACTGATCTCGGCGTCGATCGAGGTGAACTCGGTGGCGTGACGGCTCGTGAAGGAGGGGTCGGCGCGGAACGCGGGCGCGATCTCGAAGATCTTGCCGAAGCCGGCGACCTGGGCCATCTGCTTGAAGAACTGCGGGCTCTGCGCGAGGTACGCCGTCTTGTCTTCGAAGTAGGGAACCTCGAACAGCTCGGCGTTGGACTCCGAGGGGGAGGCCATGAGCTTGGGCGAGTGCACCTCGATGTAGTCGCGCTCGACCCAGTAGGTGCGCATGGCGTGCTCGAGCGTGGTCTGCACGCGGAAGATGAGGTTGTTCCGGCGCTGGCGCAGGTCGATGAAGCGCCAGTCCATGCGCTTGTCGGGGCTGCTGTCAGCGGCGATGGGGGTCTCGGGGTTCGCGGCTGCCGCGATGATCAGCTCGCCGACCTTGATCTCGACGCCGCCGAGCTTGACCCGCTCGTCGTGCTTGAGCTCACCACGCACGGTCAAGAACGTGCCGGTGGCCAGAGCGCCGATGGTCTCGGTGAGCGCGAGGGCCGCGGCATCCTGGTCCGTCGCCTCTTCAGAGGGACGCGTCGCCGGGTTGACCAGCTGGACCGCACCGGTCTCGTCGCGCAGGACGACGAACTGCACCTTCTTCTGATCGCGGACGGTCTCGACCCACCCCGACACCTCGACGGGTCCGGCGGGAAGGGATTTCAACTGGCTGACCAGGACGCGTTCACTCACGAGGGAACAGTCTACGTGCGGGTGTCGGGGACCGTGCGTCAGCGTCCGGCGCCGGCGGACAGCCCGGCCTTGACGTGCCGCTGGGCCGCGAGGATCACCACGAGCGCGGGCACGCTGGCGATGAGGGATGCCGCCATGGTGGCCGCCCACGTGTTCAGGTTCGAGTTGCTGAGGGCGAAGATCAGCACCGAGACGGGGTACATGTCGTTGCGGCTGACCAGCGTCAGCCCGAAGAGCAGGTCGCCCCAGCTGAAGAGGAACGCGAAGACGCCGGCGGTCACGACCGCGTTGCGCGAGAGCGGGACCACGATGCGCCAGAGCGTGCCGACCGGGCCGAGCCCGTCGACCGTCGCGGCCTCGATGACCTCCGTGTCCAGGCGCAGCATGAACGCCCGCATGACGATGACGGCGAACGGGACACCCGCGGTGGAGTTGGCGAGGATCAGGCCGATGAAGGTGTTGAGCAGCCCCCACGAATTGAACATCGCGTAGAACGACGTCGCCAGGACCACGCTCGGGATCATCTGCGCTAGCAGGAGCAGGATGAGGGCCAGGCTCACGGCCCGCGAGCGCAACCGGCTCAACGCGTATGCGGCCGGCACGGCGACCACGAGGGTGACCAGCACGGATCCCAGGGCGACCAGCAACGAGACCCGGAGGCCGCTGAGCCCAGCGTCGTCGAGCGCCGTCGCGTACCCGCCGAGTCCCGGTGACGCCGGGAACCAGGCCGTGTCCGCGGAGTTGGCGTTCGGCTGGAGGGATGCCGAGATCATCCAGTACACGGGGAAGAGGTAGACCGTGAGCACGACCACCGTGACGAGAGTCCACCCCCAGCCGCGGCGGAGCAGGCGGGGCCGTCTCGGCGTCGCGGCGGGTGAGATCACGGAAGCGGGGGAGGCCGAGGTGGATTGCACAGTGGTCATCGTTCGGCACGCTCCCTGCGCATCGACAGGCCGGTGTAGACGATTGCGAAGACGACGCTGATGCCCAGCAGCAGCATGCCGTACGCTCCGCCGAGGCCGAACTCGAACTGCTGGAAGGCTTGGCGGTAGGACAGCAGACCGAGGGTCACCGTGCTGTTCGCGGGTCCACCCGCCGTGAGCACCAGCACGAGGTCCACGATCAGCAGGGTGTACACGACGCTCATGACGACGAGCACCGACACCACGGGCCAGATGGTCGGCAGCACGATGGCGGTCAGGCGGCGCCAGGCACCCGCGCCGTCGAGTTGTGCGGCCTCGAGCTGCTCGGCGGGCACCTGCTTGAGCGCCGCGCCGAGGATGGTCGCCCAGTAGGGCAGGCTCGCCCACACGGCCACCACGATCACGGCCGACAGAGCCGTGGCGGGGTTGGCCAGCCAGGCCTCGGCGGGAAGGCGCAGGGCCCGTAGCGCGTCGTTGATCGGGCCGTCGCCGGCCAGCAGCGACTTCCACACCGTGGCGACGACGACGGCCGGGAGCAGCCAGGGCAGCAGGATCAGCGTCGGTAGCCAGCGGCTGCCGGGGAAACGGCGGGCGAAGAGCAACGCGAGGGCGAGGCCCAGGACGAGTTCGACAGCCACGGAGACGACCGTGATGACCACGGTGTTGACGAGCGCGCGGGTGGTGACGGGTTCCGCGAGGATCGCCTCGAAGTTGGCGGTCCCCACGAACGGCGCCCGGCCGGTGATGAACGTGCCGGTGCGGAACTCGGTCGTGCTCATGTAGACCCCGTACCCGAGCGGGAAGAGGAAGAAGAGCACGAAGAACACCAGCGCGGGCGCGAGGAACGCCCACAGTTCGGCGCGTGATCGCGCGGCCAGAGACAGCCGAGGCCGGCCGGGGGACGACGCCCCCGGCCGGCCGGCCGTTGTCTCGAGTTCGCGGGTCACTGACCGGCGGCCTGCTTCAGCGCGGCTTCGGCCGTCTGGCCGCCGACGGTCGCCGCCTGGATCGCGTCGACGTACTGCTGCTGCAGGGTGTTCCATTCGGTGCCGAGCTGCGCGGAGTTGTAGGCGCCGTCCACGGCGTCGACGAAGGGAGCGGCTGCGGGGACCTGCTCGACGAAGGCCGCCTGCGCGCTGCTGAGCGCCGGGATGTATCCGCCCTGCACCGCGGTGTCGATCTGGTTCTCCTCGGAGGCGCGGCACTTCACGAGAGCGGCGGCTGCCGCCTCCTTCTGCGCGTCGGCGTTCGCCGCGACGCCGTAGGCGTAGCCGAGCAGGTTGGCGCGCGGCGACTCGCCGGCCGTGGCGGTCGGGAACGGGAAGGTGCCGTACTCGAAGGGGATCGAGCTGTCGACGAGGTTCCACGGTCCCGAGACCGTCAGGGCCGCGGCGCCCGAGGTCCACTGGTCGATGGAGTCCCAGCCCCAGTTGACGAACTCCGAAGAAAGCGAGCCGTTGGCGACGAGGTTCTTGTACAGGTCGACCGCCTCGACGGCGCCGGTGCCCGTCGGCTCGGCCGGGTCGCCGCCCGCCGAGAGGAGGAACGGCAGGAAGTACACCGGCGTCGAGCCGTCGCCACCGATGCCGGGCAGGACGATGCCCTTCTGGTTCGCGGTGGTGAGCGAGCCCGCCAGCGCCACGAGTTCGTCGAACGTCTTCGGCGCGGTCTCGGCGACACCCGCGGCAGCGAAGGCCGCCTTGTTGTAGAAGATCGCGTAGTCCTCGACCTGGACCGGCAGACCGTACAGGGTGTCGTCGTAGCTGCCCAGGTCTGCGACGCTCTCGGCCAGGCCGTCGGTGGTCACGTCGTACTGGCCGAGGTCGGCGAGCACGCCCTGCGACGCGAGCTGCGGGAGCTGGGTGTCGGTGGACAGCAGCGCCACATCGGGAAGCGACTTCGACCCGGCCGCCTGCAGCAGCTTGGTCGTGTAGTCGCCCGACTGCGTCTGCACGTCGACCGTGATGCCGAGGTCGGCGGCGCAGTCCTCGAAGTACTTCTTCTGCAGGCCCTGGTAGGGCTCGAAGTCGATGTTGTTCCAGACCGTGAGCGAAACGCCCTCGAACCCGTCCGTCTGCGCGGGGGACGACTGTCCGCCCGAGCAGCCGGCGAGCGTCAGCGCACCGACGAGTCCGACCGCGGGCAGGGCGAGGCGGCGAAGCCGCGACGAGGGGAGGGCCATGGGTGTTTCCGTTCCCGATCGGCGCGCCGTCGCCGATCGATGTCTGCTGTGGGTGGGGGGAGCGGGCGCAGCCCGCGTCATCCCTCACTGTGAGGCCTTTCTGTGTCGAACAGGGAACACGAGCGTCACGCGATGTAACACCTGAGCGTGTCGTGACGTCGCGACGGGCAGGCTGAGAGCATCCCCTTCCCTGCTGAGGAGCGTCCATGGCATCCCTTCCCGTCCCTTCCGCCGCCGCACCGACCCGCCAGCGCGTCCTCGTGGACACCGACACCGGTCTCGACGACGCGCACTCGCTCATGTACCTGCTCGCGCAGCCCGACGTCGACATCGAGGCGATCACGACGATCTACGGCAACACGCCGGTCGAGGACTCGGCCCGCAACGTCCGCACGGTCTTGCGCCTGGCTGGTCGGGAGGACATCCCCGTGCACCTCGGCGAAGCGGCCCCGATCGAGGGCGAGGCGTCGATCGCCGACTTCGTGCATGGCACGGACGGGCTCGGCGACCGGTTCGAGCGCGCTGAGCTGCGCGTCGAGGACGAGAGCGCGGTGGATGCCATCGTCCGCATCGCCGCGGAGAACCCGGGCGAGGTCGACCTGCACCCGCTGGGGCCCCTCACGAACATCGCGCGAGCGCTCGAACGCGACCCCGACCTCTTCCTGAAGTTCCGTTCCGTCGTGATCATGGGCGGCGCCGGGGCCTACCCGCCGCCGGGCGGAGCGACCTTGACGGATGCCAACACCGCCAACGACCGCCGGGCGGCGGAGATCGTCTTCGGTGCCCGCAACAACGGCAACGTCATCATGGTCGGCGTCAACGTCACCGCGACGGCCATCCTCGACGAGCAGGTGCTCGCGGTGCTGCGCGGCACCGGAACGCCGTGGAGCACCTTCGCCGGCGAGGTGCTCGACGCGTACAACGACTTCTACCAGTACAAGTGGGGCCGCCGGATCTCGTCCGCGCACGACGGCCTGGCCACGGTCGTGCTGCACCGCCCCGACATCGTCACCGCCTGGACCGAGGGCCCCGTCGACTACACGCCGTACGGCGGTTCGCTGGCGACGCGGATCGCGCTGACGCACGACGGCCTGCCGCTGGTGTGGGGCACGCCCGACGGCCCGAGCGTGCGCGCGGTCACCGCGTTCGACGGCGATCTGTTCCGCCGCCTGTTCGTGCGCGCACTCGCCGGGGGTCCGGCGGCGCGCTGAGCGTCCCGCTCGCCCGGCTCAGCGCGCGCCGGCGCGGGCCGGGTGGTCGTCGGCGAGCCGGTCGCGGTGGTCGGAGCGCAAGCGCGAGCGGAACGTCCCGTCCTTCGGGAAACCGCCGTACAGACCCCGCGCGGTCAGGGCCGGCACGAGCAGCTCGGCGAAGTCCTCCACCGAGGCCGGGGACAGGAACGGGTGCAGCAGGAAGCCGTCGACCTCCGACTCCTCGACGAAGCTGCCGATCGCGTCGGCGACGCGATCGGGGGTGCCGAGGAACCGGTCGTCGGCGAAGGCGGTGACGCGCGAGAACTGCCGTCGCACGTCGCCCGCGGTGAGCGTCGGCGCGTCGGCGCGCGTCTCCTTGGTCTGGGTGGCGTTCGTCGCGCGCTTGACCAGGGGCTCGTCGTCGGCGTACTGCGAGAAGTCGATGCCACCCCAGCCGGCGTACGCGGCGAGCTGCGCCTCGGCCGAGTAGTACTCCTGCAGGGAGTCGATCTTCTCCTGCACCGCGATCTCGGTCGGGGCCACCACGAGGTTCATCCCGACCACGGCGCGGATCTGCGAGGCATCCCGACCCAGCTCCTCGGCGCGACGACGGATGCCCGCCAGCCCCTCGCGGACCGCGACCGGGTCGGAGTCGCCGACGAAGATCAGCTCGGCGTGGCGGGCGGCGAACTCGCGGCCGCGTGGCGACCACCCGGCCTGGATGATCACGGGCGTCCGCTGCGGCGAAGGGGTGCTCAGGTGCGGACCCGCGACGCGGAAGTGCTCGCCCGCGTGGTCGATGCGGTGCACCTTCGCGGGGTCGGCGAAGATCCCGGATGCCTTATCCCCGAGGAAGGCGTCGTCCTCCCAGCTGCGCTCCCACAGCGCATAGGCCACCTCGAGGAACTCGTCGGCGCGGTCGTACCGCTGGTCGTGCGCGAGCACGTCGAGGCCGAAGTTCGCCGCCGCGCCGGGTAGGTAGGACGTGACGACGTTCCAGCCGATGCGGCCATCGGTGAGGTGGTCGAGGGTCGAGAACCGGCGCGCGTGGGCGAACGGGTGCTCGTACGTCGTCGAGACCGTCGTGCCGAAGGCGAGATGGTCGGTGACCGCGGCGAGGGCGGGGATGTGGAGCATCGGGTCGAGCGCGGGCAGTTCGACGCCCGTCTCGATCGCGGTCGCGGCCGACCCCCGGTACGTGTCGTACATGCCGAGGACGTCGCCGAAGAAGAACAGGTCCATGCCGGCCGCCTCGACGCGGCGGGCCTGCTCGGTCCAATAGCGCAACGACGTGGCCGACAGGCGGTCGTCCGCCGGGTGCCGCCACAGGCTGGCGGCCGACGAGCCGTTGCCGACGCACGCCTGCTCGTACAGGCCGAACAGCAGGGGGCGAGGGTCAGACATTCGCGGCGGTCCGTTCTTCTCGGGCGGGGGCCTGCCAGCGGACCTGCCCGCCGACGACGGTGAGGGATGCCTCGGCGGGACCGGCTTCGACGAGCTCGACGAGCGCGTCCTCGGGCGTCGTGGCGGACGTGGGGAAGACGGCGAGATCTGCGCGGGCGCCCACGCGCAGGACCCCGGTGGGATCCGCGGCATCCAGGCCCAGGGCGTGCGCGCCGCCGGCGGTCGCGGCGTGGAACAGCCGCTCGTGCAGGTCCGCCTCGGCGTATCCCTGGGCGCGGGCGAGGTTGTACAGGGCGGCGACGTCGTGCCACAACGACAGACTCGGCGACGACGACAGGGAGTCCGTCCCCACCGCGATCGCGTTGCCCTCGCACAGGTACGCGGCGACGGGCGGCGGGTCCAAGCCGATGACCGCGTTCGAGCGCGGGCATAGGGCGACGCTCACGCCGCGCTCGCGGAGGAGGCGCCGATCGTCCGCGTCGACGTAGATGCCGTGGGCGAGATGAGTCGTGGGCGCGAGCGCTCCGAGCGCGTCGAGGTAGGGGATCACGCCGGTGCCCACGCCGCCCCCGTGCAGCAGCGCGAACTCGCCGCGGCCGTTCGCGCGCCAGCGCTCGGCGAGATCGCCCGTCCCGGTGCGGACGTAGGCGTCCTCCCACGCCGACTCCGCGGCGTGGATGTGCTGGCGGACACCCCATTCGGCGGCCAGTCGGGAGAGGTCGCGGATCACCTCGGTGTCGAGGGAGTAGATCGCGTGCGGCGACAGCCCCACCGCCGGGGGAGTGGGCAGGACGCTGAGCTGGGCGCGGACGGTGTCGGGACCCCCGAGCCGCCACGCGCTGTCGGTCCAGCCCAGCACCTCCCAGAACGCGATGCCGTGCAGCCCCGCCGCGTGCACGGCGCTGCCGGCCTCGGCGTCGGTCACGATCTCGGCGACCGCCGTCGTCCCGGCCCGCAGGCACAGGGCGGCGCCCGCGGCGGCCGAAAGGCTCCAGTCGCGGGGGAGGGGATACAGCTCCATGAACGCGCTCATCCACGACTCGAAGCCGTCGTGGGAGGCCCGTCCGACCGCCGCCATGTCGGTGTACTGCAGGTGGGTGTGCGCGTTGACGAGCCCGGGCGTGAGGACACCGTCCCACTCGTGCACCTCCGCGAGCCCGACCCTCCGCACGACGTCATCGATGCCCCCGACCGCCACGATCCGACCGTCTTGGACGGCCACGGCACCGTCGGCGTGGGCGGGGACGCCCGGCGACAGCACGACAGGGGCACGATGCACGACGAGACTCATTCGCGGTCTCCTTCTTCTCCGATCCAGGAGGCGAGGAACTCCCGCTGCGTCGCGGAAGGGCTGTCCAGTGCGCCGCCGAAGGACGCGAGGGCGATCGCGGCGACCTCGTCGTCGGCCGCGCGCGGCAGCTCGTGCACGCCGGCTGCGAGGCCCGGTGTGGTCAGGAGGTACTCCACCGAGGCCAGCTGCACCCCGAAGGAGAGATCCATGATCTGCACGGGATTGCCCTCGGCGGCACTCACGTTCAGACAGTTGCCATCGTCCAGCACGTGCACGAGCGCGCCGCCCGGCATCCGCAGGGTCGACACCGCCCCATCGCGGGCGACCTCGGCCGCGCCGGCCGCGCGGGCGGCATCCAGAGCGATCTCCTGCGGTACACCGCCGCCGACGGCCACGATCGCGCCGGACGGCAGGCCCTCCAGGTGGACGACATCGATGGTGTGCCGGATGCCGGTGGCCGAGATGACGATGTCGGCATCGGTGACGGCCTCGGCCAGCGGCCGGACCGCGAAGCCCGCGAACGCCGCCTGGAGCGCCGCCACGGGGTCGGTCTCGGTCACGACGACCCGCGCCCCGAGGGCCGCGGCGTGCTCGGCGATGCCGGAACCGACACGGCCGTAACCGACGACGACGACGGTGGCGCCAGGGAACGAGCGGTCGGCGACGTCGGCGACGGCGAACACGACGGACTGCCCCGTGCCGTGACGGTTGTCGAAGAGCGACTTCGACCGGGCGTCGTTCGCGGCGACGACGGGGATGCGCAGCGCGCCCTCGGCGTGCATGCGCCGCAGCGGGCGCACCCCGCTCGTGGTCTGTTCGGTCGCGCCGCGCATGCGCGCCACGACGTCGGGACGCTCGAGGTGGGCGAGACGAATCGTGGAGGCGCCGTCGTCGACGATCACCTCGGGGTCGTGGTCGATGAGCGCGAGGGCGTTCTCGCGATCCTCGGCCCGATCGGCATCCGCCCGCGCATAGACCGGCAGGCCGGCGTGGGCGAGGGCCGCGGCGACGGCGTCGTCGGTGTTACGGCCCGCCGAGGTGACCGTGACCTCGGCGCCCGCCTCGGCCAGCGCGAGGGCGACCGTGGCGGTCTTGGGCTCGAGTACGTCGGACACGCCGATGCGCACACCGGCCACCGTGCCGGCGCTGCGCAGGCGCTCGGCGAGGGCCACCGTCACGGGCATGTGGGCGCGGGCCCACTCGATGCGGTCCTGCCCGGCACGCCACAGCGAGGCGTCGGCGATGCGGCCGGTCACGGGGTCACCTCCCGAGCGAAGCGGGCGTCGTCGGCACCCTGCGCGGTGAGCACGAGCAGGCTGATCAGCGCATCGAGGAGACGTCGTTGCGGCGCGCAGGGCACGGCATCCGGCTCGGGCAGGGGCGACGGCATCTCCACGACGAAGGCTTCGCCCGCTCGCCGGACGAACGGGCGCGGCGAGGGCGAGGTCGACAGTCCCGCGGTGAGCGTCGAGCCGGGGGACGCGTCGGCGACGATTCCGGCGAGGGTCGAGATCGGCAGGATGCCATGACCCTCGCCCGTGAGCAGGGTGAGGTGCACGGGCACCTCTCGGTCGGCGGCCTCGTTCAGCCCGATCGCGCGCAGACCGTCGAGCCGCGCCGCGAGGGCCACCACAGCAGAGTCGGTCACCCGCACGACGGACGCGCCGAGGACACGGAGCGACGTGGTGAGCGCCTCGCTCACACGGCCATCACCCACCACGGCGACGGTCGTGCCGGCGAGAGTGAGATTCGTGCGCGCCGACACAGCCCGCAGAACCTGCTCCGAGCGCACCCGTGCATACAGGATGCCGAAGGCCGGGGAGGTCAGCGGATCGATGCCGTCGGTCTCGTGGACGATGTCGAGGTCCCACTCATCGCGCAGGGCCGCACGCATCGCGAGCGGCAGGGGAGGCAGGGCACCGCCGTACGACAGGGTCTCGAGCGCACTGCGCCACTCCCGGTGGAGGCGGAGGGAAACGGGGAGCAGCGCGTCGATCCCGTCGGGCGTGAAGGACCGGAAGGACGACACTCTTCGACGGTACGGCGCGTGGGCCCTCGACCGCCAATCCGTGACGTCCCGGCGGCGGGCGCCTGCCGAGGATGTGGCCGTGACGTCCTCGATGCCGCCGGAATCGTTCCGGACGCTGCGGCCCGAGCCGGTGGGCCGCACCTCCCCGGACCTGGGACATCGCCGTGACCGTCATCTTCCTGGTGCTGCTGCCCCTGGTCGCGCTCGCCGCATCGTATGCGGGACTGTTCCTGTCGTTCGCGGCGGATGCCTGTGGTGCGGCGACCTGCAACACCGAGCTCATGAACATCGGCCTGTGGTCGGCGGTGATCGCTCCGTGGATCATCCTCCTCCTGGGGGTGATCGCCTCGATCCTGCTGCTCGTGAAGCGCCGCGTGGCGTTCTGGGTCCCCCTGGCGTCGATGGCGCTGATGACGGCGGTGTGGTTCGTCGCCGCGGCCCTCGTGAGCCTCGGGGTCTCGGCATCCTGATCCGCTCGGGGGCAACCCCCAGGATCCGCGGGTGAGCGACCCGTAGCCTGAAGGGGGCGTCCGGACGGGCGGCCGATCACCGAGCGCGAAGGCACCCGATGACCGACACGACCCTTTCCCTCTCCCCTCTGCGGTCCACGGCGAACGCGGGGGAGGGCCAGTCCTGGCTGACCTCGCTCGCCGACTGGACCGTCTCTCTCATGGAGATCATCGGCCCCGTGGGTGCTGGCGTCGCCATCGCGCTGGAGAACCTCTTCCCGCCGCTGCCGAGCGAGGTCGTGCTGCCGATGGCGGGCCTGACCGCCAGCCGCGGATCGTTCACCCTGTTCGAGGCCCTGCTGTGGACGACCGTCGGATCGGTGGTCGGGGCGTTCATGCTCTACGGGCTCGGCCGGTGGCTCGGGGCGGCCAGTCTGCGCAGCTTCGCCGCCAAGATGCCGCTGCTGCACCCCGAGGACGTCGACCGGACGGTCGCCTGGTTCGAGCGCCACGGGGGGAAGGCCGTGTTCTTCGGCCGCATGATCCCGATCTTCCGCAGTCTCATCTCGATCCCGGCGGGGGTGTCCAAGATGCCGATGTGGCGCTTCGGCCTGCTGACGGGGGCGGGAAGCCTCATCTGGAACACGATCTTCGTGCTGTCGGGATACCTGCTGGGAGAGAACTGGCACATCGTCGAGGAGTACGCCTCGATCCTGCAGTACGTCGTCATCGCCGCCGTCGCCATCGGGGTGTCGTGGTTCCTATACTCGCGCGTCCGGTCGTTGCTCGCCTCGCGGCGGAGCAGTGTGTGAGAGTGCACCGGACCCTTCGACGGGCTCAGGGACCTCGCGCTGGCGTCGCAGCCTCCGAGTCGCAGCGCTCCGCGGTATCTCCACGTCGAGACAACGCCCTCCCTCGCTCAGTCAGACCACAGAACCCGCCCGTAGACTGATCCGGTGCCCGCCGATCGCCTTCATCTCGTGCGCCACGGGGAGGTTCACAACCCCCGTCGCGTGCTCTACGGGCGGCTCCCCGGATTCGGTCTGAGCGCCGACGGACGTCGGATGGCCCGCCAGGCCGCCGAGTACGTGCACGGCCTCGAGCGGCCCGTGTCGGCCCTGATCTCCTCGCCGCTGCAGCGCACGCGCGAATCGTCCGAGCCGTTCGAGGAGCTCTTCGGCATCGAGCCGGTGATCGACGAGCGCGTGATCGAGCCGACGAACGTGTTCGAGGGGCGCCGTATGAAGCAGGCGCTGGCGAACCCCGTCAACTGGCGGCACCTGCGTCAGCCGGACGTGCCCAGCTGGGGCGAGCCCTACGCGCAGATCGTCGCGCGGGTGACCGCGGCCATGACCGACGCGTGGGAGCGCGTACCCGCCGGTGACGTCGTCATCGTCTCGCATCAGCTCCCCATCTGGGTGACCCACCTCGCCCTTTCCCACCAGCCCACCCGCCACGATCCCCGCAAGCGCCGCTGCGCGCTGTCGAGCGTGACGAGCTTCGAACGGCGGGATGCCGCCGACGGCTCCGTCCGCTGGGTGGAAGTGGCCTACGCCGAGCCGGCGAGCACCTCCGGTGCCGTCGACGTTGGAGCCGTGTGATGCGCCGAATCCTCTCCGCCGCCGCTGCCGCGACCGCCTCCTTGGCGCTGGTCGTCGGTCTCGCCGCGTGCAGCGCCGACCCCCTCGCCGACCAGTACCGCGCGGGCGACAACAAGGGCTACATCGCCGCGAACGGGTTCCAGACCCAGGAGATCGCCCCCGACCAGCGCGGCGAGCCCGTCGACTTCGCCGGCACCCTCGACAACGGCTCGCCCGTGTCGAGCGCCGACTTCAACGGCAAGGTCCTCGTCGTGAACTTCTGGTACGCCACGTGCGGTCCCTGCATCATCGAGGCCCCGCGCCTCGAGCAGGCCTACCAGTCCTTCCAGGGCCAGGACGTTGCCTTCCTCGGCATCAACACGTACGACCAGGCGCCCACGGCGCTGTCGTTCGCGCGCGACAACGGGGTGTCGTACTCCAGCGCCCTCGCCGTCAACGACGCCGAGCTGAAGCTCGCGTTCAACGACAAGACGCCGTTGAACGCCACGCCCACCACGCTCGTGCTCGACAAGCAGGGCCGCGTCGCCGCCCGTGTCATCGGTGAGCTGCCCGAGGCCTCGATCCTCGAAGCCATGGTGCGCACCGTGGTCGCGGAGAACACGTGAACCCGGGCGCTCTCGTCTTCGACGGGGCGCTCTGGCTCGCTGTCCCGGTCGCCCTCGCCGCGGGGCTGATCTCGTTCCTCTCGCCCTGCGTGCTGCCGCTCGTCCCCGGCTACCTCGGCTTCATCGGCGGCACCGTCGCGCCGCGGGGGAGCTCGGCATCCCGCCCGGGCCGCGGTCGTCTGCTGGGTGGAACGCTGCTGTTCATCGCCGGGTTCACGGTCGTCTTCATGGCCCTGAACGTGCTCGGCGGTGCCGCAGGGGCGTTCTTCACCCGGTACGCCGACGTCATCACGCGCGTGGTCGGGGTCGTCATCATCCTCATGGGACTGGTGTTCATCGGTCTCTTCGGCATCGCCCAGCGCTCGGTGCGGATGCAGGCGCGCGGCAACCTCGGACTCATCGGCGCACCGCTGCTCGGCATCGCCCTCGGTGTCGGTTGGACCCCCTGCATCGGCCCCACGCTGACGGCGATCATCTCGGTGTCGTACAACCTCGGCGACCCCTGGCGCGCCGCGCTCCTGGGCCTGGCCTACTCGTTGGGTCTCGGCATCCCGTTCCTGCTCCTCGCGGTCGGGTTCGGGTGGGCGACGCGTTCGGTGGCGTTCCTGCGCCGACACATCCGCATCGTGAATCTGGTCGGCGGGGTCCTGCTCATCGTGCTCGGCCTGCTCATGGTCATCGGCGTCTGGGGCACGTGGATGTCGACCCTGCAAGGGGTGATGCTCAATGTCCAGCTCCCGCTCTGATCGAGGAAGCACCGTGACCGACCCGACCGACGGCGTGCTGCGCCCGTCCGATCACGCCGACGCTGCGACCCCCGGCGATGGCGGCGACGACATCACCCAGCCGCGTCTCGGCGTCGTCGGCTGGCTGCGCTGGGGCTGGCGGCAGCTGACGAGCATGCGCACCGCCCTCGTGCTGCTGCTCCTGCTCGCGATCGCCGCGGTGCCCGGCTCCATCGTGCCGCAACGCAGCGCCGACCCGAACGGCGTCACGCAGTACTTCACCGACAACCCCGACCTCGCGCCGGTGCTCGACAAGCTGAGCATGTTCGACGTCTACACGTCGCCGTGGTTCTCCGCGATCTACATCCTGCTGTTCGTCTCGCTCATCGGGTGCGTGCTCCCGCGCACGAAGCACCACTTGAAGGCGCTGCGCTCGCAGCCCCCGCGCACGCCCGCGCGTCTCGGTCGCCTGGACGACCACCGCGACGTGACCGTGTCGGTGCCCGAGGGTCAGGATGCCGCGGCCGTCGCGGCCGCAGCCGTCGACACCGCTGCCGCGCAGCTGCGCAAGAGCGGCTATCGCGTCGCGCGCTACGACGGACGGGGCACGTTCTCGGTCTCGGCCGAGCGCGGGTACCTGCGCGAGACGGGCAACCTCGTCTTCCACGCCGCGCTCGTGGGCGTGCTGATCGCCGTCGGCGTCGGCGGAGGCTTCACCTACACCGGCCAGCGGGTGCTCGTGGAAGGACAGGCGTTCGCGAACAGCCTGCTCGACTACTCCTCGTTCAATCCCGGACGCTTCGTCAGCGGCGACACCCTGACACCGTACTCGATGACCCTCGACCAGTTCGACGTGAACTACGTCGCACCCGGGCAGCCCGGATCCGGCCAGGCCGGCGACTTCGTCGCGCACATGACGACGCAGGCGCCCGGTGGCGAGCCCCAGGACGGCGAGATCCGCGTCAACCACCCCCTCGACGTGCAGGGCGACCGCGTCTACCTGCTCGGCAACGGCTACGCCCCGACCGTGACGATCCGCAACGCCCAGGGCGATGAGGTATTCCACGACTCGGTCGCGTTCCTGCCCCAGGATGCCAACATGACCTCGCTCGGCGTCATCAAGGTCGCGGACGGTCTGCCCGAGCAGCTCGGACTCGTCGGCTTCTTCTACCCGACGATGGACGTGCTGGACACGGGAGCGCTGACCTCGACCTACGGCGCCCTGGAGTACCCGGTCCTGACACTGCGGGTGTACGCGGGCGATCTCGGCATCGACGACGGCACGCCTCGCTCGGTGTACACGCTCGACCCCACCGGGATGCAGCAGATCGCCGGCGGTGACAGCGGTACCCCCGCGATCCAGCTCATGCCCGGCGAGACGCAGGATCTCCCCAACGGCCTGGGCACGATCACCTTCGACAACGCCGCGCCCGCCGGCGCCAGCGGCTACGACAGCTCCGTCAAGCGATTCGTCTCGCTGTCGATCCACCGCGACCTCGCGGGACCCTGGGTGTTGACGTTCGCGCTGCTCGCCCTCCTCGGTCTGCTCGCGGCGCTGTTCGTCCCCCGCCGCCGCATGTGGGTGCGCGCCACTGCTCGGGACGGGGCGGTGCTCGTGGAGTACGCCGGTCTCGCCCGAGGCGAGGACCCGACCCTCGCTGCCGCGGTCGACCAGATGGTCGAGCGGCACCGCTCGTCCCTTCCCGGCGAATCCGGTCCGACGGACCCGAGCCGCCCCGACACCGGAAAAGTAGACTGACACCATGCCCGGACCGAACTCGCTCTTCCTCGACGAGATCTCCCTTCTCCTGGTGTGGACGGCCGTCGGCATCTACGTGCTGGCGTTCATCGCCTACGCCGTCGATCTCGCCCGCCGCTCCGACCTCGCCGTGAAGGCGAAAGACCAGGTCGTCGCGCGCGAGCTCGTCACCGCGGGCGGTGGGGGCGTTCTCGACTCCGCCGCCGAGGGCACGGCATCCGGACCCTCCTTCACCGCGAAGCCCCGGTACCTCTGGGCGCGCATGGGCACGGCGCTCACCGCGTTGGCCTTCCTGTTCCACCTCGCCGCGACGGTGCTGCGCGGCCTCGCCGCCGGTCGCGTGCCGTGGTCGAACATGTACGAGTTCGCCCTCACGGGACTGCTGCTCATCGTGATGGTCTACCTCCTGTCGCTCACGCGATACGACCTGCGCTTCCTCGGGTCGTTCATCACGGGCCTCGCGATCGTGCTGCTGGGAGGTGCGACCCTGGCGTACCACGTCGAGGTGGTGCCGCTGGCCGACCCGCTGAAGTCGGTGTGGCTCGTCATCCACGTCTTCGTCGCAATCCTCGCCACCGCGCTGTTCGCCCTGGCATTCGGTCTGTCGGTCGTGCAGCTGCTGCAGACGCGTCGCGAGCGCAAGCTCGTCGGAGCACCCGTGGATGCCGCCGGTCGCCGCAGCTTCCTGCGGACGCTGCCGTCGGCCGACGCGCTGGAGTCGCTCGCGTACCGCTTCGCCATCGTCGGCTTCATCTTCTGGACCTTCACGCTCATCGCCGGTGCCATCTGGGCCAACGACGCGTGGGGCCGCTTCTGGGGCTTCGACACGAAGGAAGTCTGGACGTTCGTCATCTGGGTGCTCTACGCCGGGTACATCCACGCCCGCGCGACGCGCGGCTGGCGCGGCACACGCTCGGCCTGGCTGTCGATCATCGGCTTCTCGGCCGTGCTGTTCAACTTCACGATCGTCAACGTCTTCTTCAAGGGACTGCACGCCTACAGCGGTCTGACGCAGTAGCGCGGGCGTGCGCTTGCGCGGCGCGTGCCCCGCGCCGCGTGCGAGCCGCGCCGCGCGCTGCCCGTTGAGTGTCCAAAACACCCGGACGTTTGCGGAATCGTTCCGGGTGTTGTGGACACCCAACCGGGGTCACGGGCGCCAGCCCCGCGCGCGAAGCGCGCGGACGGTCGGCCCGACGATCCGACGGTCGGGATCGCGAAGGTGGTGGTCGACGACGCGGACGAGGTTCCAACCCTGAGACGCGATCGCCGGCCACCGGTCGGCATCCCGCCGGAACTGCGCGACGTCGGCGTGTTGTCGCCCGTCGTATTCGACGGCCACACGATGGTCGGGGTAGGCCATGTCGAGGCGTGCGACGAAGCCTCCATTCGCGTCACACAGCGTCCAGTTGAGTTCTGGTTCCGGCAAGCCCGCGCGGACGAGGATGAGCCTCACCTGAGACTCGCGCGGTGATTCCGCCCCCGGGCGAATCGATGCAAGGGCGGGGGCGAGATCGGCGGCCCCCCGACGTCGAAGGCGCGCGCAGGCCTCGGCCAGGTCGTCGCGGTCGGCGAGTCCGTGGGTCAGGAGATGGTCGCCGATGGCGACCAGGTCGTCTTCCTTTGTGGTGGCGGCCAGCTGGGCCCATGTCTCGGCGGCCGTGGTCACGGGGAGGCCGTGGCGCAGCGTGAGGCAATCTGCCGAGATCATGAGTCGATGGCCGATGACGCCGATGGTGCGCGGCTCACGCGCCGGGGCGATCGCGGAGACATGAATCCGGTCGAAGTGCGCCCGCGGCATGGGCATCTCCCAGAGGGCGGCGGCGGTCTCGTGGCTGAAGAACTGCGCCGACGTCAATCTCGGGCCATAGGCGACGCACTTCTCGAGCACTGTCGAATGAACGGCCTGCCGGGCGCGCACGCCGTGAAACGGCGCCGAGAGATCGCGGACGAACAGCCGATCTCGAGGAACGTCGAGCTGACGCGCCTCGCTCACGGTGAAGGCGGAGCCCAGATCGGAGGGCAGAGGACGACGGCGCATGCGCTCACTCCACCGCAGTGGCCCGGGTGCTCGTCGGCCTTACGGGCGAATCCGTGGACGGATTGCCGCATTGGTTTCCTGGGCAGGAGCCTGGTTCTCGACAGAGCGCGTTGAGTGTCCAAAACACCCGGAGGAACGAAAGATTCGTCCGGGTGTTTTGGACACTCAACGGGCCGCGGCCGCGGCCGCGGCCCCGGGACCCAGGGCTTTCGGGCGTCCGGGCCGGGACCCCGTGGCACCTCGCGGCCCGGGCCAGGGCCCCCGGGGCACCACCTCCGGCCCCGCGGGCTACGTCACGGCGAGGGCGGCGCGCGCGGAGGTCGTGCGCCGACGCACCACCACGAGCGTCGTCACGACGAGCGAGAGCACCGCCCACACGGCGAGCCCGACGACACCGGCGCCGACACCGCCCGCCGACGACAGGGCTCCGAGCATCGCGGTGTACGCCGGGGAGGTGGGCAGCACAGACGCGAGGGCGGCCAGCACGGGCGGCACCGTCGAAACGATGCTCGCCCCGAGCGCGAGAGCTCCGATGATCGCCGCGACCCAGCGCCCCACCCCGCCGAGCAGGGCCACGAGCGCCTGGTGCACGGCGGCGAAGGCCACGCCCGCCGCGACGCAGACGAGCGCGAAGAGCGCCCAGTCGCCCCAGTCGTAATCGGATGCCACCTGCACGACGCCCGCAACCAGCAGCCCCTGCACGGCACCGACGAGCGCCGCGGGCGCGACGCCGCGAAACGCGACGAGCGCGGAGGGGCGCCGGCTCGTGAGCGCCCGCGCCGACACGGCCTGGAAGGCCACGAACGAGGCGAGCCCGCCGAACCACAGCACGGCCATCGCCAGCAGCGGCACGGCCGCGAGACCGAAGAGCGAGTCACTGGTTCCCGTGGCTGACACGGGGTCGGCGACGACGTCGGCGAGCGTCGTCGCCTGCGCGTCGGTGTAGCTCGGGATCTGTGAGACCGCCGTGTCCAGGCCACCGGCGAGCGACGAGGTCCCGGATACCACCTGGCCCACGCCGTCGGCGAGCTGACCGGCGCCGGCGGCGGCGTCGGAGGCTCCGGATGCCAGCTGCCCCGCTCCTCCCGCCGCATCCCGGGCACCGGAGGCGAGCTGGCCCGCGCCGTCGGCGGCCGTGCGCGCACCGCTCGCGAGCTGACCGGCACCGCCGGCCGCGGTCTGCGCGCCGTCGGCGAGCCGCACCGCTCCGTCGCGCGTCTGACCCAGGCCGCCCGCAAGCTCCGAGGCACCCGAGCCGAGGGCGGTGGCGCCCGCGCCGAGCTGGCGCGCCCCGTCGCCGAGTTGCGTTGCACCTGCCGAAAGGCCGTCGACCCCGCCGGCGATGGTGTTCAGGCCCGTTTCCGCGTCGCGGGCCCCGGCAGCGAGTCCCTCCGCACCGTCGGCGAGCTGGGCGTTGGCGTCGGCGATCGCCCGCACGCCCGCGGGGAGCTCGGCCGCTTGATCGGCGATCTTGCCGATGTCGGTCACGGCCTGCTGCGCGTTCGGCAGCTCGGCGTTCGCGCGCTCCGAGGCGGCGCGCAGCTGCGCGCACAGTTCGGGGGTGGCCGTGGCATCGCAATCGTCGGCCAGACGCTGCAGGTCTGCGGCCGCGGTGCCCAGGGCTTCGTTCACTCTCGGGGCGGCGGCGGCCACGTCCTTGGCCGTCTGCTCGAAGCCCGGGGGAATGGCATCCGCGATCTGGCCGACCCGGGTCGCCAGCTGGCGGTTGCCGTCGGCGATCTTGTCGGCACCGGTCGCGAGGTCGCCGATGCCGGTCGCCGCCTCACGCGTGCCGCCGGCGAGCTGGGTCGCGCCGGTGGCGAGCTGGTCGGCGCCACCCGCGAGGGCGTCGATTCCGCCCGACAGTCGACCGGCACCGTTCGCGAGCTGACCCGCACCCGAGGCGAGCTGTCCCGTTCCGTCGGCAAGCTGATTCGCACCGTCGGCGAGCTGCCCCACCCCGCCGGAAAGCTGCTCGGTCCCCGTGGCGAGCTGACCCACCCCGCCCGACAGTGTTCCGGCTCCGGTGGCGAGTTGACCGACGCCGTTCGACAGCTGACCGGCCCCGCTCGACAGCTGCCCCAGCCCGTCTCGCAGACCGTTCGCCCCGGTCGCCGCCTGGCCCGCTCCGTCGGCGAGCTGGTGCGCCCCGCCCGCCGCCTGGCCGAGCTGGTCGCTCAGCGTCGTGAAGCCGAGGAAGACGTTCTTGAGGTACTGCGACGACAGTTCGCTGCCGAACACGCTCGACGCGGTCGAGGCGAGGGTCGCGGTGATGGCGCCGTCGACCACGCGCGCGTCGGGAGCGGTGGCGACACGGATCGTCGCCTTCTCGGGGGTCTCGCCGGGACGAGTCGACAGCGAAGCGGCGGTGAAGTTCTCGGGGATCGTGACGACGGCCGTGTAGGTGCCGTCGGCGAGTCCGGAGGCTGCGTCGGAGTCGTTCGAGATGACCCAGTCGATGTTGCTGGCCTGATCGTCGGCGCCCTTGACGAGGCCGCCGGTGAGCTGGCGTCCGAGGGGGACGAGTTGTCCGTCGAGCTCGACCGCCTTGTCGTCGTTGACGATCGCGGCGGTGATGTTCTCGAGCCGGTCGGTGGGGTTGTAGAGCGCCGCGACCAGGATGCCGCCGATCACGGCGGGTAGGAGGAGTACCCCGATCAGGGTGAGCCAGGTGACGGGGCGGCGCGAGCGCGAGCGCTCGACGGGAAGAGTCATGCGAACACCTCGGAGAGATCGGCGAAGGTTTCGGTTTCAGGGCGGTCCCGGCGCGGCGTCGGAAGGGCGAGGGATGCCACGCCGGGCCGTTGCGCGGCCGCGAGCAGGGCGAGCGCTCGTCGTTCGTCGCGCGCGGAGACGATGAGGGTGAAGGGGGACGAGGCGTCGTCCGCGCGTTCGCGGACCTCGTCGGCGGCCCGCCGCAGCACGCGCGCGACGTCGTCGCGGGTGTCGTCGTCGAGACGGTCGACGTCGGAGACCACGACGATTCGCGACGCCCGCGCCACCGCCTCCGTCACCGCGCGCTCGGCGTCGTCGGGGTCGTCGAGGAGGGCGAGGCCCACGCGGGCGCGCACCGCGCCGGCTCGCTCGGGCACGAGCTGGCCGTCCACCCGCAGGCGCCCGTCGACGCCGGCCAGACGCCCCGAGAGGGCGAGCAGCAGTGCGCGCGTCGTCCGGGTCTCGCCGGTGACGAGCAGCGTGCCGCCGTACCCGAGCCTCAGCGAGACATCGTGGAACACCGGCTCGTCGGCATCCGAGGATCCGACGGCGCGCAGGTCGTCGGCGGCGACCGCGATCGCGGGCTCGCTCGGCCAGTCGGCCAGGCTGACTTCGCGTTCGACGGCCTCGCCCTCGACGTCGAGCTTCGGCAGCAGACGGTCGAGCCAGCGCGGCATCCACCACGCTTTGTCGCCGAGGAGGGCGAGCACGGCGGGGACGAGGGTCATGCGCACGAGGAACGCGTCGACGGCCACGCCGACGGCCAGACCCAGGGCGATCGGTTTGAGGCTCGAGTCGCCCTCGGGGACGAACGCGACGAACACCGCGAACATGATGACCGCGGCGGCGACCACCACGCGGGCCGAGGCGGCGAAACCGCTGCGGACGGCTTCGAGCGCCACCTCTCGCGGGGAGCGGCCGTCGCGTTTCGCGTGCACGTAGTCCTCGCGCATGCGCGAGACGAGGAACACCTGGTAATCCATCGCGAGGCCGAACAGCACGCCCATCACGACGATCGGCATGAAGCTGATGATGGGGCCGACCTTCGCGACGTGCAGGGCGTCGGCGAACCATCCCCACTCGAACACCGCGGCGACCACACCGAACGAGGCGGCGACCGAGAGCAGGTACCCGCCCGCGGCGGTGAGCGGCACCCAGATGGAGCGGAACACGATCATCAGCAGCACGAGCGACAGGCCGACCACGAAGACGCCGAAGGGCAGAAGCGCGGCGCCCAGCTGATCGGAGATGTCGATCGTCACGGCGGTGTAGCCGGTGACGAGCAGGTGCACCCCGAACTCGTCGTACAGACGCGGCTCGGCGGCGCGAAGCTCGCGCACGAGCTCGGCGGTGCGGGGGTCGTCGGGAGCGGTCTCGGGCACGATCTGCACGATGCCCGTGTCGGCGGTCTCATTCGGGGTGGCAAGCGCGACCTCGGCGACACCGGGGATCTTCGCGACCTCGTCGCCGATGCTGGTCATGAGGTTCAGCGGGTCGTTCGAGGTGACGATCGTGCCGGTCATGATGAGCGGGCCGTTGGCCCCCGGCCCGAAGTACTCGTCGGTGAGCTCGTAGGCCACGCGCGCCTCGTCGCCCTCGGGCAGCTGACCGGCGTTGGGCAGGGTCAGGGCGAGCGAGGCGGCGGGAATCGCGGTCACCCCGAGCAGACCGATGACCGCGACGGTGGTGACGACAGGATGCCGCGTGACCAGGCCCACCCACCGGCGGGCGGGGCCGATGCGTTCGGCGCGGGCCGCGGCGGCCGTCGCCTTCTGCTCGCGCTCGGCGGCCGTGCGTGCGGCCTCGGCCGCGGTGTCGTCGGGGGTGGTTCCGCGCGCGCGCTTCTTCGGCCGCTTGTAGCCCCACCCGACCACCCGGTGCCCGGCGAAACCGAGGAACGCGGGAGTCAGCGTCAGGCCCACGCACACGGCGATCGCGACGGCGACGGACGCGGCGATACCCATCGTGGTGAGGAACGGGATGCCGGCGAAGCTCAGGCCGATCAAGGCGATGAGCACCGTGATCCCGGCGAAGACGACCGCGGAACCGGCCGTTCCGACGGCGCGCGCGGTGGACTCCTCGGGATCCATCCCCGCCCGGGTTTGGTCCTGGTGCCGCGACACGATGAAGAGGGCGTAGTCGATGCCGACGGCCAGCCCGAGCATCACCGCCAGCAGGGGCGTCGTGGACGAGACGGTCGCGAAGCCGGTGGCGACGAAGATGAGGGCCACCGAGAGCCCGACGCCGAGGATCGCGGTGGCCAGCGGCATCCCGGCGACGAGGAACGAGCGGAACGTCACCATGAGGACGAGAGCGGCGATGAGCACGCCGAGTGCCTCGGTGAGGGTCGCGCCGGGGACGTCGGTGGCGAACAGCTGACCGCCGAGAACGGCCTGCGATCCGGACGGGAGGGCGGAGCCGAGGGCGCTCGCCGCGTCGTGAAGCCCGTCCTCGGTCGCCTGCGGCACCTTCGTAGCCTCGCCCGCGAACTGGATGCGCACGATCGCGGCGCGATCGTCATCGGCGATGCCCCCGGAGATGCGGGCGTCGTAGGGGTCGGTCACGGCCTCGACGAAGTCGAGCGTGCCGATCTCGGTGGTGGAGTTCTGGATGGCCTGTTGGTAGGCGGGGTCGCGGACGCTCGCGCCGGGGGCCGCGACGACGATGATCTCGGCGCTCGCGCCGCTGACCTGGGGGAATGTGCGCCCCAGCATCTCGAGGCCCGCCTGCGACTCGGTGCCCGGGATCGTGAAGGTGTTGTCGGTGCCCTTGGCGAAGAGGGCGACGCCGCCGCCGGCGAGCACCAGGATCAGCAGCCAGGCGGACAGGACGCGCCAGGGGTGGCGGAACGACCAGCGACCCAAGGTGTACAAAAAGGTGGACACGGAGGCGGCTCCCGAGATCGGCGGACAGTCGATACAGCGCCGTATCGGATACAAGACTGTATCGTAGTGGCGGAAGGCGGGCTCGAACCTGAGTCTCGCGTGTGAGCAGGAGGACGAGGATGACCGATACGGCACCGGCGCCGTCGCGTCGACGGGAGAACACACGGGCGCGTCTCATGGATGCGGCTGCCGAGACCTTCGCCGAGGTGGGCATCGATGCGGCCTCCGTCGAAGCCGTCTGCGAGCGAGCCGGGTTCACCCGCGGGGCGTTCTACTCGAACTTCGCCTCGAAGGAGGAGCTGTTCCTCGCCCTGTGCGCCCGCTCTGCCGAGACGACCATCGCCGCCGTACGCGAGCGGGTCACCTCGATCGAGGACCGCGGACTGGATGCCGCCGGCGATGTGATGCAGCTCGTGCAGGAGGTGCTGGAGGCCACGGGGGAGGACCGCCTCGACGTGCTGCTCGGCGCGGAGACGCGTCTCCAGGCGTTGCGCAACCCCGAGTTCGCCGAGGCGTACCTGACGCTCAACCGGGGCCTGGGTGAGAGCGTGACGCAGCTGGTCCGTGACATCGCACAGGCGCGGGGGCTGTCTCTGCGCGTGCCCGCCGACGTGGCGACCGAGCTGCTGCTGGCCGTGTGGGTCTCGACGTCGGAGACCGCGCTGCTCACCGGCCAAGCCGCGGCAGCATCGCGCGTTCAGCTGGCCGAGCGACTCGCCCAGGTCGTCGGACTCATCCTCGAGTGAGCTCGAGCAGCGCGTAGCACCGGCGCAGTCGCGCGAGCCACCAGTCGCGACGATCGTCGTCGGCCGCCACGCGATCGAGGTCGGTGGGGGAGGGGTGGGGGCGCTCGAGCGACAGTGACCCCTCTCGGGCGACGAGGGGGGATGCCACGACGTCGGCGGTGAAGAGCGAGGCGGTGCCGAGTCCGCAGTCGTAGTCGAGCGTGGGCAGCGCCGCAGCCAGGGCGGCGCCCATCGACAGCCCGATCGAGGTGTCGAGGGCGCTCGAGACCACGGTCGGCAGTCCTGCCTCGGCCACGAGCGCGAGCGCGGCATGCACCCCGCCGAGGGGCTGCGCCTTGACCACGAGCAGGTCGGCGGCGCCGGCACGGGCCACTCGCAGCGGGTCGGCGGCTTTGCGCACGCTCTCGTCGGCGGCGACGGGGATGTCGAGGTAGGCGATGCGCTCGCGCACCTGGACCAGCTCGTCGACCTCGGCGCACGGCTGCTCCACGTACTCGAGGTCGTACTCGGCGAGGGCGTGAATCGCCCGCTCGGCCTCGTCGACGTTCCACGCGCCGTTCGCGTCGACGCGGACGCGCCCCTCGGGACCCAACCCGTCGCGGACGGCGCGCACCCGCGCGATGTCGTCGGCCAGGACTTGCCCCGCCTCGGCGACCTTGACTTTGACGGTGCGGCATCCGTCGAATCGCGCCAGGATCCCCGGAACCTCGGATGCCGCGACCGCGGGCATCGTGGCGTTGACCGGGATCGTGTCGCGTTGCGGTGTCGGCGCGGGGTTCCACCCGAAATCGAGGGCCCCCGCGAGCCAGGTCGCCGCTTCGGCGTCCACGTACTCGACGAACGGGGAGAACTCCGTCCATCCGGCGGGTCCTTCGAACACCATCGCCTCGCGGACCTCGACGCCGCGGAAGCGCGTGGCCAGTGGGAGGGCGACCACGCGTGCGCTGTCGAGGATGTCGTCGAGCGGGGGGAGGGGCGTGGTGCTCATCCCCCCATCCTGGCCCCGCCGCCGGCGGCCGGGAATAGGCTGACGCCATGCTCTTCGACACCTCGGTGCGTCTCGGCGTCCAGATCCAGCCGCAGCACGTGCAGTACTCCGACATCCGCGACGCCGTTCTCCGTCTGGAGGAGATGGGCGTGGACATCCTGTTCAACTGGGACCACTTCTTCCCCCTCTACGGCGACCCCGACGGCGAGCACTTCGAGTCGTGGACGATGCTGGCGGCGTGGGCCGAGCAGACCGAGCGCGTCGAGTTCGGTGCCCTGGTCAACTGCAACAGCTATCGCAACGCCGACCTGCAGGCCGACATGGCCCGCACGATCGACCACATCAGCAAGAAGGGTGGCGACACCGGCCGGTTCATCTTCGGCACCGGCTCGGGCTGGTTCGAGCGCGACTACGACGAGTACGGCTACGAGTTCGGTACCGCCGGCTCGCGTCTGAACGCCCTGGCCTCCGACCTCGACCGCATCGTCGCGCGCTGGGGGAAGCTCAACCCCGCCCCCACGCGCCACATCCCCGTCATGATCGGCGGCAAGGGTGAGCAGAAGACGCTGCGTATCGTGGCCCGTCACGCCGACATCTGGCACAGCTTCGTCACCCCCGACGAGCTGCCGCACAAGCTCGGGGTCATCGAGAAGTGGGCAGAGACCGAGGGCCGCGACCTCTCGACGCTCGTCGTGTCGAACGAGCTGAAGGACCGCGACGAGTCCGACGCCGACGCGCTCTTCGACGCGGGAACGCGTCTGTTCACGCTCGGCTTCTCGGGCCCGGACTGGGACTACTCGATTATCGAGCGGTGGCTGGCCTGGCGGGACCGTAAGAACGCCTGATCGCCGCGCAACGCCCGGCCCGCGCGAGGGCCGGGCGCCCGGCCGACGCGCGGCCAGCCTGCCGGTCGTAGGCTGGAACGGTGACCGTCTCCGAGCTGTTCGACCCCGCTGCGTGGACGCTCGCGCCCGGTGCCGAGCGATACACCGACATCACCGCGCACGTCAGCCATGACGGCCGGATCGCGCGGATCGCCTTCGATCGTCCCGAGGTGCGCAACGCCTTCCGGCCGCACACCGTCGACGAGCTCTACACGGCGTTGGACATCGCGCGCCAGGATCACCGCATCGGCGTCGTCCTGCTCACCGGCAACGGGCCGAGCCCGAAGGACGGCGGGTGGGCCTTCTGCTCCGGCGGCGACCAGCGCATCCGCGGCCGCGACGGCTACAAGTACTCCCACGAGGAGCACGTCGTGCACGATCCCGGCCGCGCCGGTCGTCTGCACATCCTCGAGGTGCAGCGGCTCATCCGTTTCATGCCGAAGGTCGTCATCGCGGTCGTGCCCGGGTGGGCGGCGGGCGGGGGCCACTCCCTGAACGTCGTGTGCGACCTATCCATCGCCAGCGCCGAGCACGGCCGGTTCAAGCAGACGGATGCCGATGTCGGCTCGTTCGACGCCGGGTACGGGTCCGCCTACTTCGCGCGGCAGATCGGCCAGAAGTTCGCCCGTGAGATCTTCTTCCTCGCGGAGGAGTACTCCGCGCAGCGCGCCTACGAGCTGGGCGCGGTCAACCGCGTCGTGCCGCACGCCGAACTGGAGCGGGAGGCGATCGCGATGGCCCGCACGATCCTCGGCAAGTCGCCCACCGCCATCCGCATGCTGAAGTTCGCGTTCAACGCGGTCGACGACGGCCTGGTCGGCCAGCAGGTGTTCGCGGGCGAGGCCACGCGCCTGGCCTACGGCACCGACGAAGCCGCCGAAGGGCGCGACTCGTTCCTCGAGAAGCGCGACCCCGACTGGTCGGACGTCCCATGGCACTTCTGATCCCCGGATGCCGCGACCGCGAGCCCGCATGAGGCTCGAGGCGCCGGCATCCGACGATCCGCGTGCCGTGCTGCGGGCCCTGCGGGCCGCCGTGCTCGGCGCGGGCCCCGCGGTCGCGCTCGGCGACACGTCCGGCCTGGGCCACGAGGTCCCGGCCGGGACCGCCGTCGTCGTGACGACATCGGGCTCGACGGGGGTGCCCAAGTCGGTCGCGATCGGGCGCAACGCGCTCATCGCGAGCGCGTACGCGACGGCGGCGCGGATCGGGGAGGGGGCGTGGCTGCTGGCGGTTCCGGCGACGTACGTCGCGGGCGTGCAGGTGCTCGTGCGCGCGCTCCTCGCCGATCGCGAGCCCGCGGTGCTGGCGGGGCCGTTCCGCCCGGAGCCCTTCACCGCCGCGGCCCTGGGCATGGCCTCGCACGAGAACGGCTCCCGCGTGCCGACCTACACCTCGCTCGTTCCCGCGCAGCTGCAGCGGCTTGTGGATGCCGCCGACACCGATCCCGCGGTGGCGCAGGCGCTGCGCTCCTTCGAGGCCATTCTCATCGGCGGGCAGGCGCTCGCTCCCGCGGTGCGGGAGCGCGCCCACGCCCTCGGAGCGCGGATCGTTCGCACCTACGGCTCGACGGAGACCAGCGGCGGGTGCGTCTACGACGGTGTGCCGCTGGACGGCGTGACGCTCGACATCGTGGCGGGAGAGGTGCGCATCGCCGGCCCGATGCTCGCGGACGGCTACGTCGGAGATCCGGAGCGCACGGCCGCGACCTTCCCGACCGACACCGGCGGCACGCGCTGGTACCGCACGGGCGACGGCGGGGAGATCGAGGACGGTGTGCTGCGGGTGACCGGGCGCCTCGACAACGTCATCGTGTCGGGCGGGGTCAACGTGTCCCTCGACCGTGTCGAGGCGGCGGTGCGCGGCATCCGGGGTCTGGAGACGGCCGTGGTCGTCGCGATCCCGGATGCGACGTGGGGACAGGGGTCGGCTGTCGTCGTCCCGGGGATCCCGCGTGCGGCCGAGGGCGAGGTGCTCGCCCGCGTGCGGACCGCTGTCGCGGAGGCGGTGGGCACGGTGGCGCGGCCGGCGCGCGTCTTCGCGGTCGAGGAGTTGCCCACGCTGTCGTCGGGCAAGCCGGATCGCGCGGCGCTGGCGCGGCGGTATGGCGGGCCGGGCTTAGGATGACCCTCCGTGGCAAGACAGTCTCGTAAGCGTCCGCGTCCGGCTTCGAAGGGGCGTCCCGGCGGCAACCCGCGGCGGCCGAAGAGCGCCACGGCGCCGGCCGTGAACCCGGCCACGGCCCGCGACTGGATCGCTGCCGCGCGGCTTCGCACTCTGCCGCTCGCCATCACGCCGGTGCTCATCGGGACGGGCGCGGCGACCCTCGTCGACGAACGACTTCACGGGGTGATCGCCCTCGCCTGCCTGGCGGTGGCCTTCGCGTTGCAGATCGGCGTCAACTACGCCAACGACTACAGCGACGGCATCCGGGGCACCGACGACGTCCGTGTCGGACCCGGGCGCCTCACCGGCGGACGGAAGGCGAAGCCGCGCACGGTGCTCATCGTGGCGTTGTCGTTCTTCGCCCTCGCGGCGCTGGTGGGTCTGGCCATCGTCGTGCGGACGGGCCAGTGGTGGCTGCTGGCGGTTGGCGCGGTCTGTATCATCGCGGCGTGGTTCTACACCGGGGGCAAACGGCCCTACGGCTACAACGCGATGGGCGAGCTGTTCGTCTTCGTGTTCTTCGGGCTGGTCGCCACCCTCGGTACGACGTGGGTGCAGGTGCAGGTCATCCCGCAGGAGGCGTGGTTCGGAGCCGTGGCCGCGGGGCTCCTGGCGTGCGCGGTGCTGCTGGCCAACAACCTGCGCGACATCGACCAGGACCGTCTCGCCGGCAAGCGCACTCTCTCGGTGCTCATCGGGCGCCGTCCGACGCAGATCCTGTTCACCCTCTTCGTGCTGGCACCGTTCGGGATCTCGGCGTTCCTGGCACTGGTGTACCCCGTCGCGTGGCTGACGTTGGTCGCCCTGCTGGGTGCGCTCTCGGCCGTACTGATCGTCTGGACCTACCGGACGCCGCGGGAGCTCATCACGGCCCTGCAGGTCACGAGCTTCACGTCCGTCGCGTACGGCGCCCTGCTGTTCTGGGCCTTCGTGGCCTGAGCGTCAGCGCTCGGACGCGTTCGCCGCGATGTCGCCGGGCGTTTCGTCGCCGGGCGCGGGCTGCTCGGTCGTCCGTCGCGTCGAGGCGTCGACGACCGCGTCCTCGGCATCCGCGTCGGCCTCCGCGGCCGTGCGGCGGCCCGTGGTCGCGCGCGCGGCGCGCCGCTCGGCGAGGCCTCCCGTGACCCGATCCAGCGGGCGGCGCAGGAACAGCAGCGAGAGGCTGAAGCCGATCAACGCGGCGAAGACGGCCGCGAGCCAGGGCAGTTCCTGGAACACCGGGAACAGCAGCAGGATGCCGAGAGGCACGAGGAACGCGAGCAGACGCAGGGCCGTATAGACCAGGGCGGAGCGGGCACGCATTGCCCCATTCTACGGCGGCGATATGCCCCCTCGGCGCCCGGCCGGTGTCCAGCAGACGCACGTAGGATGAGGCCATGGCACGGCTGCTGTTGATACTGGCGCTCGTGGCGACCGCCTTCTGGGTCTACACGATCGTGGACTGCGCGGTTCAGCCGGCGGCGCGACACCGGGGCGTCAGCAAGCCCGCCTGGATGGTGATCGTCATCGTGCTGCCGGTGCTCGGCGGCATCCTGTGGTTCCTCATCGGGCGCGGACGCGCGGGCAAGACGACGCTGCGTCGCGCTCCGGACGACGACCCCGAGTTCCTCGGTCGGCTCTCTCCCTCCGCGCGCGCCGATCAGGACGAGCGGATCCGCCGCCTCGAAGAAGAGCTGGCGCAGCTCGACTCCGAGGCCGCCGACCCGCGCGACGCTCGTCCCAAGCCGCGGACCGACGACCCCGGGGACGACGACACCCACGGGCAGCGCGGCGCCGTCAGCTGAACGTGAGCACGAAAGACGCGCGTCCCGCCGCGCCCTCCACCGACGCCGCGGCCGCGCTCCTGGCGGGGTTCGTCGCTCGTGGCGTCCGCCATCTCGTCCTGAGCCCCGGCTCGCGGTCGCAGGCGCTCGCCCTCGTCGCCGCCGATCTCGAACGCGCGGGGCTCATTCGTCTGCACGTGCGTATCGACGAGCGCGTGGCCGGGTTCACGGCGCTCGGCATCGGGCGTGAAACGGGGATTCCCGCGGCCCTCATCTGCACGTCGGGGACGGCGGCGGCGAACCTTTTGCCCGCGGCCCTCGAGGCGCATCACGCCGGCGTGCCGCTGCTTCTTCTCACGGCCGACCGCCCCCCGGAGCTCCGCGGCATCGGTGCCAACCAGACGACCCGACAGCCGGGGTTGTTCCGCGCGGCCACGCGGTTCGAGGCGGACCTGCCGGTGCCGGAGACGGTCGATCACGACGGCAGCTCCGAGCAGACGGCCGAGTTCGACGCGCTGGCCGCGTCCGCCCTCGCGGCGGCGCTGGGCGAGGGCGTTCGCGTCGCCGGGCCCGTCCACCTCAACGTCCCGTTCCGTGAGCCGCTCGCGGGTGCCGCTCCGGACTGGCTGATCGAGAGGGCGACCACGCGTCCGGCGGTCGCGAACGCCGAGGCCGACGTCGACGCCGAGGACGAGGCATCCGGGGCGCTCTACCAGGGCGGTGGCGGGATCGGCGTCGCCGATGTCGCTCCCGAGACCGAAGCGGCGTTCCCGCTGGTACGCGGACCCCGCACGCTCGTGGTGGCGGGGGCCGACGCCGGCCCCGCGGCGGAGGAGCTCGCGCATCGCGGCGGGTTCCCGCTGGTTGCGGAGATCGTCAGCGGTGCACGGTTCGGGCGTCAGCTGGTCCACGGCTACCGCGCCCTGTTGCGCGATCCCGAGCTGGGCGGCCGCGTCGAACGCGTCGTCGTCCTGGGGCACCCCACGCTGAGCCGAGAGATCGCGGCGCTCCTGGGCCGTGCCGATGTCGAGGTCATCGCGGTGCGAGGACCCGGCGAACCCGTCAACCTCAATGGCGCGACGCAGGGAGTCGACGCCGTCCGCGTCGCCGCTGGCGAGACCGACCGGGAGTGGCTCGGCGCGTGGATGCGCGCGTCGCGCGCCGCCGCCGTCGACCTCTCCCCGCCCGCCCCCGACGCCGACGGTCTCGCCTCGGCGGTGCCGCACGAACGACTGGGCGCGATCAACGCCGAGGTCGAGGTGATGCGCGCACCCGTCGACCGCGCCGCTCTCGTCGATGCCCTCTGGCGCGCGACGTGGCCGCACGATCGCCTGATGTTCGGCTCGTCCCGCCTGGTCCGGGTGGCCGACGAGGTCCTCGGGGGCAAGAAGGTCGCCGTACACGCCAACCGCGGACTCGCGGGTATCGACGGCACGATCGCCACCGCCACGGGCATCGCCCTCGCCAGCCAGGTCGATGAGCGGCCGGGTGTCACGCGCGTGCTGCTGGGCGACCTGGCCATGCTGCACGACACCGGCGCCCTCCTCCTGCCCCCCGGCGAGGACGAGCCGCGCCTGCAGGTCGTGGTCGGAAACGACGGCGGCGGAACGATCTTCGACGGCCTCGAGGTCGCGGCGGTCGCCGGCGACGACGCGATGGACCGGGTTCAGTACACCCCCCACGCGGTGCGGCTCGAGCAGCTGGCGCTCGCGTTCGGGTGGGAGTACCACCGCGTGACCACGCGCGTCGCGCTCGATCAGGTGCTGACGTCGCCGGGCGGCGGCCGCCAGCTCATCGAGGTACCCCTCCCACGCTGACGACCGAGCGCACGTCAAGGTGTGGCACCACATCGGTGACTCGCGGCACGATGGCGCGATGAGCACGAGCAGCAGATGGACCGTCCCCGCAGCCGAAGCCCTGAGCGTCGGCCCGGGTTTCCGCCTCGCCGACATCGACCCGCGGTCGACGCCAGGCTATGACGGCGCGAAAGCCGACGGCCAGGCGGAGCTGGAGGCGGGTATCGCGCCGCTCTCCGACCTTCAGGAGCGTCTCTTCGCCCAGAGCGTCGCGGGAACGGCCACCGGATCCGTGCTCCTCGTGCTGCAGGCGATGGACACGGCCGGAAAGGGCGGGATCGTGCGTCACGTGGTCGGGTCGGTGGACCCGCAGGGCGTCGAGCTCGCCTCGTTCAAGAAGCCGACGGCCGAGGAGCTGTCCCACGATTTCCTCTGGCGCATCCGCAAGAGGCTCCCGGATGCCGGTCGGATCGGCGTCTTCGATCGGTCGCACTACGAGGACGTGCTCATCGGACGCGTCCGGGGGCTCGCGGCCCCCGACGAGATCGAACGGCGGTACGGCGCGATCGTCGGTTTCGAGGGCGAGGCGGCGGATCTCGGCATCCGGGTGGTCAAGGTTATGCTGCACATCTCGAAGGACGAGCAGCGCGAGCGGCTGGCTGACCGGCTCGAGCGCCCGGAGAAGCACTGGAAGTACAACCCGGGCGATGTCGACGAGCGCCAGCTGTGGGACGACTACATGGACGCGTACCAGGTCGCCATCGAACGCACCTCGACGCCGCTCGCGCCCTGGCACGTCATCCCGGCCGACCGGAAGTGGTACGCGCGCCTCGCCGTCCAGCGCCTGCTCATCGACGCCCTGACGGACATCGACCCGCAGTGGCCGGCCGCCGACTACGACGTCGAAGAGGAGAAGCGACGCCTCGCGGCGTCGTGACTCAGGCCAGCGCTTCCACGATCGGACGGAACTTCACCCGTGTCTCCAACAGTTCCGACTCGGGGACGCTGTCGGCCACGATGCCCGCTCCCGCGTACGCGGTGATGGGGGCGGTGGGCGAGGACGGGACGGCGCGGTCGATCTGTGCGCACCGCAACGCGATGGCCCATTCGCCGTCGCCCGAGGCTCCGATCCAGCCCACGGCGCCGGCGTAGCGACCGCGGTCGAACGGCTCCAGGCGGCGGATCACCTCCACCGCTGCGTCCGTCGGCGTTCCGGCGACGGCGGCGGTCGGGTGCAGGACTCCCACGAGATCGAGAGAGGATGCCGCTTCGCTCAGCACGCCCTCGACGTCGGTGGCCAGGTGCCAGACGTTGGGCAGCTTGAGGGTGAACGGCTGCTCGGCCGCGGCGAGCGAGGAGGTGTGCGGGCGAAGGGCCGTCAGGACGCTCTGCACGGCGAACCGGTGCTCCTCGTTGTCCTTCGCGCTCTGGGAGAGGCCGAGGGATGCCGCGGCATCGCTGTCGGCGTCGGCGCCGCGCGCCACTGTCCCGGCCAGGACGCGGGCGGTCACGGTGCCGCCGGACACGGTGACGAGCGTCTCGGGGCTCGCGCCGATGAGACCGTCGACGGCGAAGACCCAGCAATCGGGGTACCCCTCGTGCAAGGACCGGACGAGGCGGCGCAGGTCGGATCCGGCCGGGATCGTGCCCACGATGTCGCGTGCGAGGACGACCTTGCCCACCTCGCCGGTGACGATGGCCTCGATGCCCTGCCGGACGGCATCCTGATACCCCTCGGCGCTCTGGCTCCCGGGACCCAGGGTCGCCGACCAGTGCGGTCCGAAGGGGGAGCGGGGCGGGAGCTCGGGCTCGGGCTCATCGGGGGTGTCGTCGAAGGCCAGGCGGGTCACCCAGGCGCGGCCGCTGTGACGACCGACGACCATGCCGGGCACGCGCAGCACGCTCTCGCGCTCCGAGCGAGGGTCGAAGACGAACGACCCGAAGGCCACCAGACCGGAGCCGGGAAGCTGCACCGGGTCGTCCACCTCGGCGGCGGCGGCGATGGCGCGCCAGCGATCGGCGACGCTCGCGTCGCCGGGGCGAGCGCCCCGGTAACGCAGCGTCAGCAGGTCGCCGAAGGCGGCGAGCGACTCTCCGCGCCGGCTCCAGAAAAGGGGGTCGTACGGGGTGGTGTAGGCGAGCACGTCGTCCATGGGGGGCAGCTCGCGCGTCACCACGCGCAGGCGCGGCACGACGTCATCCGCGGGTTCGGTCACGCCTTTCAGGGTAGACCTGGCATCGAGGACCCCTCTCGGCAGTGCTTCGCCCGTGACGTATCGACGCGCGCCACGCCCTGATTCGCCGGGTGCGCCCCGCGCACGCGGCCCGATTTAAACTCGCGACATGTCCTCCCGACCCGCTCCCGGCACCCGCTTGCTCTTCCGCTGGCGGAAGTGGGACGGCTCACCGCACTGGGTGCAGGACAGCGTCTACCTCGGTGCCGACGAGTGGGGTGAATGGTTCGGCCAGCAGGTGGGGTGGCGCAGCGCCCGCCCCGGCGCGGAGTTCGTGTGCCGCCAGCCGAACGTGACCCTGGTCCCCGCGAGCGGCGACTGGGCCTTCACCCACAACGCCGCTCCGCACCCCGTGGCCGTGTACATCGATCTCGCGTGGGATATCCGCTGGGACGACCAGGGGGTTCCCACGGGGATCGACATGGACCTCGACGTCGTGCGCCGCACCGACGGGCGCGGCACCTGGATCGATGACCGCGACGAATGGGACGAGCACCGCGTGCACTACGGCTACCCGGCCGACATCGTCGCGCACCTCGAAGCCACCGCCATCGACCTGGAGAAGCGCGTGCGCGAGGGTGTCGCGCCGTTCACGGATGCCGTGACGGGACCCTGGCTGGCGCGCTTGGCCGAGCTGGCAATCCCCGAGGACGCGACCTCGGCACCCGCCTAGACTCGACGGGTGAGCAGCGACCCCAACCGCGCCGATCTCGGCAAAGACCCGAAGCGCGTCAGCGGCATGTTCGATCAGGTCGCCCCGGCCTACGACCGCACCAACACGGTGCTGAGCCTCGGCAACGACCGCCTGTGGCGCGCGGCCACGCTGCGGGCCGTCGCGCCGCAGCGGGGCGAGCGCATCCTCGACCTCGCCGCCGGCACCGGCACCTCGTCGATGGCGTTCGTCCCCAGCGGCGCGCACGTGGTCGCCGCCGACTTCTCGAAAGGCATGATCGCCGAGGGGCGCCGCCGCCACGGGGACGTCCCGAACCTGGAGTTCGTGCAGGCGGATGCCACCGACCTGCCGTTCTCAGACGGCGAGTTCGACGCGGTGACGATGTCGTTCGGACTGCGCAACGTCAACGACCCGCGGCGCGCCCTGCGCGAGCTGCGCCGCGTCACCCGGCCCGGGGGACGCATTGTCGTGTGCGAGTTCTCGCAGCCCCCGTCCCGCGCGTTCAATACGCTCTACCGCTTCTACAACGGCAAAGTCCTGCCGATCGTTGCCCGCGGTGTCAGCTCCAACGCCGAGGCGTACGACTACCTCAACGAGTCCATCCGCGACTGGCCCGACCAGCCGACGCTCGCGCGGTGGATGCGTGACTCCGGCTGGGAGGACGTGGCCTACCGCAACCTGACGTTCGGGATCGTCGCGTTGCATCGTGGCATCCGTCCCGCCGAGTGAGGCGGGCGGGCGCCGTCGGGCGCGACGCGGTGATGTCAACCGTCGAGATAGCCGGGGGACGGCGCAAGCCCGCCAGGATAAGGTGAAACCGTGACCCCGAGACCGCCCGCGGCCAGCACCCGCCTGTCGGGCAAGCTGGGCCTGAGTGACCGCATCTTCGCGGGACTGCGCTCCCGCACTCTTCTGTCGACCGTCGAAGCAGGCCTGGCACGCGTCGAAGGGACGCTCGAAGAAGAGGTGCGCAGCGCCGATCGGCTCGCCGACGTGGCCGCGCGCTACCTCTACGAGGCCGGCGGCAAGCGCGTGCGCCCGATGCTGGCGATCCTCACCGCGCAGCTCGGTCGGGGGACCACGTCCGAGGTCGTCGAGGTCGCCACCGCTCTCGAGCTGACCCACCTCGGCTCCCTCTACCACGACGACGTCATGGACGGAGCGGACAAGCGCCGCGGCGTCCCCAGCGCGCAGACTGTGTGGGGCAATAACATCGCCATCCTCACCGGCGACCTTCTCTTCTCTCGCGCGAGCCAGCTGATGGCTCGTCGGGGCGAGCGTGCGATCCAGCTGCAGGCCGACACGTTCGAGCGGCTCGTGCTGGGCCAGATGCACGAGACGGTCGGCCCGCAGGAGGGCGACGAGCCGGTCGAGTTCTACCTGCGCGTGCTCGCCGACAAGACCGGTTCGCTCATCGCCGCCGCGGCCCAGTGCGGCGTCATCTACTCGGGAGCGCCCGAGGAGTTCGAGCAGCCCATGGTCGTGTTCGGTGAGAAGGCCGGCGTGGCCTTCCAGCTGCTCGACGACGTCATCGACCTGTCCGCGGACGCGGCCGAGACCGGCAAGGTGCCCGGCACCGACCTGCGCGCGGGTGTGCCCACCATGCCCTACCTCCTCCTCGGACACCGCTCCGACGCGGCCTCGGCTGACCTCCGTGCGCGTATCGACGAGGGGCAGGAGCGCATCGCCGCCGGTGCCGATCCTTCGATCCTGGATGCCGCGCTCGCGGAGCTCCGCGACCACGACACCACGCACGAGACCCTGCGCCTCGCGCACCAGTGGTCGCAAGAGGCGATCGACGCCCTCGCGCCGCTGCCGGACGGCGCCGTGCGTGAAGCGTTGACCCGCTTCGCCCGCGCGGTCGCCGACCGCTCGGCCTGACCTTTTTCCACCCCCCCCCGATCACGATCGAGAGGACCCCATGACGAAGCTGCGCCTCGCCATCGTCGGAGCCGGCCCCGCCGGTATCTACGCCGCCGACATCCTGCTGAAAGCCGAGCGTCAGTTCGACGTGTCGATCGACCTGTTCGAGCAGCTGCCCGCGCCGTACGGCCTCGTCCGCTACGGCGTGGCCCCCGACCACCCGCGCATCAAGGGTGTCGTGACGGCGCTGCGCGAGGTGCTCGACCGCGGCGACATCCGCCTGTTCGGCAACGTGCGCTTCGGCGAGGACATCACCCTCGACGACCTCAAGCAGCACTACAACGCCGTGATCTTCTCGACCGGCGCGATCCGCGACGCCGACCTCGACATTCCCGGCATCGACGCGGAGGGCTCCTACGGTGCCGCCGACTTCGTGAGCTGGTTCGACGGCCACCCCGACGTGCCGCGCGAGTGGCCGCTCGAGGCCGAGTCGGTCGCGGTCATCGGCAACGGCAACGTCGCCCTCGACATCACGCGCATGCTCGCCAAGCACGCCGACGACCTGCTGCCCACCGAGGTGCCCGACAACGTCTACCAGGGCCTCAAGGCCTCGCCCGTCACCGACGTGCACGTATTCGGTCGCCGCGGCCCCGCGCAGGTCAAGTTCACCCCGCTGGAGCTCCGTGAGCTCGGCGAGCTGCGCGACGTCGACATGGTCGTATACGACGAGGACTTCGACTACGACGAGGCATCCCTCGCCGCCATCCAGACGAACAAGCAGGTCAAGGTCATCGACCGCGTGCTGCAGCAGTGGCGCACCCGCCCGGGCGTGAACAACGCCGGGGGAGAGGCATCCCGTCGCCTGCACCTGCACTTCTGGGCCAAGCCCCTCGAAGTGGTGAAGGATGCCGAGGGCCGCGTCGCCGCGCTGAAGTACGAGCGCACGAAGCCCGACGCCGAGGGCGGCGTCGTGGGCACCGGCGAAATCCGCGAGGTGCCGATTCAGGCGATCTACCGTGCGGTCGGATACTTCGGCTCGCCCCTGAAGGACGTGCCCTTCGACGAGCGCCACGGCGTCATCCCGAACCACGAGGGCCAGGTGCTCTCGGCCGACTCGAACTCGCGCGTGCCCGGCGTCTACGCGACCGGCTGGATCAAGCGCGGGCCCGTCGGCCTCATCGGACACACCAAGTCGGATGCCATGGAGACCGTCCGCCACGTCATCAACGACCAGGGCGAGTGGTGGCGTCCCGCCCACCCCGAAGAGGAGGCCATCCCGGCCCTGCTCGCGGAGCGCGGCGTGCGCTGGACCGACCTCGATGGCTGGCACCGCCTCGACGAGCACGAGATCGCCCTCGGCGCTCCGCATGAGCGCGCGCGCATCAAGGTCGTCCCGCGCGAGGAGATGATTCGGGTCTCGCGCGGCGAGTGACGTGACTCCGTGCGCCCGGGGGTGAGACACCGTTCGGACCGGCGCGCGACGCGCCACGAGCCGACCGGGGTCCGCGCGCAGTGGATGGCCTAAGCTGGACGACGCTTTCCTCCCCCCGGAAAGGAGCCTGTCCATGACCTGGTCCATCGATCCCGGCTCGGCGCGCGGCGTCATCGCGTCTGCGCGGGCGCAGACGTCATCGCTCGACGAGGCGGCGGCGACCGTCGCCGACCGTTTCGCGGAGGCCGCGGCGGCTGCCCAGCATGCGCCGCGCACGATCGAGGCGTTGACGAACCTCGCCGCCGATCCGTTCCTGGTGTCCATCGCCTCGGCGAGGCGACGGATCGTCGCGGTCACCGATACGGCCGATGCCGTGATCGACGTGTACGTCGCGGGCGACCTTGAGATGGCGGCGCAGACGCAGGCCGCAATGCCGGAGGACGGCTCATGATGCAGCCGACTCAGCTCCCCGACGCGGCGGCCCTCTCGGCTGCGGCGACGGGGATTTCGTCGTGCCTCGCGCAGTTCGACTCGGCGATCACCGAGCTGACGCACGGGTGGTCGGGACTGGCGGGGTCGTACTCGGCTCCCGAAGACGAGGTGGTGCTGACCGCCTTCAACCGACTCGGTCCGCTGCGAGACGATCTCGTCACCCTCGCCGGAGACGCCGGTCGTGCGCTGGAGGACTACGCGGTGATCGTCGCGGGTCTTGCGACACGCCGGGCGGCGCTCGTGGAGGACATCGCCGCCTCCCTCGCGGCCCCGGTCGACCCCGAAGCGCCTTCACCCCTGCTCGACCTGGAAGCGCGCGTCCTGCGCTTCGATCGGGACGCCGAGACTGCCGACGGGGACTGCGCAGATGCCCTGAGCGCCTTCCACCGTTACTACTCGTGGTCGATCGGCGAGGGTCTGGACATCGCCACGAGCATCCCCGCCGGCGCCGCGCAGGGTCTCGCGAGCGAGATGCTGCAGCGTTATCGCGTGCTCTGGGTCCCGGGGGAGGGAGCCGCTCTGCCCGACATTCCGCGGCTGGATCGGCTCATCCCCGACGAGGTGATCGCAGGGCAGCCGTATGTGCGGTCGCCGGGCGGGCTCCTCGTGCCCCTCGGTTCCGTGCCGCCCGAACCCCCGCCCACGCTCACCGCGCGCCCTCCCGGGTTCGACAACCACGCGGTGCTCTCGGGCAAGCCCTCGCTGGGCAGCCCTCCGGAGTGGGCACGCTGGGGTGGACGATCGCTCGCGGTGGTCGGTGCGGGCCTGACGTACTGGGGCTCGTACACCGATCGTTACAACGAGACCATCACGCAGCATCCGGAGTGGACCGAGGAGCAGCGCGTCCAGAGTTCCGTCACCCACTCGGCGGTCGTCGGGTCGGCGTCCGTCGGCGGCGGCATGGCGGCCGCGTGGGGCGGCGCGGCCGCCGGAGCCGCCATCGGGTCGATCTTCCCGGGCCCGGGAACGCTCATTGGGGGGATCGTCGGCGGCGTGATCGGCGGTGTCGTCGGCGGCGAGATCGGCAAGGGGATCGGGGAGTGGGCCATGGGACTGTTCGGAGGAGACGAGTGAGCTTCGCAGCGGTTCTGGTGGGCATCGCCCTGATCGTCGGCGGCGTGGCGGCATATCTCGGCCGCTGGCGGCGGTGGGCCTTCGCCCGTCCCGTCTTTTCGTACGCGGTCGGTTTCGGCGTGCTCTACGTCGGAATCGCCATGACGATCTTCGGGATCCTGACGCTGCTCGGCGACGCCGTTCCGCTCGGTGTCCAGAGGGTCGGAGCCGTCGTCGTCCTCGCGCTGATGGCGATGATGCTGCTGTCGCTGTTCTGGTTCCCGGCTTTCCTCACCCCGCGATGGTTCCGGACCGAGCGTGCGGCGCAGCGCGGCGCCCGGCACGGAGCATCGTCATGACCGACGAGTCGACGGTCGTCGCGGACGCGTTCTCCCTCTCGATTCCGCCGGGCTGGTCCTCGGAGCAGTTCGATGGAGCGGATGCCGTTCTCGTCGCTCCCGTGGCGGCGGGAGACTTTCGGGCGAACGTCGTCGTGACCAGCGTCGAGTCCACGGCATCCGTCGACGAAGCGTTGCGCGTCGCCGTCGAGGCGGCGTGGCACCAGCATCCCGGTGCCCAGATCGTGGCGACCGACGTCTGGCCGGGCGAGGTCGAAGGGCGCCGCCTGATCTTCACCTACCCCGTAGGGGAGGCCGACCAGCTCGAGGTTCAGAAGTGGGTCTGGGCGACCGGCACCCGTCACGTGCACCTCTCGGCAAGCTGCACGCCGATTCAACGAGCCGCCGTCGCCCCGATCGTGACCCGGCTCGCCGCGACGATCACGATCGCGTCGCCGGGCGGTTTCGACACGCGGGAGGACGCCGTCGGGGGCGCCGCCCTCGACGTCCGCGACCGTCAGTACATGCGGGTGGACGGTCCCCGTGTTCCCCGCTCCGCGCTCGAGCTGCTGGCGACGGCGTCGCGCAACGGCCGCGTGGCGATGTCGGCGCTCCGCGGAGCCGACGGGGCTGCTCTGATCGAGGCGGGATTCGTCACCCGGTTCGGCGGACTCACCGCGCAGGGGCAGGACGTCTGCGCGCACTGGGCGCGTCCGACCTCGGCGGTGCTGAGAGTGGACCGTTCGGGAGGGGATGCCGCGGGACACCTGTCTGCGTGGTTCGCCGCATCCCGCGTGCTCCTGGCGGCACCGCACCCGTCGGGCGCCGAGCCGCTGCCCGACGGACAGGTGGTGGTGTGGACGACGTCCGCCTCACGCCTGGTTGCCGCCGTGTCGGCCTGGATGGGCCTCGCTCCCGCTCCCGCGGTCGCCGACGAGCGCGACGTGGTGCTCGCCTCCGGCACCATCGAAAGCCGTATCCGGGATGCCGCGACGCCGCCGCCGCCGGACGCGGGGCCTCACCTCCTCGCGGCGTGGGCGCGAGGATGGACCGCATACGACATCCGCACCCGCGATGGTCTCCTGCCGCTGATCGCCCTGGATGACGGCCGCTGGTGGCGTCGGCGCTCGGTCGACGACGGCGAGCAGCTGGTGAGCATGCCCGCTGCCGCCGTGTACGACGCCGTGCACGCGGTCGTCCTCGACGCGCTTCTGAGCGCCTGACCTCTCCCGGGCGCGAAGCGAACCCGGAGCGGCAGGGCCGTTCACCCGTTCCGGCGAAGGCCCCGCGCGAGTACCACCCTCCTCGGGCGGAGGCAAGCCTCACGGCCGGGATTCACCCGCGTCGGCAGGATGGATGCCACGATGCCGGGCTCCGACGCCCGCACACCGAGGCGAGGGGGCCGGATGCGAACGGTGAGACGGATCGTGGCCGGAGCCTCGGCTCTCGCCCTCGCGGGCACGCTCGGCGCCTGCTCTGCCGGTGACGGGGTGCCGACGCTCACGTGGTACATCAACCCCGATGACGGCGGTCAGGCCGAGATCGCGGCATCGTGTACCGAAGCCGCTGACGGGGCCTATCGCATCGAGACCTCCCTGCTCCCGCGCGACGCCGCCTCGCAGCGCGAGCAGCTCGCCCGGCGTCTCGCCGCGAGCGACCGGTCGCTCGACATCATGAGCCTCGACCCGCCGTTCATCCCCGAATTGGCCGAACCCGGGTTCCTCGCGCCCGTCCCCGACGAGCTGCAGAGCACCGACGGCATCGTCGAGGGCGCCGTGCAGTCGGCGAGCTGGAACGGCGAGCTGGTGACGGTGCCGTTCTGGGCCAACACGCAGCTGCTCTGGTACCGCAAGTCGGTGGCCGAGGCCGCCGGGCTCGACATGACGCAGCCGGTGACGTGGGACCAGATCATCCAGGCTGCCGAGGATCAGAACAAGCAGCTGGGCGTACAGGGCGCGCTCGCCGAGTCGCTCACCGTGTGGATCAACGCGCTCGTGGCATCCGGGGGAGGGAAGATCCTCGACGACCCCGATGCGAAGCCCGACGAGATGCAGCTGGGTCTGGAGACGGATGCCGGCAGGAAGGCCGCTGAGATCATCGGCCGGATCGGGTCGTCGGGCATCGGCGGTCCGGGGCTTCCGACCGCCGACGAGAACGCCGCCATGAACCTCTTCCAGGGCGACAACGGTTCGTTCATGGTCAACTGGCCGTTCGTCTACCCGGCGATGCAGGGCGCGGCCCCCGAGGTCGTGGAAGACCTCGGGTGGGCGGTGTACCCCCGGGTGGATGCCGGGACCCCGGCCGCTCCTCCCGTCGGCGGCATCAACCTCGGCGTCGGCGCGTACAGCGAGCACACCGACCTCGCGTGGCAGGCGGTGCAGTGCATCGTGAGCCCCGAGAACCAGGCGCAGTACTTCGTCACCAACGGCAACCCGCCCTCGAACCTCGCGGCGTACGACGACGCCGAGGTGCAGGAGAAGTTCCCGATGGCGTCGACCATCGCCGAGTCGCTGCAGCTGGGCGCCCCGCGGCCGCAGACACCGTACTACAACGAGATCTCGATCGGGCTCCAGCGCACGTGGCATCCGCCGAACGCCGTGAACCCCGACACGACGCCCGAGACGTCGACCGACTTCATCCTCGCGGTGCTCAGAGGGGAGCGACTGCTGTGACCGACACGACCGCCACCCGCGCGGCGGAACGCGAAGAGGTGGCGCCGAAGAAGAGGCGCCGCTCCGACCGCGCCCGCGCCGAGGCCCGCCTCGGCTGGATGCTCGCGGGGCCTGCCTTCGGCATCATGCTGCTGGTCACGCTGTACCCGATCCTGCAGGCGCTGTGGGACTCGCTGTTCAGCCTGCGCCTCACCGCGCCCGACGACCGCGAGTTCATCTGGTTCCGCAACTACCAGGTCATCCTCGGCGACCCGGCCTTCTGGCAGTCCATGGGCGTGACGCTGTTCATCACGGTCGTCACGGTGTTGCTCGAGCTCATCATCGGCTTCGGGTTCGCGCTCGTCATGCACCGAGCGATCAAGAAGCTCCGCGGCTTCGCCCGCACGGCGATCCTCGTGCCCTACGGCATCATCACGGTGGTCTCGGCGTTCGCGTTCTTCTACGCCTTCGACATCAACTCCGGCGGTTACGTCAACAGCTGGCTGGCGTGGATCCCCGGGTTCGACGAGAACCTGAACTGGTTCGCCTACCAGGGCACCTCGCTCACCGTCATCATCCTCAGCGAGGTCTGGAAGACCACCCCGTTCATCTCGCTCCTGCTGCTGTCGGGGCTGGCGCAGGTGCCGGGCGACCTCGAAGAGGCGGCCAAGGTCGACGGCGCCACCTCGTGGGAGGTGCTGCGCCGGGTCATCCTGCCGAACATGAAAGCCGCGATCATGGTCGCCGTGCTCTTCCGCACGCTCGAGGCGTTCCGCATCTTCGACAACATCTTCATCATGACCGCGGGGGCCAACAACACCGAGGCGCTGTCGCTCCTGGCCTACAACACCTCGATCGGGCGGCTCGAGATCGGACTCGGCTCCGCCATCTCGGTGCTGCTGTTCCTCAGCGTCCTGATCATCGCGGGCATCTTCATCAAGGGCTTCAAAGTGGACCTGTCGGCGGGGAGGAACTCCTGATGCGCGCAATGACCTGGCCCCAGCGGATCATGTGGCTCGTGATCATCGCGGCCGTGCTCGTGTGGTCGCTCTTCCCGGTCTTCTCGATCCTCATGACGTCGTTCAAGACGCCCGCGGGCCTGTTCTCGGGGACGCTCCTCCCGCAGGAGTGGACGCTCGACAATTACGCGACGATCCTCGCCCCGGGCGGCAGCGCACAAGACCTCTTCCTCCCGGCACTGCGCAACTCCATCGGCATCTCGCTGATCGCGACCTTCATCGCCGTGGTGCTCGCAACCCTCTGCGCCTACGCGATCGCCCGGCTCGACTTCCCCGGCAAGCGGATCATCCTCACCACCGCGCTCGCCGTGTCGGTGTTCCCGATCGTGTCGATCGTCACGCCGCTGTTCAACCTCTGGCGCGTCGTCGGGCTCTACGACACCTGGCTCGGGCTGATCATCCCGTACCTGTCGCTGACGCTTCCGATCTCGATCTGGACGCTCGCGGCGTTCTTCCGCCAGATTCCGTGGGAGCTCGAGCAGGCGGCGCAGGTCGATGGGGCGACGCCCTTCGAGGCGTTCCGCAAGACGGTCGTCCCGCTCGCCGCTCCCGGCGTCTTCACCACGGCGATCATCGCGTTCTTCATCGCCTGGAACGACTTCGTCTACGGCATCTCGCTGACCTCGACGGATGCCGCGCGCCCGGTGCCCGCGGCCCTGTCGTTCTTCACCGGGGCCTCGCAGTTCGAGGAGCCCACCGGCGCCATCTCGGCCGCCGCGATCGTCGTGACGATCCCCATCGTCATCGTCGTCGTCATCTTCCAACGTCGGATCGTGTCCGGTCTCACGCAGGGCGCCGTCAAGGGATAGGGGATACACACCATGGCATCCATCACTCTGAACAGAATCGTCAAGACCTACGACGACGGTTTCACCGCGGTCAAGGGCGTCGACCTCGACATCGCCGACGGCGAGTTCGTGATCCTCGTCGGGCCCTCGGGCTGCGGCAAGTCGACGCTGCTGCGCATGATCGTCGGGCTCGAAGACATCTCGGACGGCGAGCTGAAGATCGCCGACGAGGTCGTCAACGACAAGGCACCAAAGGACCGCAACCTCGCGATGGTCTTCCAGAACTACGCGCTGTACCCGCACCTCACCGTCTACGAGAACATCGCCTTTCCGATGCGGCTGAAGTCGAGCGACCTGAGCGACGAGGAGATCGACGAGCGCGTGCGACGGGCGTCGAAGCTGCTCGAGCTCGACGAGCACCTGGAGCGCAAGCCCGCGAACCTGTCGGGAGGTCAGCGCCAGCGTGTGGCGATGGGCCGCGCGATCGTGCGCAACGCCAGCGCGTTCCTCTTCGACGAGCCGCTGTCGAACCTCGACGCCAAGCTCCGTGGCCAGATGCGCACCGAGATCGCGCGCCTGCAGCGCTCACTCGGGATCACCACCGTCTACGTCACCCACGACCAGACCGAGGCCATGACCCTCGGTGACCGGGTGGCGGTTCTCCGCCGCGGCGAGCTGCAGCAGGTCGCGAGCCCCCGCGGCCTCTACGACCAGCCGGTCAACCTCTTCGTCGCCGGCTTCATCGGCTCCCCGCCGATGAACTTCCTCAGCGGCACGGTCGAGGGCGACGTGCTGCGCCTGCCGATCGCCGACGTGCCGCTCGACGACCGGCTGCGCAGGGCCGTCGAGGGCCGCGACCTCGTGATCGTGGGCGTGCGCCCCGACGCGTTCGAAGACGTGGACGCCACCGAGCGCGACCTGACCGGCGGGGTGACGACCGAGCTCGACATCGAGATGACCGAGTGGCTCGGCGAGGTGCTGTACGCCTACGTGCCGTACGAGACCGACGCGACAGTGAAGGACAAGCTGTCGGAGCTCGACCGCGACCTCGACGGCGAGAGCCTGCGCACCGAGCTCGTCGTGGCCCTGGATGCCATGAGCTCGATTCGCGCGGGAGATGCGGCGCGGCTGTGGTTCTCGCCCGACTCGCTGCACCTGTTCGACCCCGAGACCGGCGTGAACCTCACGCGCGACGAGGCGAAGGCCGAGAAGCTCGAGGAGGACGCCCGGGCCGCGCGCACGCGCGCGCTGGAGCGGGCGAAGGAGCGCGCGGCGCGCGAGGAGGCGTCGGCCTGAGGCGCCGGGCCGTGCTGAACTCCTGAGAATCGTGCGGCGCGGGGCGGAGTCCGGCCGTTCGGGCCTCGCCGCGCGCGGTTTCTCAGGAGTTTCGCCCGAGCGCTCGCCGCGCGCGGTCCCGGCATAGGCTGAAGCGATGGGGGAGTGGCATCCGGACATCCTCGGCGAGGGGTTCGAGCAGCTGACGCTGCCGCTGGGCGAGGATGCCGAGGGGCAGGTCTCCGCAACGCTCGTGCGGTCGCGGCCGCACCCCGGCCCGCGTCTGTTCGGAGAGCTGCGCGACACCGACGTGCTGTACGTGCACGGCTGGTCGGATTACTTCTTCCAGACCGACCTGGCGCGCTTCTTCACCGACCGCGGCGCCCGCTTCTTCGCCCTGGATCTGCGCAAGTACGGTCGGAGCCTCCGCCCCGGACAGTCCCGGGGCTACGTCGCCGCGCTCGACGTGTACGACGCCGACATCGCCGCGGCGCTGGATGCCATGTGCATCGCGCGAGAGAAGCGACGCCTCGTACTGCTCGGTCACAGCACCGGCGGGTTGACCCTCACGCTGTGGGCGGCGCGGCATCCCGGCGTCGCGGACGCCCTCGTGCTGAACAGCCCGTGGCTGGAACTGCAGCTGGGGCCGTTCGGTCGCCAGGCGCTCGCGCCTCTCGTGAACGTCCGCGCCCGCTTCGATCCGCTCGGCACGCACCCGGTCGTCGATCTCGGCTTCTACACGCGTGCGCAGCGCGAGGCCGGCACGTTCCCGGACAGCCCCGAGGGATGGCGTCCCGCCCAGGGCTTCCCGACCCACCCCGGTTGGTTGGCGGCCGTCATCGCGGGCCATGCGCGGGTGGCATCCGGGCTCGATGTCGGGTGCCCGGCGCTCGTGCTGCTGTCGGCCCGCTCGGCGGTCGCGTTGACCTGGAGTGACGCGATGCGCGCGAGCGACTCGGTGCTCGTGGTCGATGACATCGCGCGCGCGGCGACACGCATCGGCTCGACGGTCACGATCGCCCGGATCGACGGTGCTCTGCACGACGTGTTCCTCTCGGCGCCGGAGGCTCGGGATGCCGCGTACGCGGCGCTCGAGCGAGGTTTCCGGGCGCTGCGCTGACTCACGTGCCGCAGACGCGGACTCAGGTGCCGCAGAACGTGACGAAAGCCGCAGGTGCCGGCGCAGCCGCGAGACGACGGCCGAGATCCGTGTCGCGCTCGGCGAAGGGATCGCGCAGCGCGGCGACGAGTTCCTCGACCGGCCCGAGATCCCCCGCGACGGCCGTGGCGAGGGCTTCCTCGACGAGGTGGTTGCGCGGGATGGAGGCGGGGTTTGCCGCCGCCATGCGGACGGCATCCGGTCCCTGCTCCGACCACCGTGCGAGCCACGCGCCGAGCTCCGGAGCCGCGCTGTCGGGGAACGCGCCTCGCACGGCCGCGCCGTCGCCCCGCGCCGCCGCGGTGAGGTCGCGCCAGAAGACGGTGTAGTCGACGCGGTGCGCGGCGAGCAGGGACAGGATCTCGTCGGCGAGGGTCTGCACGACCGAGGACGGGACCGAGGGCTGGAGACCCAGCTTGGCGCGGAAGACCGCCGTCCAGGAATCGCGGTAGCGCCGGTCGAAGGTCGCCACGACCTCGTCGGCGATCGCCCGCCCCTCGTCGGGGTCGTCGGCGAGGATGCCCGCGAGAGCGTCGCCGAGGCGTGCGAGGTTCCAGCGCATGATGTCGGGCTGACGGCGGAAGGCGTACCGACCGTGGGGGTCGATCGAGCTGAACACGGCGTCCGGGTCGTACGCGTCGAGGAAGGCGCACGGGCCGTAATCGATGGTCTCGCCGCTGACGAGCACGTTGTCGGTGCTGAGCACGCCGTGCACGAATCCGACGCCCATCCACCCCGCTGTCTGGAGGGCCGCAGCCCTCACCACACTGTCCAGGAGTGCGCGTGCGGGCGACCGGCCGGGCGCGACGTGGGGGTAGTGCCGTTCGAGGGCGTGGGCGGTCAGGCGGTGCAACAGGTCTCGGTCGGCGAGGGATGCCGCGTACTCGAACGTTCCGTATCGGATATGACTCGCTGCAACCCGCGTGAGGACGGCGCCCGGAAGGACCTCTCCGTTCAAGCGGCGGGGAGAGCCCGTCGCCACGACCGCGAGGGCACGCGTGGTCGGCAGGCCGAGCGCGTGCATCGCCTCGCCCACGACGTACTCGCGCAGCATCGGACCGATGGTCGCGAAGCCGTCGACGCGGGACATCGGGGTGGGGCCGATGCCCTTCGCGTGCACGTCGACCAGGCCGCCGGAGCGGCGGGGCCGTTCGCCGAGGAGAGCGGCGCGCCCGTCGCCGAGAAGAGGCTTGTAGACGCCCCACTGGTGCCCCGCGTAGACCTGTGCGACGGGGGTCGACCCCGCGGCGGGCCGTTCACCCGTGAGGAAGCGGACGCCCTCCTCAGCTCGCAGGGCGGCGGGGTCGAGCGAGAGATCGTGTACGACGTCCTCGTTCAGCGCCAAGAGACGGGGGGCGGGTGTTCGGCGAGGTGTGACGGGCCGGGAGAGGTCGGGGAACGTCTCGGCCCAGACGCTCGTGAGCTCGGGCGGTGCGGAGCGCATGGGGAGAGTATGATCGGATGCCGTTCGCCGGGGCGCCGTGTGACGTTCTGCGGCGTCGGCTGTCGTTTCATGACGAGCGACAGGTCGAGGTGACGCACAGTCCACGAAGGCGGAGTGTGCGTCACCTCGACGGGGGTCAGTCGGCGCGATCGGCCGCGGCGAACTTCTCGGAGAGCTCGTCTTCGTTGGCTGCTTCGGCGGTGACGCTCTTGCGCCCGGCGTAGACGTCGCGGTCGATCTCGTCGGTGGCGTTCGCCACGAGCAGGGCGATCATCGTGTCGCCGTTGACGTTGAGGAACGTGCGGAAGATGCCCGTGAACCAGTCCACCGCGATCAGCAGGCCGACCGCCTCGAGCGGAAGCCCGAGCGAGGTCGCGAGGAAGGTAGCGGCGACGGCGAAGCCACCGGGGACCGTGATCGTGCCCATGTTGAGCATGATCGCCAGCGCCATGCCGAGAATGATCTGGCTGGGGGTGAGCTCGACGCGCGCTGCCTGGGCGAGGAACAGGATGGCGATCGTGTAGTTGAGCACCGCGCCGTAGGAGCCCATCGTGAGTCCCACCGACAGGGTGAAGTTCGCCACCCGCTGGCTGACACCGACTTTCTCGACCGCGTTCTTCAACACGGTCGGGTACGTCACCGCGGAGCTGGTCGTGGTGACGGCGATGATCGTCTGCTCGGCGAGCTTGCCGGGGAGCGCGCCCGGGTTCAGGCGCGTGCGCAGGGCGACGACGAGGACGAACAGTGCCGTGACGACGAGGACGCCGATCAACGTCGAGCCGAGGTACGACAGCGCGGTCGTGACGACGGCGAAGCCGACGTCGCCGGCGAGAGCTGCGAGCAGGCAGAAGACACCGATCGGCGCGATGCGCATCACGAGACGGATCATCCCGAGGATGATCTGCTGCAGCTGGTCGAGAAGCGTGACCACGAGGGTGTTGCCCGTCGCCCGCACATACCCGTTGAGCGCGAGGCCGAACAGCAGTGAGAAGACGATGATCGGGAGCATGCTGGCGGTCGACATCGCGTTGAAGATGTTCGTCGACACGAAGCCGAGGAGCGTCTCCTGCCAGCCGGTGGGCTTCGCGGACTCCTGCAGGGCCGGATCGACCGAGCCGGAGTAGTCGATGCCGGCGCCCGGCTGGATCAGCGTGGCGAGGCCCCATCCGACGGCGGCAGCCACGACGGAGAAGCCGATCATCCACGCGAACGTGCGTCCGGCGAGGCGTCCCATGCCCGAGCCGGTCATGGAGCCGGTGGCCACGATCACGGACGCCATCACCAGCGGCACGATCGCCATCTGGATCAGACGGATGAAGAGGTCGCCGATGAACTTCAGGTTCGCGGCCCACTCGCCGGTGAGGACGCCGAAGATCACTCCGAGAACGGCGGCGAGGGCGATGAGGGTGGCCGGATGCCGCAGCACCCGCCAGGTTGTCGCCGCGGTGCCGCGGGAGGTCGTCGTCTGTGCGTCGCTCATGGAGGATCCTTATCTCGGTGGGGCATCTGGTCTGTCCAATTGTGGATACATCCGGTTACAGCGGCCTCCTGAGCGTGTTTCCGGGGCGTTACGGTCTGACCAATCGATGCTCGACGCCCTTCGTGACCTGGAATGATGTCGAAAGACCGATGTCGAGAAGAGGACCGATGGCCGATCAGCAGGCACTGGTGCCGCTTGAGCGCGGTGGCGGATCACTGCGCGACGAGATCGTCGCGCGCCTGCGCGCGCTCATCGTCGCGGGGGTGCTCAAGCCGGGAGAGCGCCTCGCGACCGAGCGCGAGCTCGCGGCGCAGCTGTCGGTGTCGCGGTCGGCGGTGCGTGAGGCCCTGCTCCGGCTCGAGTCGGCGGGACTGATCGAGAGGCGCCAGGGCAGCGGCACCCGCGTCAGCGCGCGCATCCCCACCGAGGCGGTCCTCGCAGCGCTGGAGAGCGAGCACAAGGACGCCGTCGCGGAGTCCACGGAGTTCCGCACGGTCGTCGAGCCGCAGATCGCGCGGCTGGCGGCTTCGCGGATCGACGGGAGCGAGATCGAGGCGCTCGCCGCCCTCCTGGAGGAGTCCGACCGTGTGACCGATGTCGAGCAGTCCGTGCGGCTCGACATCGCCTTCCACGTGGGCATCGCGGCGGCGACGCGCAACGCCCTGCTGACCTCCCTCAGTGAGCTGACGGTGTCGTGGACGGTCGAGGCCCGTGTGTCTTCGCACCTCGACGAGGAGGGACGTCGTCTGTCGCACGACGGCCATGCCCGACTGTTGCGCGCGTTGCGGGCCGGCGATCCCGACGCCGCGGAAGCGGCGATGCGGGTGCACCTCGACGAGATCGCCGACCTGGTGGCGCGCGCCCGCTCCTGAGCTGTCAGGTCACGGGTTCAAGAGAACTCCGATACTCGGGTGCGGCCGGCTCGAGAGTGAACTCGAGTACTTCGACCATGTGTTCCCGCAGCGCCGCGAGGACCTCTTCTGGGGTCGCCCGAAAGTACTCCCGTCGGAGGTTGACCTTATTGAGTCGTCGCTCGGAGAAATGCGAGTGCAGTCTCGCCTCGATCGAGACGGCGTCGTCGGCGAAGAAGAGAGCGTGCACGTCGAATCGGAAGGGAACCGATGCGTCGCCCAGCTCGTTGACACGGTCCATGGGATCCAGACGCCGGGTGAGCCCGATCTTCACGACGTCGGGGCCGAACGCGCCGATGTTGCTGATCACGTACACGTATCCCGCGCGAATATTGGCAGCGCGGTAATCGACGTTCTCGATGGCATGCTCGACATCTGCGAGCTTTTCTCGAAGCCGTTCCGCGCCGGCCGCGTCTCCCTTCGCCTCCAGCGCGGTCAGTGCGTTCGCGTAGTGCGAGCGTTCCTTCTGCAGCCGCTCCTTCTCGCGGGCGAGTTCTTGCTCAGCTTTGCGCTGCTCCCGAAGTTCCTCGCGCCTCGCCCGCTCGAGTTCTTTCTCCATCTGCAATGCCTGGAAATGCAGACTCGTCAGCTCGAGTTCTTTAAGGCGAAGGCGATGGTAATCACCGGTGATACGGAGGTCGACCATCGTGCCGAGGCGCTCGACCTGCGTGACAACCGTCGAGAGTCGCTTTCGCGCCGCGTCCAGATTCCCAGCCTTGACCGTCTTCACGCAGTTCTCGGCCTCGGCGTTATAGGCGCGGAGCAAGAGTTTCGACATGTCCGATACGAACTTGCGCCCCTTCGCAGCGCTGTTGTTGAACATGAAGTTGGACGACGCCACAGTCGCGCCGCCATCACGAACGGCTCGCTTGATCTCTGTCCGCACCGACTCGAGCTCGGTGGCCAGGGCAACGGATGATTCCGCCGGATTCTCGAAATCGAAGAGCCCAAACTCCTGCAGATGAACGGTGGAGCGGAGATCCACGATCTCTTCAGCCACGGCGGATCGCTCGGAAATCGCCTTCGTGGTGTCCTTTCTCACGTCTGCAAGCTCCTGCTGTGCCGTCCGGATCTCGTCGCGGAGAGCACGTTTTTGAGCGTCGATCTCGGCGACATCGTTCAGCCCGTACCGCGAGATCAGTTCCGAAAGACGCTCGTTCTCGAGAAGGAGAGACTCTGCCTGCTTCTTGGCGCCGAAAAACGACACCTTTCGCGGCTGCGAGGAGCCGCGCGCGGCGGGCCGCTCAGACAGGGACGGAGAGGCGGATGCATATTCCTCCGGTTGCGTCGGGTCGGTGGTTTCCGCGGGACGGGGGGTCTCCACAGGGTGTGGAGTATCGGCCATGCGCTCCTGGCGCTGTCGCTCCCGCGCCGCACGACGAGATGTTGCAACGCCCTCCGTCCGCCTCACGTCGTCGGCGGAACCATCACCCGCATGCGCCTCAGAATCCGCTGGCGATCCGGAGGGTGTCACAGGAGGGAGCGGATCGACGCCTTGCTCACCAGCGGAGAAGACATGCTCGGTCCATACGTAGCCGTTCCAGTATCGGCGCTCGTGTCGACCGGCCGGGTCCGCGTACCAATCCGCCGACGCATTGTTGTCTTCCATCCTGCCCCCTTGATGATGTCCACTTCTCAATATGTCCTATCGGGAGCGGGCGACCTAGATGTTCTGACCTGGGTGGTTAGGGACGTAGATGTAGGTGAGGACCTTCTGGTGGAGTGGAGTCACCACAACTAACCGCTCCGAAACCAGAAGGTCCTCGATGTCCCACGCTAATGCTGTTCTCGCGCCCGCTGGAAGGTTGCGCCTTGCTCGTCTGATCGTTGATGAAGGGTGGCCGTTGCGCCGCGCCGCCGAGCGTTTCGGCGTCGGGGTGACCACCGCCGCCCGGTGGGCGTGCCGTTACCGTGAGGCCGGCGCGGCGGGGATGGCCGATCGTTCCTCCCGCCCGCGCGTGAACCCGAACCGCACTCGGGCCCGGGTGGAGCGGCGGGTGGTGAGCCTGCGGGTGTCGAGACGGTGGGGGCCGGCGCGTATCGCCGCGCAGGAGCGTGTCAAATGGTGTGTGTAAGGGGTGGGTCTCCTTATGAAAGGAGCCACACTGTTGGCTATCGACAAGGCGTCGCGTGAAGAGCGTCGCAAGGCCCAGGCTGAGGGTGCTCAGCGTCTGATCG
>Ga0308171_1000731_pt1 | contig 58620 bp, 49 predicted proteins | sample PhyGR1_FD_202135 | JGI IMG/M metagenome (GOLD analysis project Ga0308171, IMG submission 202135) | Phyllosphere microbial communities from UC Gill Tract Community Farm, Albany, California, United States - DLSLSG.R1 | ecosystem: Host-associated > Plants > Phyllosphere > Unclassified | place: USA...
AACAAAGGACTTCGTCGCCAGCAGCGCCGCCGCCCTCGTCAGTGAGCGGACTTATAAGAGACACACACCAAACAAGTCAACAGAGGTTTTTCAACAAAATCCACTTTTCTCGTAAGTTACTGTTTTATCTGATAAATTTTCACAAATCTGTCAAACAGGTGTCAGAAACATATCAATTGGGTGACTTTCCCTGCGGGTTTTCACGAGAAAGCAGGGAGAAGTCCGCGCAGCACACATACGCGCCACGTTTTCGCCGCGACTTAATCCTATCTGCACTTCTTAACGAAGAGTTACAGCAAGCTTGGGGACTGCGCCGGGATAACCGCGCAGAAGTTTGACTCCTCGGTCTGAAAGTTGCACATCTTCGTCACATGACTTCTGGAGATCAAATGCAGAAACGGTCGCGACAGGTATGATGGCGGATCGGGATATGATCCGTACGCTCGGGACCGAGCCGCCTATCCTGGCGGAAGGCCGGCGAGCACCCGACCGGCGCGAGATCTCCATCCGCTGGCTGAGCGGGACATTTCTGACAGGGATTACCTCTTCCATATTGATGGGCGTCGCTCTTTTTGCAGCGCTGGACGGACGTCAACAGCTTGCCATTCCGGCAGAAGCTTTTGCGCGCGGAGATATGGAGCACTCGCTTTCCGAGACCGTTCGCCGTGGCACCCGTTTGGTGGCCCCCAATATTGCAGCGCGTCCCTCCGACCGCTCCGTTATGGAAGTCTCCACCGTCATTCACGACGGCGACAAGGAAGTGGTGCGCAAGGTCCCCTTCGCCCATGTGAAGATCTCGCTCGCGGCCAATTATAGTACGCAGGATGACTATCCCGCTTTTGATCCGCTCAACATCTTTGCCACCGACGATGAGCCTGAAGCTGCTGGGGCGAGCAAAACCGGGACGATCTACGGGTCCGAAGTGGAATCGGAAGTCAGCCTGAAATCAGTTCCCTTCCCGACCAAGCACAGCCCCTTCGCCTATGCCGGAGCGATGAGCTTCGATGAGGTGGAAGAAGCGGTCCGTTCCAACGGTTCTATCCTAACGGACGGCAACGAACAGCTTGCCGCTCTCTACTATATCGACCCCCGCCGTTTCGAAGCGGATGAGGATGTGGATATTACCGCAGGGCTTTCGGCCCGCGTCGTTGAACAGAACATGTCCGTGTCGACGCCGCAGGCGCCGACGGTAAAGCTGCCCGAATATGCCGACGACGTCATTCCCGTGCGGCAAAATCAGACGATGGAAGCTGCCCTTTTCGGCGCAGGCTATTCGAAGGAACAAGCCAAACAAACCGCCGCAGCCTTGGCATCCGTTAACGGAACGCCGGATGTTCAGGCGGGTGACGTTCTGCGCATCGGCATTTTGCAGGATGATGAGAAGAGCGATATCGTTCGCGCCAGCCTATATAGAAAGAACCGTCACGTCGTGACAGTGGCTGCTAACGACAAGAAGACATTTGTCGCTGCAAGCGAACCGCCGCAACTCGATGCAGTAGCGACCGCCTTCGACGGCGGTAACGCGCCGATGACAGCCAATCGCGATTTGCCGCGGGTTTATGATGGCGTTTATCGCGCCGCTCTTGCCTATGGTATGAACCAGAACATGATATCGCAGCTCATCAAACTTTTGGCGAGCAGCGTCGATTTCCAGGCACAGCTGAAACCGTCGGATTCTCTTGAGGCCTTCTTCTCGGTCGAAGGACCGGATGGCAAGGCCACCGAACAATCCGAATTGCTGTATGTCAACGCCAAGTTCGGCGATAACCAGACGCGTTTCTACCGCTTCCAGAACCCGGAAGATGGCAGCATCGATTACTTCGATGGCGAGGGCAAAAGTATCCGCCAGTTCCTGCTGCGCAATCCTGTTCCGAACGGTCGCATGACATCCGGTTTTGGCATGCGCCGTCACCCGGTTCTGCGCTTCAGCCGTATGCATACAGGTACGGACTGGGCAGCGCCACGCGGTACGCCGATCATTGCCACGGGTAACGGAATCGTCGAAAAGGCTGGATGGGCATCCGGTTACGGAAACCAGACTTTGATCCGCCATGCCAATGGCTACGTTTCCTCCTACAACCACCAGAGCGCTATTGCCAAAGGTGTCGTGGAAGGCGCGCGCGTGACGCAGGGCCAGGTGATCGGCTATGTCGGCTCTACCGGTCTTTCGACGGGCGCGCACCTGCATTACGAGTTGATCGTCAACGGCACCAAAGTGGATGCGATGAAGGTTCGCCTGCCCGGCGGCAAATCCTTGTCCGGCCAAGCACTCGCACGCTTCTCGGATGAGCGGCGGCGTATCGACACCCTGCTGAATATAGACGGCAAGGGCGAGCAGGTCGCCAGCCGATAAAGCGTGTCGCGATCTTTCAGATTCGCTCATACGCTTTAGGTCTTAGTTATCGCATATCGTTGTCGCAAAACCGCTGCACACTTTTGCGCAACATGCTTTAGTCAAATTTTTGCTCGGTGCCGTCACACCTAAGCGGAGCGACATTAAGCGCGCTTGGCTGCGGGAAAAATCTTGGCGCGGCGAATGACGACATGGCCGTGATCTCCGGCTTCCACCGACGATTCCGGTGGTACATCGAACTCGAGGAGATCGCCTTCTTTCGTCGTGGCGATCACACGCCGCTCCCCTGCCCTATCCAGAACACGGGTGACTTGCGCGGCAATCCCATCATGCAGATCCTCCCATTCCAGATCCGCGGGTCGGGCATAGATCTCGACCGGGCCATCCGCCTGACCATAGGCAAACTGAACCTCAGTGTTCCCGACATAGACCTTGCCGTTCTTCGCAACACCGGAAACCTTGTTGGTATCTCCCAGAAAAGTCATGACGAAGGCACTGTTCGGCTGGCGGCAGACCTCTTTCGGCGTGCCCTGCTGAATGATTTCACCCTGATTGAGGATGACGACGCGATCCGCAAGATCGAGCGCCTCTTCCTGATCGTGTGTGACAAAAATCGTGGTAATGCCCAACTCGTCGTGGATTTCGCGAAGCCATCGACGCAGATCGCGACGCACATTTGCGTCTAGCGCGCCGAAGGGCTCATCAAGCAACAGAACCTTCGGATCGACGGAAAGCGCGCGTGCCAAGGCGACGCGTTGCCTTTGCCCACCGGAAATCTGCGCAGGGAACCTGTCGCCCAACCCCTCAAGCCTTACCAGCCGCAACAACTCCTGAACCCGGGCGTCGATTTCGGTGCGGCTCCGCTTGACGCGTGACACTTTCATCCCGAAGGCGATATTCTCGTTCAGCGTCATATGCGGAAATAGAGCGTAGTGCTGGAAGACGAAGCCGACACCACGGTCGCGCACGGGAATATTCGTTGCATCCGTGTCGCCAAAATAGATGTGGCCACCATCGGTATATTCGAGCCCGGCCACCATACGGAGGATCGTCGTCTTACCGGAGCCGGAAGGGCCGAGAAGCGCCAGCAATTCGCCGCTTTCAATATCGAGCGAGACATCCCGCACGGCACGAAACGTATCGAAGGTTTTGACGACATTCTGCAGGCGGATTTTCATGAACTCGTCTCCGTGGCGGCGGCGTTTGCGGCGCTAAGCTTTTTACGGCCGCGTCCGGCCCCGCGCCGCTCCAATGCGACTTTGGCGATGATCGTAACAACGGCAAGCGCTGCAAGAATGGAGGCGGAGGCAAAGGCGCCGGCCGCCTGATAATCGTGGTAGAGAAGCTCGATATGCAGCGGCAGCGTATTGGTCTGCCCGCGAATATTTCCCGAGACGATCGAAACAGCGCCGAATTCGCCCATCACGCGGGCGTTGCACAGCACGACGCCATAGAGCAGCGCCCATTTGATGTTTGGCAGCGTCACAGAGATGAAGGTGCGCCAGCCAGATGCGCCAAGAGAGGTTGCCGCCTCTTCCAAGTCGCGTCCCTGCGCCTGCATCAGCGGGATCAACTCACGGGCAACGAATGGAGCAGTGACGAACATCGAGGCGATGACGATGCCGGGCAGAGCAAAAAGTATCTTGATTTCGTAGGTATCGAGCAAGGGCCCGAAAAGCCCCTGCAAGCCATAGACGAAGAGATAGGCAACGCCGGCAACGATGGGCGATATAGAGAAGGGAATTTCCACGATCACCAGCAGGAAACGCTTGCCCCAGAAGTCGAACTTGGTGATCGCCCAGGCGGCTGCGACACCGAACAACGTGTTGATTGGCACCGCAATCAGCGCCGTGATCACCGTCAGCATGATCGCGTGACGTGTATCGGGATGGTTGATAGTCGCAGCATAGGTCTTCAGGCCCTGGGAAAAAGCCTCAACAGCAATGACCAGCAGAGGCGCCACCACCAGGAATGCCCCGATAATCAGGACGAAGGCGATCAGGCTGCGACGCACCCAAGGAGCATCGCCGACCCGCGGCGGCTTGCGACGGGAGGAAACAGCGCTCATCCTCTAGCTCCTCACCGTATAGCGCAAAGCACGCGACTGTAGGTAATTGGTGAGCGCCAGCATCAGGAAAGCTGTGATCAGCAGGACGGATGCGATCGCTGCAGCCGCCTGATAATCATATTCTTCCAGTCGGATGAAGATCAGCAAGGAGGTAATTTCGGTCGAAAAGGGTTGATTGCCGGCAATGAAGATGATGGCGCCGAATTCGCCGAGGCTGCGAGCAAAGGAGAGCGACAGGCCGGCAAGAAGTGCCGGCGTCAAAAGCGGCAGGATGACCTTGCGGAAAATCTCAAGATCCGATCCACCGAGCGACTGGGCGGCTTCTTCCAATGCAGGGTCGAGATCTTCAAGTACGGGCTGCACGGTACGAACGATGAAGGGTAGACTGGTGAAGGCCATCGCCACGATGATGCCGAGCGGCGTGTAAGCAACCTTTAGTCCGACTTCAGCCAGAACGGAACCGAACCAGCCGTTTCCGGCAAAGAGCGCCGTCAGCGCTATTCCCGCCACCGCCGTCGGTAACGCGAATGGCAAATCTACGATCGCATCGACCACCCGCCAGCCAGGAAAGCGGTAGCGCGTCAGCACCCAAGCAAGGGCGAGGCCAAAAATGACGTTGAAGAGCGTGGCCGCCAGCGCGCAAAGAACGGTGACGCGGTAGCTCGCGACGGCTCGCGGAGACGATATGATGCTCCAGTATTCCGCCGGTCCAAGGCTTGCAGCCTTAAAAACGAGTGCTGCAAGGGGAAGGACGACGATGATGCCGACGTAAAGCAGCGTGACGCCGAGAGACAATTTGAGGCCCGGCAGGACATTGCGTTTCAAATCTTCCCCCTTTGCATCAGCGAAGGTCCTGTTCTCGGCAAAACATTGAGAGACACAAGATCAAAAATCGACCCGGCGGGTTTCCCGCCGGGTCGATGTCTATTCGTGCCATAGAACGATTAGCGATTGCCGTAAAGCGCATCCAGTTTTCCGCCAGAGGCGAAATGTTCTTTCTGGATCTTGTCCCAGCCGCCAAAAACATCATTGACGTTGACAAGGCGAATGCTCGGGAACTGGTCCTTGAACTCGGCCGCCACCTTTTCATTGTGAACGCGATGGCCGAACTCGGCGGCGATGCGCTGGCCTTCCTCGGTATAGAGGAAGTCAAGGTAAGACTTTGCCAATTCGCGAGAGCCGCGCTTGTCCACGACCTTGTCGACGACCGCGACCGGGAATTCCGACAGCAGGCTGACGGACGGCACCACGCCTTCGAATTTGTCCGTGCCATACTGCTTTGCGATGCCGCGGGTCTCGGCCTCGAAGGTAATCAGAACGTCGCCGATCTCACGCTCGACGAAAGTGGTCGTAGCGGCGCGGCCTCCGGTATCGAAGACCGGGACGTTAGCGAAGATCTTCTTGATGAACTCATCGACCTTGGCCTGGTCGCCATTGAATTTCTCATTGGCGAAAGCGACAGCGGCCAAATAGGTATAGCGCGCATTGCCGGACGTCTTTGGGTTCGGGAAGACGATCTTCACGTCATCACGAACGAGATCATCCCAATCTTTAATATTCTTGGGATTGCCCTTGCGCACGAGAAACGACGGGAAGGAGTAGAAGGGCGACGCGTCGTTGGGGAAATCCTTCTGCCAGTCGGCGGACACAAAACCCTGCTTCACAAGAAAATCGATATCCGTGACCTGATTGAAGGTGACGACATCTGCGGCCAGACCTTCAACGATGGCGCGGGCCTGCTTGGAGGTGCCTGCATGCGATTGGTCAATCGTCACGCCCGGATGGGTTTTGACAAAGGCTGCGTTTTCAGCCGCAAAGAGCTCACGCGCCACATCGTAGGATGCGTTGAGAAGCGTCTTCGGCTCCTCTGCGGAGACGGTGGTGGAAATCAAAGCAGCAAGTGCGGCGCCAATAAGCGCAATCCGTTTCATGTAAGCCCCCATGAATTTCATTGGAGGCGGAGAATAGAGAAGGAACATAGCCTCCGCGAGGAACCGTGAACCTCAGGCCCATCCATCTTGAGAATGTTCATCTCCCCTGACCGCTCTTTTCGCAGTAATTTTCCGGCGGACCTCTAAACCCACGCGCTGGCAAAAGCTGAACCCTGAAGCTCGCAGAGCAACCGCGTCGATATTGGATGTAACTTGCAGTACGGGCGAGTAACGTTTTGGACACGACCGCATGAGGTGGCTTCCCATGAGGTCATAGAGAACAGATCTATTGACGCTCCGGTCCAAATACGCGGTTTATGCCGGCCTCCGAGCCCCTCTTATTGCGTCGCCAAAATTATTTCGCATGTCGCACTTCCAAACCTGTTTTAGCAGAGTTCGGATGCCGCTACTCGATCACACGACATTTATCGAAGGGAGGGAAGACAGGGCACCGCGAAGCGTATTGAGTATCTTAGAGAAACAAAAAATGCTGCCTATTGCGACGCAGCAAATTGACTTGACCGACTGCCGAATCGTGGCATCTACTACAACATCGGCGCGAAAATCGGAATCGATTTTCGGAAAAGCACGATGCGTAGATTTAGAGAGTGAGAGGCGTCCTTAGTACATTCAAAAGGACGCATGTCGCTCTGGAGCCATAGAAGACCGCGACTCATTCCTGTCCAGCGTTGCCGCTGGACCATGCAGACAGCCCGTAACGGGTTAAGTGTTACGCCAGGAGATAGACATGCAGGTTTCAGAACAAGAGTGGATCAGCAAGCGGGCTTATACGCTTTGGGAGAGCGAAGGCCGCCCGCACGGTCGTGATGCCGAGCACTGGGAGCAGGCGAAAAAGGAATTCACTCTGCTGCAGAGCACGAAGGCGACCAAGCCCGCGCACCGCAAAAAGGGCGAAGTCAAAGCAGCCTCCGTCCCTCCCGAGACAACAAAACCCAAGCCACGCGCCAAGAAGTCTGCGACCCAATAAAGGCCTCAGAACACGTCAGCCCTTCAGATACTCCAGCCTGCATAAAAAAGCCCCGTTCAAGCAGAGCGGGGCTTTATCGTATCGACTGACAAGACGCACGCTGCGCAAGACTGAGCAGCGTTTTGCGGGCGGGTGACGCTTTAGAACGTCAAAGCGCGATCGCCGTTTTCGTCCTTGATCCGGCTCGGCAAGCCGATCTTGTTCAAGAGGTTGAGGAACGGCTGCGGCGGAAGTTCTTCGACATTCGCCATCTGCTTCACGTCCCATTCACCTGTGGCAATCAGCATCGCTGCTGCGACCGGCGGAACGCCAGCCGTGTAGGAGATGCCCTGCGAGCCGACTTCTTCGTAGGCTTCCTTGTGGTCAGCCACGTTGTAGATGAAGACTTCGCGCTCCTTGCCGTCCTTCGTACCCTTGACGATATCGCCAATGCAGGTCTTGCCGACATAGTCGGGCGCCAGTGAAGACGGATCGGGCAGCACGGCCTTGACCACCTTGAGCGGAACCACTTCCAGACCTTCAGCCGTCTTGACCGGCTTTTCGGACAGGAGGCCAAGGTTCTTCAAAACGGTGAAGACGTTGATGTAATGGTCGCCAAAGCCCATCCAGAAACGCACATCCGCGCCATCCATGTTCTTGGATAGCGAGTGCACTTCGTCGTGGCCCGTCATATAGGCCTTCTGCTTGCCAACGACCGGCAGGTCGAATTCCTGTCCGACTTCGAACATCTGGTTCGTCTGCCACTGGCCGTTCTGCCAGGAATAGACCACGCCGGTGAATTCGCGGAAATTGATTTCCGGATCGAAGTTGGTCGAGAACCAGCGACCATGACTACCGGCATTGATATCGACGATATCGACGGACGTGACCTTGTCGAAATACTCATCCTTGGCTAGACGCGCATAGGCATTGACCACACCCGGATCGAAGCCGACGCCCAAAATGGCGGTCACGCCCTTTTCCTTGCATTCGGCGGCACGCTTCCATTCGTAGTTTCCGTACCACGGCGGTGTTTCGCAGATCTTTGTTGGATCCTCGTGGATCGCGGTGTCCATATAGGCAACACCTGCGTCCATGCAGGCCTGAAGAACGGACATGTTGACGAAGGCCGAACCGACGTTGATGACGATCTGGACGCCAGTCTTTTGTATCAAGGCCTTCGTGGCCTCGATATCCAAAGCGTCCAGCGCGTGGGCCTCAAGTTTCACCTCTGTCTTGAGGCTCTTCTTTTCACGTACGGATTCGACAATCTTGCGGCACTTATCGACAGTGCGTGACGCAATATGAATGTCTCCCAATACATCGCTATTCTGGGCGCACTTATGCGCCACGACCTGTGCTACGCCACCGGCGCCGATGATGAGAACGTTCTTCTTCATTTCAGGTGATGCCTCCTTTTCCCCGCAGGGATGGCTTGTTGAGAATGAGTGCTACATGCGCCTTTCAAAGCGCGCTGTTACGACAGACTTTGCTGATAGTCGACAAAGTCGAATTCACGGACGGTTCGAATGCTGCCGTCCAGTTCCTTGATGGCGATCGCCGGCATCTTCACACCGTTGAACCAGTTCTTCTTGACCATCGTATAGCCCGCTGCATCCTGGAAAGAGACGCGATCGCCGACCTTCAACTCGTTTGAGAACTTGAACTCGCCGAAAACATCGCCTGCGAGGCAGGACTTGCCGCATACCATATAGGAATGATCGCCTTCGTTGGGCGAGACCTTGGCGTTCTCGCGATAGATCAACAGATCCAGCATATGGGCTTCGATGGAGCTATCGACAATGGCGAGGTTCTTGCCATTGAACAGCGTGTCGAGAACAGAGACTTCCAGCGTCGTGCTCTTGGTGATCGACGCTTCGCCGGGCTCAAGATAGACCTGCACGCCATATTTTTCAGAAAACTGCTTGAGGCGGTCGCAGAACTGGTCGAGTGGGTAGTTCTCGCCTGTAAAATGAATGCCGCCACCGAGGCTGACCCACTCGGCCTTAGACAGAAGCGAGCCGAACTTTTCCTCGATCTGGCCAAGCATCTTGTCGAAGAGGCCGAAATCATTGTTTTCGCAGTTGTTATGGATCATGAAACCGGAAATGCGGTCCATGACCTTTTCAACCTTCGCCACATCCCATTCGCCGAGACGGCTGAAAGGGCGAGCGGGGTCTGCGAGATCGAAAGTGGAAGAACTCACCTGCGGATTGAGGCGAAGGCCACGAACGATGCCGGACGCCTTGTCGGCGAAGCGTTCAAGCTGACCTACGGAGTTGAAGATGATCTTGTCGGCATGGGATACGACCTCATCGATCTCGTAATCGGCATAGGCGACGGAATAGGCGTGCGTTTCGCCGCCGAACTTTTCGTGTCCCAGTCGCACCTCGTAGAGCGAAGACGACGTCGTGCCGTCCATAAACTTAGCCATAAAATCGAAGACCGACCATGTGGCAAAGCACTTGAGTGCGAGAAGAGCCTTGGCGCCCGATTTTTCGCGCACATAGGCAATCTTCTCCATGTTGCGGAGAAGCTTGGTCTTGTCGATCAGGTAGTAAGGTGTTTGCAGCATCGGCCAGTCACATCGTCCCATTGATAGAGATCATACGATCATTTTCCGGGCCTTATATGATGCTTGTGACAGGAAAACAAACCTGTCGAAAACAATTGAAAAGATTCTCTGACGAGTTTTCGCAAATTGCGGGAACAAAACTCTAAGCCCTACGTTTTGAGATCAGGCGCATTTTGACACCTTAGAGAAGGATTGAACATGGCAAGCGTTCGCAACGTGGAAGATAAGGTACGCGAAACCCTCAATAGCGCTGAGGCCGAGGATGTGTCGGCACAGCTGTCGCAGCTGCGTGACGACCTTTCCAACCTTGCAAAGAGCGTCAAGGCACTTGGCGTTGGCGTTTCCCACGAGGTCAAGGCACAGGCATCTCGCGTTGCTGACGACGCAATGGCGAAGTCTGAGCAGACCGTTCACGCGGTTCGCGACGAAATTCAGACGCTGAACGACAACCTGGTCTACCAGGTTCAGCGCAACCCGCTTCAGTCTCTCGGCATCGCGGTCGCAACCGGTTTCCTTCTTGCCCTTGTTACGCGTCGATAAGGCGCAAACATGCTTCAAGCATTTTTGCTCTATCTGGGCGACACACAGCGGGAAGGCACTTTCGTCACGCGCCGGATAAAAACCGGTATCGTGCTGAGAGTGCTTGCTGGCTTTTTCTTCCTGATTGCCGTCATCGCTGGCGGTATCGGGGGATCTATCTATCTCGCTAAGGAAATTGGCGCTGGCCCGGCCGCTTTGGTCATCGCTGGCGTCGCTTTTCTGCTGGGTGTGATCATGCTGGTTTGGCTAGCGCTCCTTCGTCGCCCGACGGCTTATCGCCGTGCGCCGGTGGTGTCCCCGCTTGCAACGGCGCCGTTGGCGGTTGAGGCGATGGCAGCCGGCGCTCTCGGAAAACGCCCGTTCACAACACTGCTGATTGCCATGGCGCTTGGTTTCATCACCACACGCACGACAATTCGTAAGAAGTAAAATCATTACGCGCGTCCCGCAGTTTGCAAGGGACGCGCGCATTTACCTTTGCAGTTCTTTCCAAAAAATTCCCCCTACCCTTCTTCCGACAAAATGATACGCAGTCTCCAACAGTCGCTTTACGAAAGGATGTTGGATGCGGAAGAAAGTTCTCGTTGTCGGCGGGGCCGGATATATTGGCTCCCACACCTGCCTGTTGCTTGCAGAGCGCGGCTATGAACCTGTCGTTTTCGACAATCTCTCCAATGGCCATGAAGAGTTTGTTCGCTGGGGACCATTCGAGCAAGGGGATATTCGCGATAGGGCGAGGCTGGACGAGGTCTTCGCCAAGCATCAACCGGAGGCGGTTCTTCACTTCGCGGCGCTGATCGAGGTCGGTGAATCGGTCAAGAACCCGGTCGCCTTTTACGACAACAACGTCATTGGCGCCCTGACTCTGTTGTCCGCGACGATGGACGCGGGCGTGAAGGCTTTCGTCTTTTCATCCACATGCGCGACCTATGGTTTGCCCGAACGTGTTCCGCTGGATGAAGGCCATCCCCAGGCTCCCATCAATCCCTACGGCAGAACCAAATGGATCGTGGAGCAGGCGCTCAAGGATTTCAGCACCTATAAGGATTTAAACTCTGTGATGCTGCGCTATTTCAACGCGGCGGGTGCTGACTTTGAGGGCCGCATTGGAGAATGGCACAAGCCGGAAACGCATGCCATCCCACTCGCGATCGAGGCGGCACTTGGACGCCGCCAGGGTTTCAAAGTGTTTGGCACGGATTATGACACGCGCGACGGCACCTGCGTGCGCGACTATATCCACATTCTCGATCTCGCCGATGCCCATGTAAGGGCGGTGGACTATCTTTTGTCTGGTGGAAAGACCGTAGAGCTCAACCTCGGCACCGGGACCGGAACGACTGTCAAGGAGTTGCTCAACGCGATTTCGAAAGTCTCAGGCCGCCCGTTTCCCGTGGAGTTTGCCGAACGGCGCGAAGGCGACTCCACCACACTTGTCGCCAACAACGACAAGGCGCGGGACGTTCTGGGATGGGAACCACGCTATACGCTGGAGGACATCATTTCTTCCGCATGGCGCTGGCACTCGACCCATAACGCGGAGCGCTGACCTCAACGCGACGCAAAAAAACACCGGCCCCAATGAGGCCGGTGTTCTGAGAAACAGCGTCAAGCTGCCTCTCGCTCCTCTCCCGTAACAGGATTAGGGCTTGGTGGCACCCGTCTGCGTGGTGTCGGTTGCCGCCGGCGCCGTGGTGCTTGCATTCGCGTTCTTGTCTTTCAAGGTCATGAACTCAGGCGCTGCCTTCAGCGATTCAGCGGTTTCAGTCGTCGTCAGACGAATGGTACCGTTGTCGGTGTCGCGGGTAACGGTAATCTTGTCCATCGGGACGGCGACGTCCTTAGCGCCGATTCCGAGGAAGCCACCCACACCGACCACAGCCGCAACGATGCCGCCGTTTTCTTCGAGGATAAGGTTGGTCACGTTACCGATGCTCTCGTCGGCAGAAGTGTAGACCGAGTTGCCGATGTAGTCATTGGCGCTGATCTGGTTGGCTGCCTGCTCCGTCAGGTAGGAGCCGGATGCAGTGCCAGCGTTAGCGGACGTGTCCGTTGTACCAGGCGTTGTCGGCATAACCGGGGTTGCCGGTGCAGCGTTCGGGCTTGCAGGTGCCGTCGTGCTTGGTGCAGGCTGAGTTGCGTCCTGGGCGATGGCGAGCGGTGCGAACGCTGTTGAACCCATGAGGGCGGCCGTCGCGATAAGGGTCAATGTCTTTTTCATATCGTACCTTCCTTTCATCGTCGTAAAACCAAACTGGCTGGGGACAGTTCATCCGTCCTTTTCTTCAACCTGTTCGCCGAGCAAACGAGACGGCCGCGAAATTGGTTCCGGGTTTTTCGCCCTGATCAACAAAGGGTGAAAGGAGAAAAAAGCCTATAGATATCCCTCTCTGCCGCAACGAACAGCATTGTGCCGCCAAATTAGACAGGTATTATCTATACGCAATTCAGCATAAAAGCTGACATTCATGGACGTTTAAGGGCGTGACAATTTCCAGGTTTCGAGCATTCTTCGCCAGACTGTCTCCTACAGCATCGATCGGTACCTACATCGTCATCATGACGACGCTGGTGACCCTACCGCTGATTATCTTCGCCGGTTATCTGATGCTGCGGCTGGAAGCGGATGAGCGGGAAGATTTGCAGCGTGAAGCTGTCGACGATGCCCGTGCCATCAGCCGAAACATCGAGCGGCGTCTTCAGGAACTGAGCACCACGCTTAATCTCCTCGCGCAGTTTCCAGAGTTGGAAGACGGAGATCTTGCCAGCTTTCATCAGCGTGTCAGTGAAAGCCTGCGCAGGCGAAACATCTACGTGGTGGTCGCCACGCGCAACGGCGTCCAGAAGGTCAATACGCGTGTGCCCTATGGGCAGCCTCTGGGTCAGGTTCCAGCCGACGCCCATATACAGGAGGCGATCGATGCCAAGCGGATCATGCTTTCGAACATCTTCTACGCCAACAATCGGAAGGAGTGGGTATTCACAGTCACCCTCCCCCTGCCCCGTCAGCTCGCAGCCGCCGGCGACGTATTGATCGTTACCCAAGCCGCGCGAGATCTTTCGAGCCTGATTTCTACGGATGCGATCCCGGCTGGATGGTCGGCAACTTTGCTCGACAGCGGCGAGCGCGTGGTGATTTCCAGCAATACGGAACAGGCAACACCCGGCAAGATCTACGAGCCTGCACAACTGGCGGCCGACATGTCCGCATTCAGCGGTAGCTTTACTGATACGCACAACAATATCTATGCCTATGCCCAACTTCCCGGCTGGCCTTGGAAGGCCGTGGTGGCCGGGGCGATAGACCGAAGCGACTCGGCCCTGCGAAGCACCTGGCGACAAATGTTGATCGGCAGCCTCTTCATCGTACTGGTCGCAGTCTTCGGCACCTACCTTGTCGGCCGGCAATTGCGGCAGTCCGTCAAACAGCTCGTGGATGTTGCAGAACGCATTGGCGCAGGCGAAATCGTGTCGCGCGTCGAAACCAATGTCAAGGAACTCAACCAGGTCGGTGTGGCGCTCTCCAACGCGTCTTTCGACCGCAGCCAGGCGGAAGATCGCAACCAGCTGATCTTGCACGAACTGGTTCATCGATCCAAAAACATGTTGACGCTGGTGCAAGCCATGATGCGCCAGTTGGCGCGGGAGAACACAACAGTTCCAGAACTACAGAAAGAGGTCGATCACAGACTTCGTGGTCTCGCTATGTCGATCTCGGCACTGGCTGAAGTCCAATGGGACGGTCTGCCAATCCACCGTCTGGTCAAAGGTCACCTTGAGGTGTTCGGCTCGACAGCGGACCAGGTGACCGTATCAGGCGAGGATTTTCTGCTTTCGTCGGAGGCGGCGCAGAATCTTGGCCTCATCCTTCATGAGCTCAGCACCAACTCAATCAAATATGGCGCGCTCTCTGTTAAGGAAGGACGCGTGCGCCTTCACTGGGCTCTCGACCCCTCCGATCACGATATGGTGAAGATGGAGTGGATCGAAAAGGGTGGACCGCCGGCAAGCCAGCCTTCCCGTCGTGGATTTGGCTCGACGATCATAAAGCGACACGCAGAGAGCGCGTTTTCTGCCACTGTATCAATAGATTACGCAGAAACCGGATTTACGTGGACGATGACGGCGCCGGTGAAGCGGCTGCAGAAAAGAAATGCTGGCACAGAGAATGCGTAAAATATCTTGAATGAATTGGAACCAAGAAAGACTGTGTACGTTTTTCAAGCACGCCAGGCCATTTCCCCGTCCCCGCCTAGAGGCCCGGCGCAGCAGGTTTTGCCCCTGAAAACCTGCCCCTGAATAGCACGGCTCTCCCCCGAGCCGTGCTTTTCTTTTTGGGCTCACTGACGGACGGACATTGATCGTCCACGAAGTCGAGCCTGAAATGCGATGGGACGTCTCCCATACGCTTCCACGCTTCAACTCACTTCTTGAAAACATCTCGTGACGGCAGACTGCCTGACGTTCTTCACGCCGAGAAGCCTGCCGCGTCAGGAAGCGGCAGGTGCTGGGAAGCGGAGCGTATATCCGATGTCGCTTGCCGACACATCGTACCGAGCCTCGCCGGCGAGAGCCGCGGGCACGACCTTTTCCAGAACCACGCTACCGAAATTGCTTCGCCGGTCGCTGTCTTGCGACGCTAACAGATCATCTTGAGAGAGGGGTTCGCTCCAACTCACTTCGAAAAAATCCTCCTCGCGCCGGCACTCCAGCGTGATGGGTAAGTGAAGCGCGAGGTTGGGGCTGTGGCTGACGGTGTTGACCACCAATTCGTGGAAGGCCAGCCCCACATAAAGAGCGCCGTTCGGATTGAGCAGGAGGTTCTCACCCTTCATCTGTATCAGATGGGGATATTCCGGAAGGTACAGATCCGATTGCTGTTTCAACAACTCGAAAATTTCCGCTCCGCGCCAATCGGAATCGGTGATCAGATCCTGGGATTGTGCCAACGCATGCAGCCGACCCCGGAATTTCCTTAAGAAATCTTCCTTGGTGAAGCTGAACCGTGCCGTCTGTGCCGAAAGGCTCTGGATGATCGCCAGAAGATTTTTCGAACGATGACTGACCTCGCGCAGCAGGGAGCGTAGCAACTGCTCGCGGCGGCGCTCGACTGTGACCTCGCGGATCGTCGTCTTTAACACCCTTTGGCCGGACATGTTGACCGTGGAGTAGACATGGAACTGAAATATCCTGTCCTTTCCAGCCATGACCTCTAGGGTGCCGCGGCTGCCAGCAGCATTCAGGTCCTTCTTCAACTCTGACAGACGCTGAGCAAGTTCCTTGCCGAAGATGTTGACATCCGTTGGCTCATTCTCCCGCTCAGTCGGGAGGTTCCAAACATCCGGCAGATTGGCGATGAAGATATAGTCCCGGTCACGATCCTGCAGCATGACAGTTTCGCCGGAGTCGAGCAAAGCCAACACCAGCGAATCATGCAATTCACCTTCGTTTCGGTCTCTGTTGTGCCACGCGAGCCGATGCAATTTCATCTCCTAGCGGAAAACGACGTCGAGCCGCGAAGCGCCCGCGCCGACTATCCTTGCGTCAAACGTCCAGCAGCCGCAAGAGTTGCGGGACATAACGACACTCAGCATGAATTACGCGGCAACACGTGAACTTTCATTAAAGAACAGAGCCTGACTGATCAGCGCCTTGACCATATCTGGATTGAAAGGCTTGGTCACAAGGAAGGTCGGCTCAGGCCGCTCACCGGTGAGCAGACGCTCAGGGAAGGCGGTGATGAAGATGACCGGAAGGGTCGTCATCTGAAGGATATCCTTCATCGCGTCGAGACCGGAGCTGCCGTCTGCGAGCTGGATGTCCGCGAGAATCATCTTCGGCTGAGTGCGGTGGAAGAGTTCCAGCGCTTCCTTGTGGGTGCGAGCGATACCGGTGACGTTGTGACCGAGATCGGTGACCATCTGCTCGATATCCATGGCGATCAACGGTTCGTCTTCAATGATCATGATGTCGGTTGCAACCTGACGGGCGATTTCCGACGCTGCCTCATCGATCAACTTGCCGATTTCGCTTTCCGCAACCTGAAGAACTTCAGCAGCTTCGGAGGGAGAAAATTCTTCGACGGTCGTCAACAGAAACGCCTGGCGCGGCACAGCCGGAACGGCGGAAAGGTTGGCAGACGCCCGCTTTTCCCAGCCGGTCAAATTCTCATCCGTCTTGATGTTGATCGTGACGGAACTAAAAATAGAGACAAACAATTGATAGAGCGAAACACGATCGCTGCTCGTCTGCGGAAAGATGCTGACATCGGCGATCAGCGCTTCGAGACTAGCAGCCACGTAGGCGTCGCCGGTAGATTGAGAGCCGCAAACAGCACGCGCAAACCTACGGAGATAAGGCAGGTGCGGTGCAATGCGTGTAGAAACGGACATGTAATTCTCCCCTGTTCATGCGGTCTGCAGCGCAAACCTGGAGGATTAATGCCCAACGGAAAAAAAAGTTCCACAGGCCTGGAACGTTTTTTTTGTGCGTGCATTTATAATGCGTCACAAAAGGAATACCCGCACTCATGAGCATGTTTCAATCGGATCAGGATTCGTCTGATAACGGGGTGGGCCCGAGCGTGCCCGACTCCGGACGAGCGGTCATCACCCGTAAATTGAGAGAACTTTACGACGCTGTCCAGGATGAGGGTATCCCGGACAAGTTTCTCGACCTTCTCGAAAAGCTTGACGAGGCTGAGCGCAGATCGAAAGCTTCGGGTGAATGATGACAGAAGACGCGGAAACCAACGGCCACAACTTTAAACGCGAAATGCTGGCGGCGCTGCCGAACCTGCGTGCATTCGCTATCTCCCTCATTCGATCTCGCGACCGCGCTGACGATCTTGTCCAAGACACGATCATGAAAGCTTGGGCAAAGCAGGAAAGCTACCAGCCCGGCACGAACATGCGCGCATGGCTCGTGACCATTCTACGCAACGAGTTCTACAGCCAGATCCGCAAGTCCGGTCGTGAAGTCCAGGATACTGACGGTGCATATACCTCGCGCCTGTCCGTCCCGCCGGAACAGCATGGCTCGGTCGACCTGCATGATTTCCGCCAGGCCCTCGAAAAGTTGCCGGATGATCAGCGCGAAGCGATTCTGCTGATCGGGGCTTCCGGCTTTGCCTATGAGGAGGCTGCAGAAATTTGCGGTTGCCCCGTCGGCACGATCAAGAGCCGCGTCAGCCGCGCCCGCATGCGTCTTCAAGAACTGCTCGGCATCGAAAACGAAAACGAGTTCGGTCCCGACGCCCAGACCACCGCAGTGACGGCAGCAATGGCGCTTCGCTGATTGCGTTCAATAATGTGACGGGTGGCCCACTAACGCTGCCCGTCACATCCCCGTATCCTTGACGGATTCCATGACAACGAAGGTCGATGTATTCGCGACCGAAGGCAAGCTTGAGATTTTCTCGCCAAGGACCCGTCGATATTTGCGAATGTCCGTGGTTCTCACCTTCAGCAAGTAGTCGAAGGCGCCTGCGATCATGTGGCACTCCTCCACCTCCTTGATCTTGCGCACGGCCGCATTGAACTCATCCAACGCTTTCTCTCTCGTATCGGAGAGCTTGACCTCGGTAAAAGCGATGTGTTCCAGCCCAAGTTTTGCTGCGTTCAGAGATGCACGAAATCCAAGAATGTAGCCTTCATCGACAAGGCGCTTCAGGCGAGTCTGGCAGGGCGTTTTCGACAGCCCAACACGGCGCGACAATTCCAGCACAGACATTCGCCCATCCTCGCTCAACGCCTCCATGATCCTGATATCGAAGTGATCCAGATCGCCTGCTTCTGGCACTTTCATCATCCTGTTTTCCTGCATAAATACAAAATAAAAGTTCGTATTTCCTTCTTTACGATGAAAATAAGGCCATATCAATTTCCTGAGCAGTGATATTCTGTCCGCAGACACGTGAAGGCGATAACGCCGAACCACCTATTTTCTAGATCCAATCGAGGGCCGAACCGATGGCGGGCACTGCATCCACCGTTGCATTGAATGAGACGATAGCGCCAGCAGGCATTTTTGACCGTTTCGCTCCGCAGGTCAGTGAGCCGAGCGCGCTCCGCCAGGCCATAACCGCAGCCTATCGCCGCTCTGAACCGGAATGCCTCGCCCCTCTTCTCGAAGCAGCGACGGTAAGCGACAGGGAAGCGGAGACGATCCGCGCGACGGCACGCCGGCTTATCGAAGCGTTGCGAGCAAAGGCCAAGGGCACAGGTGTTGAGGGACTGGTGCAAGAATATTCCCTCTCCAGCCAGGAAGGCGTGGCGCTGATGTGCCTGGCCGAAGCGCTGTTGCGTATTCCCGACACCGCGACGCGCGACGCGTTGATCCGCGACAAGATCGCCACCGGCGACTGGAAATCGCATCTTGGCGGCGGTCGTTCGCTCTTCGTCAACGCCGCGACCTGGGGTCTCGTCATTACTGGCAAGCTCACCTCGACCGTCAACGACAAGGGCCTGTCCGCAGCGCTGACGAAGTTGATCTCCCGTGCCGGCGAGCCTGTCATTCGCCGTGGCGTCGATATGGCGATGCGCATGATGGGCGAGCAATTTGTCACCGGTCAGACAATCGAAGAAGCCATCGGCCGCTCAAGACCGCTTGAAGCCAAAGGCTTCCAGTATTCCTACGACATGCTCGGTGAAGCCGCGACGACCGCCAAGGATGCCGAGCGGTATTACCGCGATTACGAACAAGCGATCCACGCCATCGGCAAGGCGTCAGCCGGGCGCGGCGTCTATGGTGGCCCTGGGATTTCCATCAAGCTTTCCGCACTCCATCCGCGCTATTCCCGCTCGCAAGCCGAGCGGGTGATGGCGGAACTTCTGCCTCGCGTGAAGTCGCTGATGGTGCTGGCGAAAAGCTATGACATCGGATTGAACATCGACGCGGAAGAGGCCGACCGCCTGGAGATTTCGCTAGATTTGCTGGAATCTCTGGCGCTGGACACCGATCTTGCCAGCTGGTCGGGGCTTGGTTTCGTCGTTCAGGCCTATGGCCGCCGCTGCCCCTTCGTGCTCGATTACATTATCGATCTGGCGCGGCGCTCGAACCGCCGAATCATGGTGCGTCTCGTCAAGGGCGCCTATTGGGACGCGGAGATCAAGCGCGCGCAGCTCGATGGTCTGGAGGACTTTCCGGTCTTCACCCGCAAGGTCCACACCGACGTCTCCTATATCGCATGCGCCCGAAAGCTGCTGGCAGCGCGCGACGTCATCTTCCCACAATTTGCCACCCACAATGCGCAGTCGATGGCGACGATCTACCATCTGGCCGGTCCGGACTTCAAAATCGGCGACTATGAGTTTCAGTGCCTGCATGGCATGGGCGAACCGCTTTACAGCGAAGTGGTCGGCAAGCAGAATCTTGATCGCCCGTGCCGCTTCTATGCGCCGGTCGGCACCCACGAAACGCTGCTGGCCTATCTGGTCCGCCGCCTGCTGGAAAATGGCGCCAACTCCTCTTTCGTCAATCGCATCGCCGATCCGAAGGTCCCTGTCGATTCTCTTCTGGAAGATCCTGTCGCCGTGGTGAAGGCGATGCCTGTCCCAGGCGCGCAGCATGACAAGATCGCCAAGCCGGAAGCTCTCTACGGCACGCGCGTCAACTCCAGCGGCCTGGACCTTGCCAATGAGAACACGCTCGCCGAACTGAGCGCAGCACTCTCCGAGAGTGTGACGATGGAGTGGAAGGCCGCCGCTCTAAATGCGTCCGGTGAGACACGTCCGGTCATCAATCCCGGTGATCGCAATGACACCGTCGGCTATGTAATCGAGCCGACGCAGGAGGACGTCGCCAAGGCTTTGGCGGTGGCAGCGGCCTCGTCTTGGGCCCAGTCCAGCATTGAGACACGCGCCTATTGCCTGGAAAAGGCAGCGGACCTCATGCAGGCAAGAATGCCGACGCTGCTCGGGCTCATCATGCGAGAGGCGGGAAAATCGGCACCAAATGCAATTGCCGAAGTGCGGGAAGCCATCGACTTCCTACGCTACTATGCAGCCGAAGCCCGCAACACGTTCGGCCTGCTGCAACAGCCACTCGGACCGATCGTCTGCATCAGCCCATGGAACTTCCCGCTGGCCATCTTCATCGGTCAGGTCGCGGCGGCTCTGGTGGCTGGCAACCCGGTTCTGGCAAAGCCTGCGGAAGAAACACCGCTGATCGCGGCAGAGGGTGTGCGTCTTCTACACGAGGCCGGGGTTCCTGCCGATGCCGTGCAGCTTCTACCGGGTGCGGGACAGACGGGCGCGCAGCTCGTCGCAGCGCCGCAAACGGCTGGCGTGATGTTCACCGGCTCGACGGAGGTGGCGCGTCTGATACAGAAACAGCTTGCCGAACGGGTCTCAAGCGATGGCCGTACCATTCCGCTGATTGCCGAAACGGGCGGCCAGAACGCCATGATCGTCGACTCTTCCGCGCTTGCAGAGCAGGTGGTGGCAGACGTGATCGCTTCGGCGTTCGACAGCGCGGGCCAGCGCTGCTCGGCACTACGCGTCCTCTGCCTCCAGGACGATGTCGCTGATCGGACGCTGACGATGCTGAAGGGCGCACTGCACGAGTTGCGCATCGGCAGAACCGACCAACTCTCGGTCGACGTCGGCCCGGTGATTAGCGCGGAAGCCAAGGACAATATCGAAAAGCACATCGAAGCCATGCGTAGCCTCGGCAACACAATCGAGCAGATTGCGCTCGCCGGTGACAGTCAGAATGGGACCTTCGTGCCGCCGACCATCATAGAGCTGAAGTCGCTTGCCGATCTGAAGCGCGAGGTCTTCGGTCCTGTCCTGCATGTCATCCGCTTCAAGCGCGAAAAGCTCGACCAGCTGATCGACGATATCAACGCGACGGGTTACGGCCTGACCTTTGGTCTGCACACCCGCCTCGATGCCACCATCGCGCATGTTCTATCGCGGGTGAAGGTTGGCAATCTTTACGTGAACCGCAACATCATCGGTGCTGTCGTGGGCGTCCAGCCGTTCGGCGGCCGCGGCCTTTCCGGCACCGGCCCCAAGGCAGGCGGTCCACTTTATCTCGGCAGGCTGACACGCGTCGCCCCGGAGGTGGAGCGCACAGTACAGCACAAGGATCAGGCGGTTCTCGATCTGGCACAATGGCTGGATGGCAAGAACGAAACGCAGGCCGCGGAAGTGGCCAGAACCTCTGCGCAATCGTCCGCGCTTGGCTTCGAGACGGAGCTTGCTGGCCCAGTGGGAGAACGCAACATCTATGCGCTTCATCCACGCGGCAAGGTCCTGCTCGCACCCGTTTCCACCCACGGGCTTTATCGCCAGCTAGCGGCAGCTCTGGCAACCGGCAACACCGCCGTTATCGACAAGGATAGCGGTCTGGAGGAGGCAGTCTCCGGGCTACCAGCCTCAGTCAAGAACCGTCTCTCTTGGAGCGCCAACTGGCAGGCCGCTGGACCCTTCGCGGGCGCGCTGGTCGAGGGTGACGCGGATCGCGTTCGTGCCGTCAACAGCCGGATCGCCACGCTTGAGGGGCCGCTCGTTTTGGTTCAAGCCGCATCAATGGAAGAGGTACAGGGTGTAAGCCAACCCTACAATCTCAACTGGCTGCTGGAAGAAGTCTCCGTTAGCGTCAACACGACGGCTGCTGGCGGCAACGCCAGCCTGATGTCCATCGGCTGAACGACTGGGTAAGTGCATTGATGCCACATAACATTTCATTTTGAGTGGTGAACAGGGAAAGATCAGCTGGTTTCTGCGACGCCGTCTTTTAGCAGTCAGGCTATATTTAGGGTCTGGGAAAATCTCACGCTTGGCGAGCGCGGCCAGGCCGTTGGTTACGGCCTACCGGACGCTGGCGAGAAGTCCACGATTCAGCTCAAAGGCAGAGACACCTATTGCCCCAGGGCGGGATTCCACCTCGCCTTTGCAACTGCAAGCAGAAAGGCAGTAGGTTTGTTTCACATGGCTGCCATGGACCATGGCGGCCACGATAACGGCGCACCGGGTCTGCGAATGGATACGGACCCAATTACTTCACAGCCTTCTTTATCGATCCGGATGGACCGGATCGAGGCCCTGTGCAAGGGACCGTAGTGGGCAAGGTAGTCCGGAAACTTTGAAGCATTGACAAGGAAGCGCCGACACATGCAGATTAGAAAGGGCCTCGTGTTGCCCGCCGCTCACGCCAATCTGGTATGGTGAAAACACCCCTGTGATACCCGCCTTCGACTCCCAGCCCCTAGGCAGTCGGTCAGCAATGTGAGCTCTGACATGGTGATTGCCATGGAGAAACTGGAATGCTCAAAACAACCGGCATCAAAGCTATGGCGAAGGCCCTGCGACAGGCCCTCTATGATCGAAAGATCGAACTTTCTCACAGCGAGTGCCTGGAATTACTCGCCAAACAGTTCGGCGTGAAAGACTGGAACGCTCTTTCCGCAGCAGTGGGACACGATGCAGGCGACAAGCCGCTTATCTTCTCAGTCGTCGGCGATGAGATAACGCTGCATAGGACGACCCAGAGACTCCATGTTAATGATACCGACTTGTCTGGTTCACGTTTCAACGACGCCAATCTTTCAGGAACATGGTTCAACCAAATCAACTTTTCTGGCGCCAAGTTTAACGATAGCAACATGACCGGCTGGCACGTGAACGACGTCAACCTATCCGGATCGCAATTCCAGCACATCAATCTATCGGGCGTCGCCTTTTCCAACTGCCGGATACAGGGTGCCATGTTTAACGGGGCTCCCCTTGAAGACATGATTGAGGCCTACAATAAGTCCCGCATTGCGTGACCTGCGATGGACCATTCGATAGACGATTTTCCCATACTCACAACCGATCGGTTGAGACTGCGTGCACCGGTCTCGGAAGACTTTGAGGACTTTCACAGGCTGCTTTCGTTTCCCGAGGTTTCCCGTTTTTCAAACTGGCCGGATGCTCCGAAAAGAGCACAGATCGAACGCTCGGTGAAATGGATGTGTGCAGCATATTCAAAGGCAAAGAGCTGCGCGTGGATCATAGAGGATCCCACATCGGGCTTGTTTCTGGGCGCTATTCGGTTCAACCGTATCGACAACCATTGGAGGTGGGCCGAGATCGGCTACGAAATACACCCCTCGGTTTGGGGTAAGGGGCTGATGACCGAAGCGGTAAAAGCCGTGACCAGATGCGGCTTCGATCAGTTTTCCCTGAACCGCATCGAAGCATGGACGCTGCCCGGTAACCCAGCATCTGATCGTGTTCTGGAAAAAGCTAGCTTTCGCTATGAAGGAACCCTTCGTCAAAAAGCATGGTTCAAAGGCGCATTCCACGATCTCAGGATGTTCGGCCTCACAGCTGACGGCATGCCAATCTTGTCTTAGATAAAGACTGGCAGGAAAACCTCCCTGCCAGGCTTAAATGAATTTACTCGATGTCGAAGGAAACGCCCTGCGCCAGAGGCAACGCCTTAGAGTAGTTCACCGTATTGGTGGCGCGGCGCATATAGGCCTTCCAGGAGTCCGAACCGGATTCACGGCCGCCACCGGTTTCCTTTTCACCGCCGAATGCGCCGCCGATTTCAGCGCCGGAGGTCCCGATATTGACGTTGGCGATACCGCAGTCCGACCCATCGGCAGCGAGGAAACGTTCGGCCTCCTGAAGGTCCTTCGTGAAGATGGAGGATGAAAGACCGGCGGCAACGGCGTTATGCTCCTCGATCGCGGAATCCAGATCGGAATACTTCATCACATAGAGGATAGGCGCGAAGGTTTCTTCAAGAACCGGGCCGACCTGCTTGGGCATTTCCACGAGTGCGGGCTTTACATAATAGCCATTGGCAGCACCCGTATCGACGCGCTCGCCACCGGCGACCACGCCACCATGCGCCTTCGCCTCGGCGAGCGCCTTTTGCATGCCGTCGAATGCGGCCTTATCGACCAGCGGGCCGACCAGTGCGGTGGTTTCCAGCGGATTGCCGACGGAGACCGAGGCATAGGCCTTCTTCAGACGCGGCACGAGCTGGTCGTAGACGCTGTCATGCACGAAGAGGCGGCGTAAGGTCGTGCAACGCTGGCCAGCCGTTCCCATGGCACCGAAAGCGATGGCGCGCAACGCCATGTCGAGATCTGCCGATGGGCAGACGATACCGGCATTGTTGCCGCCAAGTTCGAGGATGGCGCGGGCAAAGCGCTTGGCAAGACGCGGGCCGATATCGCGACCCATGCGCGTCGAGCCTGTGGCCGAGACCAGCGGGACCTTCGGATGATCGACCAAAGCTTCGCCCACGGCGCGATCGCCAATCAAAAGCTGGCTGAGACCTTCCGGCGCATCGCCAAAGCGGGCGACCGCGCGCTCGAAAATACCCTGCACGGCGAGAGCCGTCAGCGGCGTCTTTTCCGAAGGCTTCCAAACGACGGAGTTGCCGCAGACGATGGCAAGAGCCGCATTCCAGGACCAGACCGCAACGGGGAAGTTGAACGCAGAGATCACGCCGACGACGCCGAGTGGATGCCAGGTTTCCATCATGCGGTGGCCGGGGCGTTCCGTCGCAATCGTCAGGCCGTAGAGCTGGCGCGAAAGGCCGACGGCGAAATCGCAGATGTCGATCATTTCCTGTACTTCGCCAAGGCCTTCGGAGGGAATCTTGCCCGCTTCGAGCGAGACGAGGCGACCGAGATCCGTCTTGAAGGCGCGCAGCTCCTCGCCCAAAAGCCGGATCAGCTCGCCGCGCCGGGGTGCCGGAACAAGACGCCATGCCCGAAACGCGACATCCGCCTTCTCAACGATGTCTGCCACCTCAGAGGGGGAAACGGTCTTGAGACTTGCCACCTGTTCGCCGGTGACAGGGCTAAAGGAGGCCATGTCGCCGCCCTGATAGAGTGCGGACGAAACGCCCATCTTTGAAAGAAGTGCGGCGGCTTCTTTGACGACGTCGACTTTGGTTGCTGTCATATTCTGGCTCCCTCAAGGATTTCGCCACGTCGTCTCGCAGCATGCAAGCGATGGCTCAACGCATTGGCTCGGGTGGCAAACCACCCATTTCATTCTCTTTCCAGATCATATACGTCTGGAACCGCCCATTTCAAATGAGGAAAACGGGTTTGTTGATGCGAGGCAGGAATGGATACGCGCAGACGGCTGGTACCCGATATCGTCACGTTGCAAGCGTTCGAATGTGCTGCAAGACACGGCAATTTCACCCGTGCGGCGGAAGAGCTGAACCTGACGCAAAGCGCTGTCAGTCGCCAGATCAGCGATCTCGAGGCGCAAACCGGTATGCTGCTCTTCGAACGCATTCGGCGGCGGGTGGTGCTTTCCGATGCGGGGCGCAAGTTCCTGCCCGATGTGCAGAAGCTCTTGCATCAGTCCGAGCAATTGATGGTGCGCGCCGTCAACGCTGGCACCTCAAGCGCCTCGCTGTCCATCGCCACATTGCCCACCTTCGGCAGTCGCTGGCTGACACCGCGCCTGCACAAGTTCATGGCACTCTACCCGGAAACAGTCCTGACCGTTGGATCGCGATCCCAGCCTTTCGATTTCGACGAAGAGAGCTTCGATATCGCAATTCACTATGGTCAACCCGTTTGGGCGCGTGGCACCTGCACGTTTCTTTGCAACGAGGTCATCGTTCCGGTCGCGTCAGGATCGATGCTTTCGAGATATGCCCCAGCGAACCATGCAGATCTCCTGACGAGCCCCCTCCTCCACGTGACGACGCGCCCAAAGCTGTGGACGGACTGGTTCGAGATGAACGGCATCTCGTCAGACGGCGCCTACAGGGGGAGCCGTTTCGACCAGTTCTCGATGTTGATCGAAGCAGCCGTCAGCGGCCTCGGTTTCGCGCTTCTGCCCAAATATCTGATCGAGGCAGAGTTGGCATCGGGCCAGCTTGTTGTGGTTTTCGATGTGCCGCTCAAGACCGATAAGAGCTACCATATCGCACTTCCCGAGGGGCGGCAGGACAATGTTCTCGCTCGGGCATTCCAGACCTGGCTTTTGGAGCAGGTCGGGAAGCCACTATAGCGCCCGAACATCCTCAAGCCGGCATCGTTACAGGCGATTGCGAAAAAACGGGTTCCAGCGCACGGTCCCGAGCCGGATCTTTTCTCGCATCATCGTCAGAAGCCCGGCACTGGCAATGACGATTAGCCCGAACACTGCGAGCGTGTCCGGATACTCTCCAAAGAAGAAAGCGCCGATCCCGACGGCCCAGAGAATCTGCGAATAGTGTGACGGTGCGATCTGGCTGGCAGGCGCGATCTTCGTTGCTGTCAGCAACGTGATCTGGCCGACCGCCGTGCAAATGCCGATCACGATAAAGGCGCCAACCTGATGAAAGGTCGGAACGTGAAAATAGGGAATGGCCAAAAGGCCATTGAAAGTAAGGCCGTAGACGAGCAGAACGCCCATGATCGAGGTGCGCTTTTCGCGCCCGGCAAGCGAACGCAAAATAACGATCGTCATCGCCGCCAGAAAAGCGACACCCACCGCCGCCAGATGGCCGAGCTCCAGAGCCTTGAAGCCAGGTCGCACGACGAGAAACACGCCGATGATGCCAGCAAAGACGGCAGACCAGCGCCAGAGCCCGATGTCTTCCTTCAACACCACGGCCGATAGGATGGTCACGAACAGGGGCGATAGAAATATCAGCGCATAGGCTTCCGCCAAAGGCAGCGTGGTGAAGGCGTAAATGCCGAGAATACCGGCAAGCAGGCCGGAGATTGCGCGCCCATGCACGGCAAACGGCCTACTCATGCGCCAGAACTCGCGCCACCGTTCTTCCCGCGGTTTGGTGAAGAAGATGATGGCTGCGGAGGACAGGATGCTGAAGAAGCCTATTTCAAAAACTGTAACCTGCGTGCCGAGCGACTTGATGGTGGCGTCTCCCCAGGAAAAACTGGCGTAAGCAAGCAGTCCGAGAAGAAAACCTTTTTGCATGGCGAACAATCCGAACTGGAATGGGCAAGGACACGGCAGAGCCAGTCTGCGCTCACGATGGAATGCGCGTCAGATCAGGATTGTGGATGGCTCCTCACCAAAAGGGCTACGCCTCATGCTGCACGGTCACAAGACGAAAACGCATAAAAACGGTATCGCTGACATTTCCGCAACGGTCATATGCTCATGCATTATCAAGAGAGTTCGGGATCGATGGTGAAAAGCTCATGCGCCCTTGCGAAGCCGCGCAAGGCATATCGTCCAAGCGAGACCATCAGCGCCTGCATCTCCTCAGGACAGGTGGCGACAAAATCCCTCGACATCACCGTATCGCGATCTACGGAAGTGCAGAGACCTCCGATGCGGCTGACCATATTGACCGCCGGGCCGACCACGGTGAAATCCAGCCTGCTTCGACTCCCAATATTGCCATAAAAGACCTCGCCGACATGCAATCTGAGATAAACATCGGTGGCGGGGAGGTCTTTTGCTTGACGCTCGTGGTTTAGAACGGAAAGGCGCGTCCGCATCGTCATTTCCGCGGCAAGTGCCGCTGCGCAATCATCCTGCCGATTGCCGGTTCGAAAGATCGCCAGAACGCCATCTCCGATCAGCTTCAGCACGCTGCCGCCATGCGCATGGATCGCATCGATGACAAGACTGGCATAGTCATTGAGAAAAGGAATAATCTGGTCTGGCTTCGCCCGGTCTGAGATGCCGGTAAAATCCCGAAGATCGGAAAACCACAGGACCGCTTCGATCCGCTCGACTTCTCCTCTTGTGATCGTGCCACTCATCACCTTGCAACCGGCATCCCGGCCAAGATAGACATCCGTAATCGTTTCGATGATGCGCATGCAGCACGCCGTCTTCACTGCTAGCGCAAGCGTCGGCAGCAGCATGCGCAGTGCGGCCAGCTCATCGTCATGAAAGCCCTCCGGCTGCCGGGTGAGCCAGCGGGAATAAAAGGCACTCATTTCCCCGATGCTGCCGCGTTCCGTGAAGCGATGGATGGACGCAATGTAGTCCGTATGGCCGGCATTGCGCAGTTCATCCAGCTTGTAGAAACTCGCCTCCTCATTGAGGAACAATCGGTGCCGGATTTCCTCGGCATCCTCTTTCAGAAGATGGAAGAATACCGAACTCTCCCACGCCTCACGCGCTCTACCCTCATCGGTGAAGTCATAGACGCTGGACGGGTCGACGGCATCGCGGCTATCCCACTGAAACGCATGCCCCTCGAAATCCGGATGCAGCGTGTCCATCAGGATCAGGGCCGAGGAAACGGCGATACCAGCCGCGTTGCAGCGTTCGCAAAATCCAGCGAGAAGATCCTCCTCCGGCGTGCCTTCGTAGCCCTGTCGAGAAAGCCAGAAAGCGATTTCCTGAAGGGTATTGTTTTCGGTCATCGAATGCCTGCGGAATGGAGGTACTTGGAAGTCTAACACTGAATGGCTGGAAGGGTCGTCTGGTTTGATCCATTTGCAACAAAATTTTGAAATTACACTTGAATACGCTCTGTAAGCTTGGACTTGGGAACGAAGGCGGATAGATACCAACTCCAGAAACGATATCGAAGTTGTGGAAGGGCTTGACTGCCCCGCACCCTGAAAGGTTGTTCAATGCGTATTGTGATGATCGGCTCCGGTTATGTCGGCCTGGTGTCTGGCGCCTGCTTTGCGGATTTCGGCCATGACGTGATCTGCGTCGACAAGATGCCGGAAAAGATCGAGGCGCTGAAGAACGGCCAGATTCCGATTTTTGAGCCTGGTCTCGATGTCATCGTTTCCACCAATGCCAAGGCCGGTCGCCTGAGCTTCACCACTGAGCTGAAAACGGCTGTGGCAGATGCGGATGTCGTGTTCATCGCCGTCGGCACGCCATCGCGCCGCGGTGACGGCCATGCCGATCTCGGCTACGTCTATGCCGCCGCAAAGGAAATCGCAGCCGCCATCACCGGCTTTACCGTCATCGTCACTAAGTCCACCGTGCCAGTCGGCACCGGTGACGAGGTAGAGCGCATCATCCGTGAGGAAAATCCGACAGCAGATTTTGCTGTCGTATCCAACCCGGAGTTTCTGCGCGAAGGTGCTGCCATCGACGACTTCAAGCGTCCCGACCGCATCGTCGTCGGTCTTTCCGACGAGCGCGCACGTCCGGTGATGACCGAAGTTTACCGTCCACTCTATCTCAACCAGTCGCCGCTGCTCTTCACCACGCGGCGCACATCCGAACTGATCAAATACGCCGCCAACGCCTTCCTGGCGATGAAGATTACCTTCATCAACGAGATCGCCGATCTGTGCGAAAAGGTGGGTGGCGATGTGCAGGACGTCTCTCGCGGTATCGGGCTCGATGGCCGTATCGGCTCCAAATTTCTGCATGCAGGCCCGGGTTATGGCGGGTCCTGCTTCCCCAAGGATACGCTGGCGCTCGCCAAGACCGCGCAGGATTATGACAGCCCGGTTCGTCTGATCGAGGCAACGATTTCCGTCAACGACAATCGCAAGCGCGCCATGGGCCGCAAGGTGATCGCAGCCGCTGGCGGCGATATCCGCGGCAAAAAGGTGGCCGTTCTCGGATTGACCTTCAAGCCGAATACCGACGACATGCGCGACAGCCCGGCGATCACAGTCATCCAGACATTGCAGGATGCCGGCGCTAAAGTCACCGCCTACGATCCGGAAGGCATGGCGAACGCCAAGCCGCTCATCGAGGGCATCGATTATGCCCAGGGTCCCTACGAGGCCGCGCAGGATGCCGAAGCGCTGGTGATCGTGACCGAATGGAATCAGTTCCGCGCGCTCGATCTCGCCCGTCTCAAAAGCATCATGAAGAGCCCTGTCCTCGTCGACCTGCGCAACATCTATCGCGCCGACGAAGTCACAGCCCACGGCTTCTCCTATTCGAGCATCGGTCGCTCGGAACAGTAACGGAAGGTCTGCACATCCCATGCGTTATCTGATTACCGGAACGGCGGGTTTCATCGGCTTTCACCTCGCCAAGCGGTTGCTGGACGATGGTCACTTCGTCGTCGGCTTCGATGGGATGACGCAATATTACGATGTCGCGCTGAAGGAAAAGCGGCACGCGATCCTTGCGCGTTCGAACGGCTTCAAGGCTGAAATCGGCATGCTGGAAGATGCCGATGCGCTGCACCGCGCAGCCGACCTCGCCGAGCCGGAGGTGATCATCCATCTGGCGGCGCAGGCGGGCGTTCGCTACAGCATCGAGTGCCCGAAGGACTATGTGAACTCCAACCTCATCGGCTCGTGGAATATTCTGGAGCTGGCGAAAAATCTTCAGCCAAAGCATCTCCTGCTCGCCTCAACCTCCTCGATCTACGGATCGAATGAGAAGGTACCGTTTGCAGAGAGCGATCGCGCCGATGAGCCGATGACAATCTACGCGGCCACCAAGAAGTCCATGGAACTGATGGCGCATAGTTATGCGCATCTGCATAAGGTGCCAACGACGGCCTTCCGCTTTTTCACGGTCTACGGTCCCTATGGCCGACCCGACATGGCGCTCTTCAAATTCGTCGATGCCATCCTCAAGGGTCAGCCGATCGATATTTACGGCGAAGGCAAGATGAGCCGCGATTTCACCTATATCGACGATCTGGTGGAAGGCATCATCCGCCTCAGCCATATAGCACCTTCGGAGGACAATCGCGTCACCGAAGAGGGTGTGACCGATACGCTGTCGAAACATGCACCGTTCCGCGTGGTCAATATTGGCGGTGGCCAACCTGTCGAGTTGATGCGCTTCGTCGAAACGGTGGAGACTGTTCTCGGCCAGAAGGCCATCCGCAATATGCTGCCCATGCAACAGGGTGACGTGCCGCGTACCTATGCCTCGCCGGATCTGCTGCGAGCGCTCACAGGCTATGCGCCGGCAACGCCGGTTGAAACAGGCGTCCAGCATTTCGTCGAATGGTACCGGGGCTGGCGCAACGAAAATGTCTGAGGCGTAGGAGCTTAGACCTCCGTCTCCCCTTCATCACCGCCCTGCAGCAAGCCAAGAACGGCTGCGCAGTTCGGATCGCCCTTATCCAGCAATTGCGCCGGTGATGTCCAGCCGAAGGTAAAACCGACAACGGTGGCGATCGCCCAGGTCGGGTCTTCGCCGGCGCGGTTGAGAAGTTGCGGCGCCTGGCTTGCAACGCATCGCTGCGATTGCTGGATGATTTCAGTGGATGCGTTTGCACGATCCAGCTGTTCGCGCATTTCGGCTTGAAGCGGATCGACGACGAGCAGCGTAATGAACCATACGGCGATATCGGAAAGCATGAACAGACCTCTTAGTCTCGGCGCGGTGTCGGAAACGGTCCGACATCGTGAAAGCGCCGGGACTTTCACCAGAGGGGCCCGGACCAGCGGGTTGAGGGAGATGTAGGATGAGCGCCTTCGGCTTCAAGATCGTAAAGGGGACTTTCGCACAAAGGCGCCTCTGAAAAGTGCGCCTGATCCCTATCTCGTGCTCAAGGCTTGCCTTGGTCCGCCTCGGCCTCGGCAAAGAGAGCATCGAGGCGCGGCTTGGCGCGGGCGGGAACGGCCACGCTTCTATAGCTTTCCGGCAGACTGGCCTCGCCCACCTTGATCAACATGACCATCCCCATACCGAAATGCGGCGAGCATTTGATGCCGTAGAAGCCGTCCCGTTCGAAAGTGACTTCAATTTCCTCGTTGATCTTGCCCTTGAAACCTTTCGCGCCCTCCGGAACCATGCCGTCGATGGTCGCGGCATTGTGGCTCTTATGCGTGGCGATGAACTTTACCGTGTCGCCGGGCTGGAGGTGAAGATAATCAGGTTCGAAGACCATTGAGCCCTTCTCACCCTGATTGAGCATCCTGACCTCGACGGTCTCCGCCAAGGAAAGACCCGCACTCATCGACAAAACGACGACAGCTGTAGCAATGGTTAGAAGCAATTTCATCGTGATATCCTTATTGGGTTTCGATCATGACCGGGGCGCGATAGCGGATATGGCAGGCATCCTCGCCTTCTCGTTCCACATCCACATGAACGCCAAACACATCGAAGATGAGGTCCGGGGTCAGGACCTTGCAGGGCCTACCCATCGCAACGAGCGCTCCCGCCTTGAGCACGGCGATCCGGTCACAGAACATCGCCGCGTGATTGAGATCATGCAAAGCGGCAACGACGGTTAGCCTCTGCTGGCGAACCAGATGCAGAAGTCCGATCTGGTGGCCGATATCGAGATGGTTGGTCGGCTCGTCCAGGAGCAGGATCTTCGGCTGCTGTGCCAAAGCACGGGCAATATGCAGACGTTGACGCTCTCCGCCAGAAAGCGTGTGCCACATGCGCCTCCCGAAACCCTCCATATCGACGTCACGCAACGCCTGATCGACAATCTCGTCATCTTCAGGGGACCAAGGAGACAGGGCGCCCTTATGCGGAATACGGCCAAGCTCCACCGCCTGGCGAGCATTGATGCGCTCCTGTGTCTCAGCCTGCTGCTCGACAAGCGCGATCTGGCGCGCCACATCACGACGCTGGAAAAGGTTCATCGACTTACCGTCCAGCAAGACCTCGCCGGAGCGCGGTTTTCTCAGGCCCGAAAGCATAGCCATGAGGCTCGTCTTGCCAGACCCGTTGGGCCCGACGATGCCAAGAAATTCACCAGCAGAAAGATCGAGGCTGATGTTATTGACGATGTCGACACCGCCCGTTGTCCAGCTTAGGTTGCGCGCGGAAAGCATTATGCCACCCTCCGCCGCTGCGAAAGGATAAGCGCGAAGGCGGGCGCACCGAACAGTGCGGTGATGACACCAATGGGCAGAACCTGGCCGGTGATGATGGTGCGGGAAAGAATATCGGCACCGATCATGAACATGGCGCCGATCAATGCGGCAGCCGGAAGCAGGCGTCCGTGGCGAACGCCGACGACCAGGCGTGCAGCATGGGGAATAACGAGACCAATAAAGCCGATCGAGCCGACGATGCTGACCATGACCGCCGTCATCAGAGCAGCGGTGCCTGTCAGCACCACATAGACGCGACGCACGGGTACTCCTAGAGAAGCGGCCGATCCCGCTCCGAAGGTAAATGCGTCCAGCGCCCGGGCATGCCAGAGGCAGACAACGAGGCCGAAAATGGCGACCGGAAGGGCAAGCGAGACATCCGTCCAGCGAACGCCGGACAGGTTGCCGAGCAACCAGAACATGATGCCCCTGGCCTGTTCAGCATTGGCAGCCTTGGTGACGATGAAAGAGGTGAGCGCGTTGAACAACTGCGAACCGGCGACGCCGGCCAGAATGATTGCGCTGTTGCCACGTCCGGCCCTAAGCGCCAGCAGGCTGACAAGCGCAAAGGCGAGGAGCGCGCCGAGAAATGCACCGAGAGGCATGGTCAGCATGCCAGCACCCAGGCCAAGGATTGCAACGCCGACGGCGCCGGTCGACGCCCCGGCGGAGATGCCGAGAATGTAGGGGTCAGCAAGCGGATTGCGCAACAGGGATTGCAGCACGACCCCAGACACGGCGAGGGCTGCCCCACAACAGGCGGCGACCACGGCGCGGCTCAAACGATAATTCCAGATGATGCCTTCATCGATGGCATCCAGCGGATATCCGGCATGCCAGAGGCGATTGGCGACGGCTTTGGCGACAACCTCCATCGGAATGGAGGTTTCGCCAATGGAGGCGCCAAGCCAAAGCGCCACCAAAAGGCACCCGGCTGCAATGACGGCAGCACGGGCGTAAAACAAAGAAAGGGGCATAGGCTTACTTCGCCAGGCCGAGTTGAACGATCTGGTCGGCCAACACCTCGATGCCGTCGATGGTTCGGATCGTCGGGTTCATCGCCTGTGCATCCATCACGACGATATGGTTGTCCTTCACGGCCGGCATCAGGCTTGTGACCGGATCATCCTTCAAGAATTTCAGCTTCACGGCGATATCGTCAGCTGGAAACCGGCGACGGTCCATCTTGCCCGCAACGATGATGCTAGGATTGGATTTGGCGATGGTTTCCCAGCCGACTGTGGGCCATTCCTCTTCGCTATCGATGACATTTTTGATGCCGAGCGCTGACATGATATAGCCGGGCGCACCGTTCTTGCCTGCGACGTAAGGATCGATATCCAGCTCAGCGCTGGAGAACCAGAAGACGGCAGAGAGCTTGCCATCCATAGATGCGATCTTCTGACGCGCAGCCTCCTCCCGGGCCTTCAGGTCGGCGATGAGCTTCTCACCTCGGTCTTGAACATTAAAGATTTGCGCAAGTTCAGCGATCTCTTGGTAGATCTGGTCCATGGTGAAGACAGAACGTCTGACGCCATCGCCACCGCCCGAATTGTCCTTTCCGGTGCAATCCGCAGGCGATGTGTAAACGGAAATCCCGAGCTCTTCGAATTGCTCAGGCTTCGCAACGATGCCTTCCGGACCGACATGCCATTGAAACTGAGCGGTGACGAGATCCGGCTTCTTCGCCACAACGCTCTCAAAACTCGGATCATTGTCCGCGAGGCGCTCCACCTTGGCGTTGGCCTCTTCATAACCCTTGATCACGGGTCCGATCCAGACGGCCGTTCCGACAACCCTATCGGCCAGTCCCAACAGATAAAGGATTTCCGTGGTGCTTTGACCGAGAGAAACGGTGCGCTGTGGCGCGTGCTTGAAGGTGACGTCCCTGCCGCAATTTTTCAGCGTCAAGGGGTAGGTCGTTTCCGCAGCCTCTGCCGTGTTCGGCACCGTCGAGAGTGCAGCGAATGCCGCCGCGAGAAATGCGCCGGTGAAGTGAAATGTCATGGTTCGATAATCCCCGAAATCGTCGACGTTGCCAAAGGCATACGCCGTCATGTGAGCGCGAATGAAACACTCATTCGACAGCAACGTGCGTGAGACGATCGAGAACGAGGAAAAAACACAGATGGATGTGAGCGCTGAAGGGCGCAAATAACAATCATGACGTCTCCTGTTCAGGGCATCCCCGCCCGTGACATTGGAATGAACTTATGACGGCAGGTCTCCTGGCTCACGGATGATCGTCTTGCCCGCCTTCCCACGATAATTCGCAGTGGCCTGACGCAGGTGAATGCGCCACGAGTGCTCGACAATCCGCTTACAGTTGCGGGGGCAGCCACGGCATTGGAGATATCCCCTCACCGTGTTCCCTATTATTCCTCACGATCTCTCGCTTGGAACCGTCGCCAGCCAGATAGACCTATTTGATCTCGTCCGTCAAGCAAGCGTTTGTAATGTTATTACATATCAAAAACAAGTGGATCATTGTGCTGAGAATAAACAAAATGGCCGGAACGAAGTCCCGGCCATCAAGGGTTTTAGCGAAAAGATCCGGTTATGGGAGCGTGTAGGCGATGACATAATCACCCGGCTTCGTCCCCACCGAACCGTGGCCGCCTGCAACCATCACGACATATTGCTTGCCGTCGTCGAGAGCGTAGGTCATGGGCGTGGCCTGCCCACCTGCGGGCAGGCGTGCTTCCCAGAGCTGCTTGCCGCTCGTCAGATCGTAAGCGCGCAGATAGTCGTCCACCGCTGCGCCGAGGAAAGCGACGCCACCTTTGGTAATCATCGGGCCACCGATACCCGGCACACCAACCTTGAAGGGAAGCGGCAGCGGCGTCATGTCGTAGACGGTGCCGTTCTTGTGCTTATAGGCAACCTTGCCGGTTCTAAGATCGGCACCGGCGACATAGCCCCATGGCGGCGCCTGGCAGGGAATGCCGATCGGGCTCAGGAACGGGCCCATCAGCACGCCATAGGGTGCACCATCATTGCGGTTCAGACCCTGCTCGCTGCCCTTTTCATCCTGACCCCTCGGCGGGATCTGGTCGCGCGGAACGAGCTGTGAGGTGAAGGCGAGATAGGTCGGCATGCCGAACATGACCTGGCGTTCGGGATCGACTGCGACACTGCCCCAGTTGAAGGTGCCAAAATTGCCAGGATAGATGATCGATCCGTTCAGCGACGGCGGCGTGTAGCGACCTTCGTAGTTCAGCTGATGGAACTTGATGCGGCAGGCGAGCTGATCGAACAGCGAGACACCCCACATGTTCTTTTCCTGCAGCGGTTCCGGCTTGAAGGTCAAGGCAGATGTGGGCTGCGTCGGCGCGGAGAAATCCTCGGGGATTGCCCCACCGGGTGCCGGCTCTTCGGTCACCGGCAGGATGGGCTCACCCGTCCGACGGTCCAGCACATAGATATCACCCTGCTTGGTCGGGCCGACAAGAGCGGGAACAGATTGGCCATCCGGCTTGGTGATATCGAGCAGCACCGGCTGGGCCGGCACATCCATATCCCAGAGATCGTGATGCACCGTCTGCCGTACCCAGCGGTCCTGCCCGGTGTTTACGTCGAGTGCCACGATCGACGAGGAGTACTTCTCTACATTCTCGCTCCGACCCATTCCGAGCTGGTCAGGAACTTGATTTCCCAAAGGGATGTAGACGAGCCCAAGCGCTTCATCGACGCTGAATACGGACCAGCTGTTGGGAGAGTTGGTCGTATAGGTCTGACCCGGCGGAAGCGGTTGGGTCTGGGTAGGGTTTCCGGAATCCCAGTTCCACAGCAACTCGCCGCTGTTCACGTCGAAGGCGCGGATAACGCCGGACTGTTCCTGGGTGGAGTAGTTGTCATTGACTGCGCCACCGACGATGATCTTGTTGCCGGCAATGGCGGGCGGCGACGTGGAATAGTAGTATCCAGCCGGGTTGTACTTCATGCCGGTCTCCAGGTGCAGAACACCCTGGTCAGCAAAAGACGTGCAAACCTGGCCGTTTTCGGCGTCCAGCGCGATCAGGCGAGCGTCGGATGTTGGGAGATAGACGCGGGCGGCGCATTGCGCGCCTGCCTGAGCGGTCGGATCGGCATAATAGGTTACGCCGCGGCATGTCTGATGCTGACGATTGGGATTGAGGCCAACATTCGGATCGTACTTCCACTTTTCCTTGCCAGTCGCCGCATCGATGGCGATCGCCCAATTGTGCGGTGTGCAGAGGTAAAGCGTTTTGCCGACCTTCAGCGGCGTCACCTGATAAGTCGTTTCGCCAACGTCGCCGGGAAGCTTGACGTCGCCGGTCTGGTAACGCCAGGCCTCTTTCAGATCGCCGACATTTGCGGTGGTGATCTGTGTCAGCGGCGAATAACGCTGTCCATAGGAGGTCCGCCCATATTGATGCCACTCGCCGTCTGGAACAGGGTTTCCATAAGATGGCGCATTGTTGACGACCTCCGTCGGCAAATTGCCCTCCTGGTCATGCGGGTCCTGTGTCATCGAGACGGCGGCCACGCCCATGGAAATGACGACGGCTGCAAGCAGCGGAACGGCGTTGGCTCCGTAACGAATTCCCGTTGGACTGACAAAACCGAGCGGCTTACGGATCCAGGGCATCAGCAGCCAGATGCCAATCACGATGATCAGGCCGCCACGCGGCCCAAGCTGCCACCAGTCCAGACCGACTTCCCAGAGCGCCCAGCAGAGTGTCGCGAGCACGAAGAGCGCGTAAAAATGCAGCGCCGCCTTGTTTCGCTTGAAAAGAAGAATTGCCGTAATGATGAAGGCGAGCCCGGCGAGCGCATAATATACGCTGCCGCCAAGCATTACGAGTTGGGATCCGAAGCCGAAAAGCGCAAGCCCAATGAGCGTCAGAGCGACAGCAGTGACAGTAACCGCCATGAAAAGCCCCCTATTAATTTCCCTTGATGCTTAACAGGATGAAACAGGATAGGTTCCGCGGAGATCACATTTTTGCCATTTCTGTGTTATCCGGCCACGAATTTCAATCGCAAAAATCGTTGAAAGCGCGCGCAATGTTATCACGGCTGGCCGACGCTGCAAGAAGGCAAGCCAACAGAATTCTCGCCTGACCTGGCCTCAAAGTCGTCGAATGCACCGCCCCAACATTGCCCATGTCGTGACCGCCTCCACCGCCGCCATAACCGGCGACAAGACGCCCGACGGGCACGCGGCTGGATACGACGACCGGGACGTTCCTGTCGCAACAACGCTGCACGGCCTCCACGATGCGGGCATTGGCGTTGCCCGAGCCGAGTGCGGACAGAACGATTCCTTTTGCGCCAGCCGCGAGGCTGGCATCGATATGAGTAGCCTCGCAACCGGGATAAATCGCGACGATATCGACGCGGACAGTGCGGACTGGCGCTGGCAGCGTGGCGCTCCTAGGACAGATATCAGGGTCTGCGAGATCAAAGGCATCCGGATCGTCTGCCGAACGCTTGTAAAGCCCCCAGACGGTCAGCAACTTACCGCCGAAGGAAATCAGCACGCCCTTATCGCTGTTGGATGCATCAGCGGCGGCGGCAATCGCAGCCTGGAGATTTCCTGGCCCATCCGATTGCGGATTGTCAGCCGTGAATTGCGCGCCCGTGAAAATAACCGGTTTGCTCAAGCTGTGCTGTAGATGCACGAGCAAAGAGGTTTCTTCCATGGCATCCGTGCCGTGAAGCACCACGACACCGCGAACCGTCGGGTCGGCAAGCTCTTTGCCCACCGCATCGCTTATTGCCTGCATGTCGGAAATCGTCAGGCTGGACGAATCCGTCGCCATGAGTTCAACCGGCTTCAGGGAAATCTCGCCACCAAGACCTGAGAGCAGATTTTCCCCGGATAGCGAGGGTTTCGCGGCGCCCGTCTCGTCACGCTGACTTGCGATGGTTCCGCCGGTGGCAATGACCGCCACCAGCCCTTCGTGATGATCGGTCGAAATGCTTACGGTCATCTCTGGCCCGGCGCAGCGGCATCACTCGACGCCTGTACTTTCGACAATTGCTGGATACGCCCACGCATCAAATACCATCCCCCCACCAAAGTCGGCGCGATGACGATAAGAGAGCCAACGGTATATGTGCCCGCGGGGTAATCGAATGCCATCAGCACCAGAACGCCAAACAGGAAGACAAGTGTCAGAATGCCCGTGTAAGGCGCGCCAAACATGCTGAAATCCGGACGCTGCATCTTCCCCTGCCGGGACAGATGCCACAGCTTGAGTTGGCATAACACGATGACGCCCCAGGCGCAAATGATGCCAAGTGCAGCAAGATTGAGCGCAATTTCAAACGCTTCAGAAGGAACAATGGCGTTGAGAATGACGCCGAACACAGTGACGACCGCCGTTACCGCAATACCGCCATAGGGCACCCCTGCCTTGTTCATCTTCGCAAGCGCGGCCGGCGCAGAACCGGAAACTGCCATCGAATGCAGGATGCGACCAGTTGAGTAAAGGCCTGCATTGAGCGACGACAGCACAGCGGTCAGCACCACGAGGTTCATCACGATGTCTGCACCTTCAACACCGATGGAGCCGAAGAAGGTCACGAAGGGGCTCTCGCCTGCCTTGTAAGCCGTGTAGGGCAGGAGAAGCGTAAGAAGCAGAACTGAGCCGACGTAGAAGACCAGAAGGCGGAAGACGACGGTGCGGATTGCCTTCGGCATGACCTTGCGTGGATCTTCCGTCTCACCCGCCGTCGTACCGATCAATTCGATGGAGGCATAGGCAAAGAGCACGCCTTGAATGATGACGAAGGCCGGCAGGATACCGTTGGGGAAGAAGCCGCCATTATCGGCAATCAGGCTGAAGCCGGTGACGTGGCCTTCAATCGGCGTGCCGAAAATGACGAAATAGACGCCGACGATCAGGAAGGTGAACAGCGCCAGGACTTTGATCAGGCTGAACCAAAATTCCAGTTCGCCGAACACCTTGACCGACAGCATGTTCATACCGAGCACGATGATGAGCGCCCCGAGCGCAAACACCCACTGGTCGATACCCTGCATCCAGGGCACATATTGCTTGAAGAAATTCATGTAGAGGGCGACGGCCGTCACATCGGCAACCGAGGTCATCGCCCAGTTCATCCAGTACATCCAACCAACGGCAAAGGCCATCTTCTCGCCGTAGAACTCACGCGCATAGGAGACGAAAGAGCCGGAAGTCGGACGGTGCATGATCAATTCGCCAAGGGCTCGAAGCACTAGAAAGGCGAAGAAGCCGCAGATTGCATAGACGAAGATGAGAGCGGGGCCAGCAATGGCAAGGCGCCCGCCTGCCCCAAGGAAAAGCCCCGTTCCGATCGCGCCGCCAATGGCGATCATCTGAATCTGGCGCGGTTTGAGTGCTTTATGATAGCCGAAATCCTCCTGGACCTCGACCTGACGTTCATGGTTTGCTTGAGTTACCTTATCCACTGGTGTCGCTCCTCCCTCAGAGCTATCGTCCATAGACTTGATGAATGACCCGTTCTGTCCTTACGCAAGAATGCCCTTCACAAGGTAAAGCGCCTGGAAATCGAAACAGCAGTTCTGTAAGGCTGCATGACAGATTTTCAATCCCCTTAGTTTCCGGCTGCGCGCCCGTCAACCCTCTCCCGGGCCATTGACCTACATCATGGACAGGACTAAACCAAGAAAAATCTGTCTAGCAGCTTTACAGATTTATCGGATCACCATGGAGGATGACATGATCACGATGCGTCAGGAACGCGATCTTCTCGGGCCAAAAGATATTCCGGAAACAGCCTATTGGGGTGTGCATACGCAGCGCGCGGCGGAGAATTTTCAGATCACCGGGACAACGATCGGCCGCTACCCCTATCTCATCCGTGGCCTGACCTTTGTGAAGGAGGCGGCTGCGCTGGCAAACCATGAGCTGGGCCTGCTGGATCAGGAGCGCATGGACGCCATCGTCAAGGCCTGCCGCGAGATCCGCGGCGGTGCCCTCCATGATCAATTCATCGTCGATGTTATTCAGGGTGGGGCCGGAACGTCGACCAACATGAATGCCAACGAGGTGATCGCCAACCGCGCGCTGGAAATTCTCGGATACGCAAAAGGTGACTACAGTCGGCTGCACCCGAACGACCACGTGAACCTCAGCCAGTCGACCAACGATGCCTATCCGACGGCGATCAACATAGCCTTGATCGAATCCATCGATGAACTGGCCGCTTCCATGCTCATGCTCCAGGACGCCTTCGAGGCCAAGGCCCGTGAGTTCGACGGCATTCTGAAAGTCGGGCGCACGCAATTGCAGGATGCCGTGCCGATGACCCTCGGCCAGGAATTCCGCACCTTTGCCGTGATGCTGGGGGAAGACCGCGCTCGCCTGATTGAATCCGCAGCATTGCTGCATGAGATCAATCTGGGCGCCACGGCGATCGGCACAGGCCTCAACGCCCCTGCCGGTTATGCCGCGATTGCCTGCAAACATCTCATGCAACTGACAGGTCGACCACTGGTGACGGCAAGCGACTTGATCGAGGCAACGCAGGATCCCGGCGCTTTCGTCCATCTCTCGGGCGTATTGAAGCGCATCGCAGTCAAACTCTCCAAGACATGCAACGACCTGCGCCTGCTTTCTTCCGGTCCGCGTGCGGGGATCGGCGAAATCAACCTTCCTCCGGTACAGGCCGGCTCAAGCATCATGCCCGGCAAGGTCAATCCTGTGATCCCGGAAGTCGTCAACCAGGTGGCCTTCGTGGTCATCGGCAACGACATCACCGTCACCATGGCGGCGGAAGGCGGACAGCTTCAGCTGAACGCCTTCGAGCCCGTCATCGTCCGGGCGCTGTCGGACAGTATTGCCCAACTCGGCACTGCCTGCCGCACACTGGCGGGACGCTGCGTCGTCGGCATTACCGCCAATGTCGATATCATGGCTCGCCGCGTGGAAGAATCGATCGGCCTTGCGACGGCGCTCAACCCGTTGATCGGCTATTACGCCGCGACAGAGGTTGCGCGCGAGGCGCTCGCAAGCGGCCGGACCGTACCGCAGGTCGTGCTTGAAAAAGGCTATATGAGCGCCGAACAGCTCATCGAAGCATTAAGGCCGGAATTGCTGGCGAACATTGCCGCACCCGTCTTGCAGGAGGAAGAGGCAGGCAGAGCGCAGAGCAGAGCGTGAAGACATTCGAAACGATGGTGCCGGCGGATGTGCGCAATGTCTTCCGGCACGCCGCGCCCCAAGCATTATCGAGCGTCATCACCCATGATCGAGGTGACGGCCTGCTTGACCTTGCCGAGATGGGCCTCCATTGCCTGACGCGCGCCATCTTCTGAACCTGCCTCGATGGCTTCGGCAATTTTGCGATGCTCGATATTCGACGCCACGCGGCGATGTGCCATGAGGTTCAATAGCCCTGATTGCTGGCTGACGCTGTCGCGCGCATCCGCAATGACCTTGGCAAACAGCGAATTGCCGGACGCTTCTGCGATGGCACTGTGGAACTCACAGTCGAGAAGCACCCATTTGTGCAAATCTTCCTGCTGATCCATTTCCGAGCACAGCTTCATCATCCGGGAAAGTTGCTCGTCGGAGCGGCGAAGCGCTGCCCATCCGGCGGCAGGCACCTCGATGAACGGGCGCGCCTCCATCAAATCACGGGCTGAATAGCCGCCATAACGCAGTTCGTGGCGCGGAGAATCGGTCAGCACGAAGGTGCCGCTACCCGTGCGCGTCTGGGTCATGCCGAGCGTCTGAAGCGAACGCAAGGCTTCGCGTACGATGGGACGGCTGACGCCATAGCGACCGGCAAGATGCGTTTCCGACGGCAGACGCGTGCCAACCGTCAGCCGGCCAGACACAATGGCCGACCGTAAATCTTCAAATACCGATTCAGCCGCATTCTTGCGATTGACCGGGTTCGCCTCGTAAATCCAATCAGCCCCTGCACTCATGCGAGTAACCTTTCCAAACATCATATATTTGTCAAGAACCGCTCATGCGCCTGAATGACGGCGACCAAAGAAAGCTGTGCTCAACAGCATTTGCCTAAATTTTAGACCTGCCGAAAAAGATTGCCAATTCCACTGCGCTGCGTCATTGATGCGCGCATGACGCTTCGAGACCTGACCATTCTTGTGATCGATGAAAACGCAATCCGCGCCTCGATTATTGAGGAGGGCCTGCGTGAAGCCGGCCATCTGCGGGTCACCGTCATTCATGAGGTCAACGGCGTTGCGCGCACCATCGAGACGCTGCAGCCGGACGTGATCGTCATCGATCTTGAAAATCCCAATCGCGACATGATGGAGCATCTGTTTCAGCTGACCCGCACGGTCAGCCGGCCCATCGCCATGTTCGTGGACAGATCGGACACCGCCTCCATCGAGGCTGCGGTCGAAGCCGGAGTCTCCGCCTATATTGTCGATGGCTTGAAGAAAGAACGGGTAAAGCCGATCCTCGACATGGCGGTAAGCCGCTTCAACGCATTCAGCCGCCTGCAAAGAGAACTGGCCGAGGCAAAATCCGCGCTCGAAGAACGCAAGGTGGTCGAGCGCGCCAAAGGTATTCTGATGAAGATGCGCGGGCTTTCCGAAGAGGAAGCCTTCGCGCTGCTGCGCCAGACGGCGATGAATGAGAAAAAGAAATTGTCCGAGATCGCGCAGAGCGTGGTCACGGCTGCCGGACTATTGATGTGACGGCCGCCACCGGACAGGGAGCGATAGCATGACGGTCATGGACGATCTTGCACAGAAACAATCCGGCATCGCGGCACCCGCACCGGTCGGTAATGATAGACAGCGGACGCTAAGAGCCGGCTTCATACCGCTGGTGGATGCCTCCGTGCTGATCGCAGCCGCCGAATTCGGCTTTGCTGAAAAGGAAGGCCTGAAGCTCGATCTGGTCAAGGATGTCTCCTGGGCAAATGTGCGCGACCGCCTCGCCTTCCGTCAGTTCGATATTGCGCACATGCTATCACCCATGCCGGTTGCCTCGATGCTCGGTCTTGGCTCGAACCCCTCTCCGACGATCACGCCCTTTTCTCTGGGGCGTGGCGGCAATGCCATCACGCTGTCCACGGCGCTGTTTACCCGTATGCGGGAGACAACCGGCGTCTCTGCAACGGCTGGTGCGTTGGACAACGCCCGCGCCTTGAAGACTGTACTGGATGCGATGCGGGCGAACGGAGAACCCATGCCGACTCTGGGCATGACCTATCCTTTCTCCTCGCATAATTACGAGTTTCGTTACTGGCTGGCGGCAGGTGGCATTCATCCGGACAAGGATGTGAAGCTGGTCGTCGTGCCGCCGCCACTCACGTCTGATGCACTTGCGGCGGGTGCGATCGACGGCTTTTGCGTCGGTGCACCGTGGAACATGATCGCATGCGAGCGCGGCGTTGGTCAGATCGTTGCCGTCAAGCAGGACATATGGCCATCAGCCCCTGAGAAAGTCATCGGCATGAGGCCGGATTGGGCGGAAACCCAGCAGGAAAGCGTAGCCCGACTTCTCGTGGCGCTGGATGCGGCCGCGCGCTGGTGCGACAGGCTGGAAAATCGCCCCGCCTTGAGCGAGGCGCTTGCCGATCCACGCTATATCGGCGCGCCCGAACATATTCTGCGGCGGGTTTTGGGGGGAGAGTTCAACATAGATGCCCAAGGAAACCAGCGCGTCATTGATAATTACTTCCAGTTTCACGACGATCGCGCCAACTACCCGCACCCCAACCAGGCACTTTGGATTTATAGCCAGATGATCCGCTGGGGGCAGACGGCGTTTTCGCAGGACGGCGCAAGGGCGGCGTCAGCTGCCTATCGACCGGATCTCTATCGCGCAGCACTCGGCGGTGGCGACCACGCGCTTCAGGACGACGATCCCAGTGTTACGACGCGCTTCATGGATGGCTTAACCTTCGATCCATCCGATATTCCTGCCTATGTCGAGCGCTTTTCCGTCAAGAACTCGGCGATCAGCGGCCTTGGTATTGGCGAGTTTTGAAAGGTGGACTGCTGCATTTTTAATGCCCGTCACAGGCGCCGAGATTAAATAATAACCTAAAACTGTTTGATCGATAAACGACTGATTATCCGACACAGTAAAAAAGCCGATAACTATCAACAGAGTAAGCAGAACGGAAAAAACTGGCACGGTCTTTGCTTGGTATAAAACGCTCGGGTCAACGGCGATCAGAGCAGCAGGGACGCGCTCAAGCGTTCTTCAAACGACATCGACGTCGCAAGGTATGCAGCCCGGAACCCTCCTCCCGTTCCGAAGGCGCATAACCGAGCGGCGTTTTTTTTGTTTTTGGGCTTTGAAAATCATAGGGCGCCATGAGGCCGCCAAAGGGGAACATGCGACATGAAGAAAATGCTTTCCAGTTCGATCAGCCGCCGCTCGATCCTGAAGACAACGGCAACCGCCGCCCTGATTACCGCCGTGCGGACAGCCTTCCCATCTGGCGCCTTCGCCGCCACGTCTGAACCTGAAGTCAAGGGTGCAAAACTCGGCTTCATCGCACTGACCGACGCCGCGCCCCTGATCGTCGCCTCTGAGAAGGGTCTGTTTGCCAAGCATGGCATGCCCGACGTCGAAGTTTTAAAGCAGGCCTCGTGGGGCGCAACACGTGACAACCTCGTTCTCGGCGGCGCGTCCAACGGGATCGACGGTGCGCATATTCTGACCCCGATGCCCTATCTGATGCACACCGGCAAGGTCACGCAGAACAACGTGCCGGTGCCAATGGCGATCCTCGCCCGTCTCAATCTCGATAGCCAGGGCATCTCCGTTGCCAAGGAATATGCCGACACCGGCGTCCAGCTCGACTCCGCCAAGCTCAAGGCTGCTTTCGAGAAGAAGAAGGCGGACGGTAAGGAAATCAAAGCGGCCATGACGTTCCCGGGCGGTACGCATGACCTATGGATCCGCTATTGGCTGGCAGCAGGCGGCATCGATCCGGAAAAGGACGTTTCCACCATCGTCGTTCCGCCACCGCAGATGGTTGCCAATATGAAGGTCGGCAATATGGACGTCTTCTGTGTCGGCGAACCCTGGAACGAACAGCTCGTCAACCAGGGCATCGGCTTTACCGCCTGTACCACCGGAGAACTGTGGAAGGGTCACCCCGAAAAGGCACTCGGCATGCGCGCCGACTGGGTGGAGAAGAACCCGAACGCCGCCAAGGCCATGCTGATGGCCGTGATGGAAGCCCAGCAATGGTGCGACAGCATGGACAACAAGGAAGAAATGTCCACCATTCTCGGCAAGCGCCAGTGGTTCAACGTTCCGCCGAAGGATGTGCTCGGTCGCTTGAAGGGCGACATCAATTACGGCAATGGCCGCGTCGCCCATGGCACCGATCTCTACATGAAGTTCTGGAAGGACGCCGCATCCTATCCGTTCCAAAGCCATGACAGCTGGTTCATTGCCGAGAATATCCGCTGGGGCAAGTTCGCACCCGATACCGACATCAAGGCGCTGGTGTCGCAGGTGAACCGAGAAGACCTGTGGCGCGCAGCCGCAAAGGGTCTGGGTGTTGCGGCTGCCGATATTCCGGCCTCGACCTCTCGCGGCAAGGAGACCTTCTTCGACGGCAAGGTCTTCGATCCGGAAAACCCGTCCGCCTATCTCGCCAGCCTTTCGATCAAGGCCGCCTCTTGATGATCCTGGCTCCTTCGCCACAGGCGCAGGAGCCAGCAACCCGTGCAACACCCTATCGGAAACAGGACCCGACCATGACCGCAACCGCACGCAAGACAGAAAGCACGGCCATCCAGGCCGCGACGCCAAGGAGCGGCACCGTGATTGCCATGACACGCCGCCCGGCGTCGGTATTCTCCGCACGCAAGATCGCTGTTTCAATCACGCGAAACGTCGTCCCGCCGCTCGTCGTTCTGGTGATCATGCTAGGCCTCTGGCAAGCACTCTGTTCGGCGCCCGGCGCTTCGCTGCCGCCTCCGAGCCAGGTGTTCGAGGAAAGCTATGATCTGATCGTCCATCCGTTCTTCCATTATGGCTCTCAGGATATCGGCCTTGGCTGGCGTGTCCTCGTTTCGCTGGAACGTGTCGCCTATGGTTTCGGTCTCGCGGCAATCGTTGGTGTCGTCGTCGGCGCCATCATCGGCCAGTCCGTCTGGGCGATGCGCGGCCTCGATCCGATCTTTCAGGTGCTGCGCACCGTCCCGCCACTCGCATGGTTGCCGCTGTCGCTCGCTGCCTTTCAGGACAGCAATCCGTCGGCCATCTTTGTCATCTTCATCACCTCCATCTGGCCTGTCATCATCAACACCGCGGTCGGCGTTCGCAACATTCCCCAGGATTACCGCAATGTCGCTCAGGTGCTGCGCCTGAACCAGATCGAATTCTTCTACAAGATCATGCTGCCATCGGCCGCGCCCTACATCTTCACCGGTCTTCGCATCGGCGTTGGCCTCTCCTGGCTTGCCATCGTCGCGGCTGAAATGCTGACGGGTGGCGTAGGCATCGGCTTCTTCATCTGGGACGCGTGGAATTCATCCCGCCTGCCCGACATCATCGTCGCTCTCGCTTACATCGGCGTCGTCGGCTTCGTGCTCGACAAACTGGTGGCCGCCATCGGCAAGGTCATCACCCGCGGCGCGGCAGCGAACTAAGAGGATTTCTCCATGAACGCCTATTTGAAGCTCGATCACATCGACAAATATTTCGACAAGGGCGGCACCCGCGCCGAGGTATTGAAGGGTATCAACCTCACCATAGACAAGGGCGAATTCGTCTCGGTCATTGGCCATTCCGGCTGCGGCAAGTCCACCATGCTGAACCTGATCGCCGGCCTGACCAAAGTATCCTCCGGCGCAGTGCTGCTAGAGAACCGCGAGGTCAATGAGCCAGGCCCGGAGCGTGCTGTCGTCTTCCAGAACCACAGCCTACTGCCATGGCTCACCGTCTATGAAAACGTCAATCTCGGCGTCGAGAAGGTCTTCCGCTTCACCAAATCCAAGGCCGAACGCCATGATTGGGTCATGCACAATCTTGACCTCGTGCAGATGGCGCATGCCAAGGACAAGAAGCCGGCTGAAATTTCCGGCGGTATGAAGCAGCGCGTCGGCATAGCCAGAGCGCTGGCGATGGAGCCGAAAATCCTGCTGCTGGATGAACCGTTCGGTGCACTGGACGCGCTGACCCGCGCCCATCTTCAGGATGCCGTCATGGAAATTCATGCGCGGCTTGGCAACACCATGATCATGATCACCCATGACGTGGATGAGGCGGTGCTGCTTTCCGACCGTATCGTGATGATGACCAACGGCCCGGCCGCCCATATCGGCGAAATCCTGGATGTGCCACTGGCGCGACCACGCAACCGCATCGAGCTTGCATCCGACCGAACCTATCTCAAATGCCGCGAAGCTGTGCTGAAGTTCCTCTACGAACGTCACCGCTTCGTCGAAGCTGCGGAGTAAGACCCCATGTTCGAAACAACGCCCCAGAAACTCGTCATCATCGGCAACGGCATGGCGCCGGGCCGCATGCTGGAAAACCTCTTCGAGACCGCACCCGGCCTCTTCGACGTTACCATCTTCAACGCCGAGCCGCGCGTCAATTACGACCGCATCATGCTCTCCCCGGTTCTCTCCGGCGAAAAGGCCTATGAAGACATCGTCATTCATAATGACGACTGGTATGCGGCCCACGGCGTGACCTTGCACAAGGGTGCGAAAGTCAGCCATATCGACCGTGAGCGCAAAACCGTCACCAGCGAAAACGGCATCACCGCCTCCTACGACAAGCTGGTGATCGCCACGGGCTCTTCGCCCTTCATCATCCCGGTTCCCGGCCATCAACTGCCCGGCGTCCTCCCCTACCGCGATCTTGATGACGTGACGAAGATGCTGGAGATTGCCGGCGGCAAAGGCCGCGCCATCGTGATTGGCGCCGGGCTTCTTGGCCTTGAAGCCGCCTATGGGCTGAAGCGTCAAGGCATGGATGTCACCGTCATCCACCTGATGCCGACGATCATGGAGCGACAACTCGATCCGGCGGCCGCCTATCTTCTGGAAAAGGCGCTGACCGAGCGGGGCATCGACATCATCACCAAGGCCAACACCAAGCGCATTCTTGGTGAAGACAAGGTCGAGGGCATCGAGCTCGAAGACGGCCGCATCATTGAAGGCACGATGGTGGTGATGGCGGTCGGCATTCGCCCGGCCTCCGGTCTCGCCAAGGAAGCGGGCCTCGCCGTCAATCGCGGCATCGTCGTCGACGACGGCATGATGACATCGGACTCGTCGATCTACGCGCTTGGCGAATGCGCCGAGCATCGCGGCATCTGCTATGGTCTCGTCGCGCCGCTTTACGAAAGCGCCAAGGTGCTGGCCGACCGCCTGATCGGCGGTCAGTCCGAGTATCATGGCTCCGTCACCAACACGAAGCTCAAGGTCACTGGCATCAACCTCTTCTCCGCAGGCGATTTTGCCGAGGGTGATGACCGTGAGGAAATCGTGCTGCGCGATGCGACGGCAGGCGTCTACAAGCGCCTGATCCTTAAGGAGAACCGCATTATCGGCGCAGTTCTCTATGGCGAGACTTCGGATGGCTCCTGGTTCTTCGATCTGATGAAGAAGGGCACCGATATTGCCGAGATGCGCGAAACACTGATTTTTGGCCAGGCCTATCAGGGGGGCTCCCCTCTGGACCCTATGGCGGCCGTTGCAGCCTTGCCGGATGATGCGGAAATCTGCGGCTGCAACGGCGTTTGCAAGGGAAAAATCACCTCCACCATCACCGGCAAGGGCCTGACCTCGCTGGACGATGTGCGTGCCCATACCAAGGCCTCGGCCTCTTGCGGAAACTGCACCGGCCTTGTCGAGCAGTTGATGACGCTGACGCTCGGCGACAGCTACAATCCTGCCGCCGTCCAGCCCATGTGCAAATGCACCGATCTTGGCCATGACGATGTGCGCCGCCTGATCAAGGCCAAGGGGCTGAAGACCATTCCGGCCGTGATGCAGGAGCTGGAATGGAAGACCTCCTGCGGCTGCGCCAAGTGTCGTCCGGCGCTGAACTACTACCTCGTCTGCGACTGGCCGGATGAATATGCGGATGACTATCAGTCCCGCTTCATCAATGAGCGCGTTCACGCCAACATCCAGAAGGACGGCACCTATTCCGTCGTTCCGCGCATGTGGGGCGGTGTCACAAACGCCAATGAACTGCGCGCCATTGCCGATGTGGTCGACAAGTTCGAAATCCCGCTTGTCAAGGTCACTGGCGGCCAGCGCATCGACCTTCTCGGCATCGAGAAGGAAGACCTGCCCGCCGTCTGGGCCGATCTCGGCAAGGCCGGCTTCATCTCCGGTCAGGCCTATGCCAAGGGCCTGCGTACCGTCAAAACCTGCGTGGGCCAGCAATGGTGCCGCTTCGGTACGCAGGATTCCACCGGGCTTGGCATTCGCATTGAGAAGTTCATGTGGGGATCCTGGACGCCAGCCAAGCTGAAGCTTGCCGTCTCGGGCTGTCCGCGCAACTGCGCAGAGGCGACGTGCAAGGATATCGGTGTGATCTGCGTGGATTCCGGCTTCGAAATCCACTTTGCCGGTGCCGCAGGCCTCGACATCAAGGGGACTGAAATTCTGGGGCTGGTGAAGACCGAGGATGAAGCGCTGGAGCATATCGTGGCGCTGACGCAGATGTATCGCGAGCAGGCGCGCTATCTCGAGCGTATCTACAAATGGGCAAAGCGCATCGGCTATGACGAGATCCGCCGCCAGATCATGGACGATGCCGACAAGCGCAAAAGCTTTTACGAGCGCTTCGTCTTCAGCCAGAAATTCGCGCAGGTCGATCCCTGGTCGGAGCGTGTTTCGGGCGAACACAAGCACGAGTTCAAGCCGATGGCGACCATCGGTTTCAATCAAGCCGCAGAGTGACCGCTTGGCCTAAGGGCCTTGGTGCACAGCGCTGGATGGGGCGACATGGAGGAGATGTCGCCCCATCTCTCAAGCTTCAACCGATGATAGGATGACGACGATGAACTGGGTCGAAATCGGCAATATTTCCGACATTCCATTGCGCGGCGCCCGCTGCGTCAAAACACCTTCCGGCAAGATCGCCGTTTTCCGCACGGCGGATAATGAGGTTTTTGCCATTGAGGATCATTGCCCGCACAAGGGCGGCCCGCTCTCTCAAGGCATCGTCCATGGCACGTCCGTGACCTGCCCGCTGCACAATTGGGTCATTTCGCTTGAAACCGGCAAGGCGCAAGGGGCCGATGAAGGCGCTGTGCGCACCATCCCCGTGCGCAACATCGAAGGCAACCTCTCCATCACCCTTGAAAGCGCGATGATCGCTGCGGAGTAAGCATGGCACACGAGGTCAAGACCACCTGTCCGTACTGCGGCGTCGGCTGCGGCGTCATCGCGAAAATCGATGATGCTGGCGGCGTGTCGGTGAAGGGCGATCCTGAGCATCCGGCCAATTACGGCAGGCTCTGCTCCAAGGGATCGGCCCTTGGCGAAACACTCGATCTCGAAGACCGGCTGCTTTATCCGCAGATCGATGGCGCACGGGTGGACTGGGATGAGGCGCTTGACCTCATCGCCTCGAAATTTTCCGAAGCGATCGCAATGCACGGACCGGGTTCGGTTGCCTTCTATGTCTCGGGACAATTGCTGACCGAAGACTATTACCTCGCCAACAAGCTGATGAAGGGCTTTATCGGGTCGGCCAATATCGACACCAATTCGCGGCTCTGCATGTCGTCCTCCGTCGCAGGCCATCGCCGCGCCTTTGGCTCGGATACCGTTCCCGGCCTCTATGAAGACCTCTTCCTCGCCGATCTCGTCATCCTGACCGGTTCCAATCTCGCCTGGTGCCACCCGGTCATCTATCAGCGCCTTGCAGCGGCCAAAGCCGAACGGCCGGAAATGAAGGTGGTGGTGATCGATCCTCGCCGCACCATGACCTGCGATATCGGCGACATGCATCTTGCCATCAGACCGGACGGTGATGTGGCTCTTTTTACCGGACTGCTGACGCATCTGGCCAAGGGCGCGACGCTCGACACCGCCTATATCGAAAGCCACACGCTCGGTTTCGAAGAAGCCGTCCGAACCGCCTCTGACATCAGCTTGGCGAGCATCGTCGAAGCGACGGGCTTGAGCCTCGCGGAGCTCATCCGCTTCTATGAGCTTTTCGAACGCACCGAAAAAGTCGTCACCTGCTACAGCCAGGGCGTCAACCAGTCGTCCAGTGGCACCGACAAGGTCAACGCCATTATTAACTGTCATCTGGCGACCGGCCGCATCGGCAAGCCGGGCGCGGGACCATTTTCACTGACCGGTCAGCCCAATGCCATGGGCGGGCGCGAGGTGGGTGGTCTCGCCAATATGCTGGCCGCCCATATGGCAATCGAAAGCGCGGAGGATCGCGACCGGGTGCAGCGCTTCTGGCAAGCGCCGACGATCGCGAACAAGCCGGGCCTCAAAGCCGTCGATCTATTTCAGGCGGTGGCCGATGGTCGCATCAAGGCGCTCTGGATCATGGCGACCAACCCGGCGGTGTCGATGCCCGATGCCGGGGCCGTGGAAGCGGCGCTGAAGCAATGTCCCTTCGTCGTCGTCTCCGACATCATGGCAACGACCGATACCGCGCGCCACGCCCATGTGTTGCTTCCTTCACTCGGCTGGGGCGAGAAGGATGGCACCGTCACAAATTCGGAAAGACGCATCTCCCGCCAGCGCGGATATCTGGCCGCGCCCGGAAAAGCGAAGGCGGATTGGTGGCAGCTTGCCGAAGTCGGCAAGCGCATGGGTCAGCCGGACGCCTTTACCTATTCCAGTCCCGCAGAGATTTTCGCCGAGCACGCAAGTCTTTCGGCCTTCGAGAACAATGGCACGCGCGACTTCGATATCGGCGCTTATTCCGATGTGGAGCCACAAGCCTATGACGACATGGCGCCTTTCAACTGGCCTCAGCCTTCCGGCGAAACACTAAACACGACGCGCTTCTTCTCTGATGGCAAATTTTTCCATGTGGATGGAAAGGCACGCTTCGTCCCGACGGCTCTGCCGCAGACCAACCGCACCACCGCCGACTTCCCACTGACCTTGAACACCGGGCGGATTCGCGACCAGTGGCACACCATGACACGCACAGGCAAAACTGCCCGCCTGTCTTCGCATCTCGCCGAGCCCTTCGTCGAGCTTCATCCACGCGATGCCATGGCAGCTGGAATTGCGAGCGCCGATCTGGTGCAGGTTGAAAGCCCGCTCGGCATGGTGGTCCTGCGCGCACTCGTCACCGACAGACAGGCACGCGGCAGCCTCTTCGTACCCATGCATTGGAACGACCAGTTCGCCGCCAATGCCCGGATCGACAGGCTGGTGCCGCCATCCACCGATCCATATTCCGGTCAGCCGGCATCGAAAAACGTCGCCGCTGCGGCGCGACGCTTTCCTGCGAAGGCATACGCCTTTGCGGTGAGTGCCATGGCTCCCCGAAAGCCTGATTGCGCCTATTGGGCTCTTGCCAAGGCCGAAGGCGGTTATCGTCTGGAGCTTGCCTTCGACACGGTGCCGGAAGACTGGATTTCCTGGAGCAGAGACATCTTCGGGATCGATGCCCATATCGAGCCGCTTGGTTATGCCGACAATCGAACCGGTGACATTCGGCTGGCCTTTTTCGATGGCGACAAATTGCTGGCGGCGCTTTTCATCGCGGCCGAACCGGTCGCGGTTGCGCGAAACTGGGCTGTCGCGCAGTTGAACGAGCGGCATGAGGATATGGGCAACCGGTTCGCGCTCGTCGCTGGCAGGCCCGGTGCCGGACGACCCGATCCCGGTGCCACGGTCTGCTCCTGCTTCAATGTGGGCATCAACCAGATCACCAGCGCGATCCGCGAGGGTTGCCACACGGTTGAGGCAGTCGGCGCCCGAGTTAGCGCTGGCACCAATTGCGGCTCCTGCCGTTCAGAGATCCGCACCATCATCGACGGGTGCCTGAAAACCGCAGCCGAGTGACATTTCGAAAAGCAGCGAGATGGGACGCCGTGAGCGCGCGATGCGGCAAACCATCTCTTGTGAGACGGCGATCGCGCGCGCCGCAGGCAAAGCAAAATGTAGGAGAGGTATCCAGAAAAGAAAAAGCCTGCCGCGGGAGGAGGTGCGGCAGGCTTTGAACTTGATTGGCAATTGGGAGGAGGAGTATCGCCAATCCACATCGAGCGACGCTGGGAGGAGGAGTGCGTCGTTTCGATGATCAATATATACTCTGGTCATCCCGGACTGAAAAGCGCGACCCTCGCAGGGCAGCAATGCATGAATTGCATAACTGCTATTAATATGACGTTTTTTTGATCACTGCGCGTCTCGATGGACCTGGAAGCCTGCAAAGGATTGGTTCACCGGCATCAACTCGATGGCGTTGATGTTGACGTGCTTCGGCTGGGAGACCACCCAGTGAATGGTATTGGCGATATCCTCCGGCAGGAGTGGGTTGACGCCCTTATACAGCGTGTCGGACGCCTGCTGGTTGCCGCCGGTGCGCACCAGCGTGAACTCGGTTTCGCACATACCAGGCTCGATGGATGTAACACGCACACCCTTGCCATGCAGGTCGGAACGGAGACCGAGGGAAAACTGGCGCAGGAATGCCTTGGTGCCAGCATAGACATTGCCACCGGCATAGGGCCAGCTCGCGGCGACCGACGAGAGGTTGACGACGATGCCCCTGCGCTCGATCAGGGTTGGCAGCAGGTGGTGGGTGATGTTCAACAGGCCTGTGATATTGGTGTTGACCATCGTGTGCCAATCCTGAAGCGGCACTTGCGGCGCAGGTGCCGTTCCAAGCGCCAGACCGGCATTGTTGACGAGGACGTCGATTGCGGAAAACTCCGGGGGAAGGTCGGCAAAAGCCGATTGCATTGCCTCCTGATCGGTGATGTCGAAAGCCAAACCGTGGAAGGACGATCCAAGTTCATCTTTCAATGATTGCAGGCGCTCAGCCCGGCGGCCCGTGCCAATGACCTTCCAGCCATGGCTTGCAAAGAGGCGGGCGGTGGAAAGGCCGAAGCCGGAGGTCGCTCCTGTGATGAGAATCGTAGCTGTCATATCTGCTCTCCGAGTCATGGTGCTGTTTTAGAGAAGCTTTGCCGCAGCAAGCTTCAGGCACTCTTTGAATGCTGTAAGATCGGTGTAGAGTTCCCCAGGCGTGGCGTCGCCGATGACAACGGCGCCGCCGCGGCGCAGGATACTGCCGTGGAGCATGAGGTTGTCGACCATGTCGAAGTTCTCGACTGAAAGCCCGTCGGGTCCTCTGTAACGTCCATCATCGCCCAACGAGACATCGCCATCGTAGTGATCCTGGATGCGGGTAAAATGGTTCTTCGCCATATTGGTATAGGCGAATACCGGCTTCCCGAGCGCGCACATGAAGCCGAGCTCGAAGCTCGTGCCGACATCGGCGGCAATCCCCCGGAAGGGCGTCAGGTTGGCAATGATGGCGTCTGCCTTGAGCATCATATGCTCGTCGATGGCATTGATGTTGCAGCCGTGGCCGGTTTTGGTCTCGGCTGGCGGGATCTCCAGATCGCCGGGAGACAGCGGCGTGAAGCCGGCTTCGCGGGCAAGCTTTGCCTTGGCATCCAACATGTCGCGCGCGTTGGAGAGAAAGACCTCAGGTCCGGCGAGGTAGATTTTCTTGGTCATGGATATGGGAAATTTCGTCTCTGAAAGGATGTGAAAGGGCAACCTAAACCGGCTCTCATCAAAGAGGCAAGACCGCCGGACCCAAAAGCGGTATCGCCCGCCAGCGCTTTGCGCTATAGCCGGAACTGTAAGACGCGTCACCGGAGTACCAAATGGCTGCCAAAATCCGTTATCATGAGGGCGATATTTCTGCGAGCGATGCCGCCCGCTATACGGGTGCGATCGCTGTCGATACGGAAACGCTGGGTCTGGTGCCGCGTCGCGATCGCCTCTGCGTCGTCCAGCTCTCCCCTGGCGATGGTACGGCCGACGTGGTGCGCATTGCCGCGGGTCAGAAGGAAGCGCCAAACCTCGTCGCCATGCTGGAAGATCCAAGCCGCGAGAAAATATTCCATTACGGCCGTTTCGATATCGCCGTGCTGTTCCACACCTTCGGCGTGACGACAACGCCGGTCTTCTGCACCAAGATCGCTTCGAGACTCTGCCGCACCTATACGGACCGGCACGGACTGAAGGACAATCTGAAAGAGATGCTGGAGATCGACATCTCCAAGGCACAGCAGTCCTCCGACTGGGCAGCCGAAACGCTCTCCCCGGCACAGCTCGAATATGCCGCGTCCGATGTTCTTCACCTGCATGCCCTGCGTGACAAGCTGACCTACCGGCTGATCCGTGACGGCCGCTATGACCACGCAACCGCCTGCTTCGCCTTCCTGCCCACGCGCGCAAAGCTCGATCTTCTGGGCTGGGACGATACCGACATCTTCGCCCATAGCTGAGGATCATTCGTATCGACACTGAGTGCTTTGATTAGGACGCACTTATGGTTAGCGGTCGATTAATAATTTGCGGTCATGATTGCTCTCATGATTCCTCCGTTCCCTTCGATAGACGGGCTCCGGACATCATACCCTGGTGATGCGGATGACGAGCACAGGCTCGAGCGCATCCCTGAGCATCAAAGCTGCGACGCGATGACAGCGGATCAACGCGCTTCGGACCGAAGGAAGAGCGCGCCATGTTGCCGCCCGTCAGTGCCGTCACAGCAGGAGAGCTTTCCTCGCAGACTGCGGGGCAGAAGCAGGATGCGGTCAGTTCGCCAGTCAGTCAGCGAACCGCCCCGCAGGCCATCTCTGATACCTCGCCCAACTCCCCGGTCGTCGCCGCACGCGCTGTCTCAGGTGAAGCCGAGCTTCATCGCACTGGGACTGTGCTGACAGAGGTGCTGGGCTCGCTTCTGGGAATGGAGCGTTTGGAAGGGGAAGATGCAGAAGCCTATGTGACCCGTCTTACCTCGGCGCTTCAATCTCTCCCGTTGGCGCAGAAAGCTGCACTGGAACAGCAACTCGGAAAGTTGCTGAAGGGCATGACGATTGCGCTCATGCTGGACATTCTGAAAAACAACGCGGGACCCAATGCCGCAAGGCTGGCCGTGATGCTGGAGCTTGCCCGTGTCGGGCAATCGAAGGATGGCGTGAAGGTGACACTGCCGCCCTACCTTCAGGATCTTCTGCCGGACAGCCCTGCCCTTACTCTTCTGCCGAGCAAGGCGCCACCACCCGCCTTTCAGGTCCCCCGAGCGCCGCTCACCGCGGACCAAAGCGTCTCTCCACCAGGCAAACCTTTGCCCACCACTCCGGCGCCGACAGGGGAGCTCATCGACGACACGTCCTCTCCGGCGTCCACCGCAGCTCGAACCTCAACAGAGGCGTCGGCAAGAATAACGGCGCAGACACCGCTCCGTCCCCAAGGTACCACGCCAACCACAGCCTCCATTCCCGCAGCCCCTGGTGCACCCCAAGCTTCGCCGCCCGCAACCCAAGCGCAGGCCGCTTTGTCCAGCAACGCCGGATCATCCATCGCTCCTCCTCCGAATGCAGAGCTACCGATGATGATGTCAAATGATGCAATGGATGAGGCTGCTCTTGCTCCGTTCTCGAAAGCGGATGCGGCAACGATCGCGGCGCAGCTTCATGGTGCGAGCCCACAGGAGATGGAGAAACTGCTATTGGCCGTCCTCTTGGGTAGAGTGCCTGAGCGTGCCGATCCGCTCGAAGGCACATTGTCCGCTCTGCCAATCCCACCGCACGAAGAAGCCTCCGATGCCGAGGCCACAAAAAAGCAGCAGGCCACAACATCCAGACAGACGCAGGACGATTCCGCCGGGTTACCAAATGAAGAGACGCCAAACGGGATTCTACGCCCGGAAGCGCAAGCAGCCGCACGCGCCTTGGCCGCTTCCGACGGAAAGACCATAGTCGTCGAGCAGGCGGCGCTTCAATCCGCCGTCGCCTCGCTGGCGACAAAGCCGGGCACACCGCTCCCGTTCGTCAACTATCCGATTGAAGAGCAGAGGCGTGATGAGGATGCACCGCCGCGCGGTCGCTGGCCCTCCTCTGACCGGGGAAGCGAAGGCGAAGCTGGCGAAGAGGCCGGGAATGGCCAGGCCGACCAGAACGATGCGAGCCGTGACAATCCAGACGATCTATCCGGCCAGGAAGAGCGCGTGGCCGCCAATGATGAGCCGGTCGATCATTCGGTCTCGGATGGCGCGCGAGAAGATGGCCGGGTTGGTGACGCCGAATCCTACTATCTGCGCATGGGCAACTTCGCCTGATCTGCTGGCAGGCATTGCATTGATCGTGCCTTGTCCTCTCGCCTGAAAGAACCGCAACAAAAAACCCGCCGGATCGCTCCAGCGGGTTCTTTTAAGCTTTAGAGGCTGACGATTACTCGCCGCGGTTCTTCAGGGCCGCGCCAAGGATATCGCCGAGCGAAGCGCCGGAGTCGGACGAACCGAACTGAGCGACGGCTTCCTTCTCTTCTGCGATTTCCAGAGCCTTGATCGAAAGCATGACCTTGCGATCCTTCTTGGAGA
>Ga0308171_1000732_pt1 | contig 58620 bp, 58 predicted proteins | sample PhyGR1_FD_202135 | JGI IMG/M metagenome (GOLD analysis project Ga0308171, IMG submission 202135) | Phyllosphere microbial communities from UC Gill Tract Community Farm, Albany, California, United States - DLSLSG.R1 | ecosystem: Host-associated > Plants > Phyllosphere > Unclassified | place: USA...
AGCTGGGGTATGAACCAACCGCTGCACGCGATTCAAGCGTGACCGCTGCACCCGTAGCTCAGCTGGATAGAGTGTTGGATTCCGATTCCAAAGGTCACAGGTTCGAATCCTGTCGGGTGCGCCATTTCAGTACAGAACTGCGAACCGCAAAAGCCGCCGTTTCCCCGCTCGAAGCGGCGACGAGGCTTTGAAGCAGGTCCGATTTCGTCCCCATGATACGAACCTCGTCGTCTGCGACCTCAACGCGCTGGGCAAAGGCGCGTAGGTGATCCCGCCGATAGCCGCCTCCTTCGATCCGTAGGCTGCTGCGCGCCTTTTCCGAAAGCGCATCGATCATGTCTGGCGTAACGGCCCGATCGCCGGAGGTGTTAAGCGTAACCTGTATCCGCTCAGCGTCGGCCGTCGCCTGATCTCGGATCGCTTTCAGTCCCGCGATGCGGTCCTTGAGGCCGATGTCATCAAGCGCGGCCACGCCCGATTCGATGGCGTCGTAGAGCCGTCCGAGCCGTTGGTCTGTTTCAGTGATTCGCCGATGCAACTCTGCCAGATGCTCGCGACGGCGTTCAGTCCGCTCCTGACGGCGATCGAGAAGACGCGACAGGATCGTCTCCAGGCGCTTCGGTTGAAGCAGGCGCTCCTCAAGATGGCTCGCGACCAGATGGTCGAGCTTGTCCATTCGGATCGAGCGACCTTTGCAGCCAGTGGCTCCTTGCCGAGCTTTGGTCGAGCAAGTGTAATAGGTGTATTGCCCGCCATTGCCCCGCCCGGTCCGCATGGTCATCGCGCCTCCGCACTTCGCACAGAAGCAGATTCCAGTCAGTAGGGTCGGCCCGCTCGTAACCCGCGCGGGCACCACCATGGGATTGCGGGATTTGAGACGCGCTTGAACGGCGTCGAAGGTATCGCGATCGATCAGCGGTGGCACGGCCATGATCGCCACTTCGCTCTCGGGCTTCTTCTCACGGTTCTTGAAAGAGCGCGTATTAAACCGATGCTCGCCAATATAGGTCGTACGGGTCAGGATCGCGTGAATTTGCGCCAGCCCCCATTTCCCGCCGTCGCGGGTAAACATGCGGCGTTCATTGAGGTAGGTTGTGATGGCCTTGACGCCCTTCGGGCCGGAGATGCCATCGCCTTCAAGGAACAGGCGATAAATGAGCCGGACCGTTTCCGAGTGCAGCGGGTCGATCTCCAGCTTCTTCTTAGTCTTCGATCCACGCTGCTCGGCCGCTACGATGCGATAGCCGATCGGTGCCCGTGCGCCATTCCAAAAGCCCTGACGCGCATTCTCGTTCATGGCGCGCAGGACGTGCTTGGCGTTTTCCTTCGACTGGTATTCGTCGAACAATGCCATGATCTGCCGCATCATGACGTGCATGGGATCATCGCCCATCTCCTGCGTGATCGAGACGAGCTTGACGCCGTTCTTGGCAAGCTTGCGGACGTAGAACTCCAACTCGAAATGGTCGCGGAAGAAGCGCGAGAAGCTATGAACGACGACGACATCGAACGGCGCGGGCTTGGTCGTGCCCGCCTCGATCATGCGCTGGAACTCGGGGCGACGATCATTGGTCGCGGTAGCGCCAGCTTCTACGAAGGTATCGACCAGTTCGTAACCCCGCGAGACGCAATAGGCTTCGCCCTGCTTACGCTGATCGGGAATGGAAATGTCGTGCTCAGCCTGCCGTGCGGTCGAGACGCGGAGATAGAGGGCCGCGCGCTGGGCGATAGAGGGCGATTGCATGTTCACGGGCGGCCTCCCTTCGCTTCGCGTCGTTCGAGGATGGGAAGTTCGAGCGCCACCCGATCGTGCAGCACCTTCGGCATGAGCTTGCGGCCCTCGCCGGGCTCCATGCTGACGAGACCGTAGGTCGCCATTGTCTTGAGGGTCCGGGAGAGGCTGGATTTCGCGCGGCCGGTGATTTGCGCCAGTTCATCCAGCGAACGGGGCGACTGCTCGTTTATGACGCGCAGCAGTTCGCGATTTCCGCTGGAGAGAACTTGCGCGAAGGATTCGGTGGACGTGAACCACACCTTCGGATCGTCCGCCGCCGGCTTTTCCTCTCCGCGCGCGATCCGCATGGTCCGAGCCTTCATCTCGTCATAGTCGGCGATGCCGACTTTCAGGGTGGTCATAATACGCCTCGCTCCTTCAGCACCGCGTCCACCACCTGCCAGAAGTCGGCCAACAGCGTGGCCGCATCCTGGTAGGCGTAGGGCTTCACGGTCCGGAGCCGGTGGCGATGATCCTGCGGCTCGCCCTTCTTCTGGCGACCGACCGGGTGGGCATTGTCGAAGCCAGCCAGCCGTTCGCCCGAAGGCCCATGAAGCGTGAGCGAGTAATCGAGGCCGTGCGGCTTTTCCGGCGAAACCGAAATACGGGTGACGATGAACTTCACCCAATGACCGCCCTCGGGATCGACGACGAGAACTTGACCGTGAAGGTCTAGCAGCGCGTAGAGGCTCGGATCACGATCCTCGCTCATGCCTTATCGTTAACATCAGATGTTAACTTATGCAAGCCCTGATTTTGTTGGTTGAGCTCGGGGGTGCCAAACAGTCTGTCGAGAACGTCACCGAAATAGCGCTCGAAAACGTCCACCTCGGCTTCGGTGACGGGAATATACTCCGGCCAATCGTCGATAACCGCCATGCGATCAGTGCCGGGATCATCCTCACCGGGGCCACGCGATGCACTACGACGTTGCGGAAGATCATCGGCATAATCGTAGAGATCGGCGGGAAGAATCATTGGTGCTGTTCTGCGGGCACGTTCTCTTCGGGGACGTTTCATGTTCGCGGACATGATGCACCCTCAACGGTCGGCGCTCGTCACACGCCTTGCCTTCGCGAAGCCGCGATCGGTGGCGATGAACCGCTCAAGCATGGGCACGATCAGTCGGACAGGATCGGATGGTGCATGCCCTGACTCACGCCCGAGGATTTCGGCATAGGCGGTTAGATCGCGGTGCAGGCTGGCGGGCAGGTCCAGCGTGACCTTGATGGGCTTGTCGTCTGCGATTGGGCCTAACTTCAGCTTGGTCATGGCGTTCCCCCATAGGGTTCGAGTACAAGGTCACGGGTGACGATGACGCGGACGGGAAAGCCTGGCCGGATCGTCAACGTCGGCGCGATCTGCAACTGGCGCTGGACGATCTGCTGGCCGGCTTGATTGACGGTGTCCTGTGCGCCGTCGCGGATAGCTCGCACCAGCCGATCATTGTCGTCGGTGGCGAGTTCGGTGCCGATGCCGAGCAGCGTCGAGAGCGCGGCTGCCTTGGCGAGATCCCACCAGTGATAATCGACGCCATCTTCCAGGCCGGCGTAGCCTTGCGTATCAACGCCCGGCTGACGCTCCAGCACGATCGACCGGCCGTTCGGGAAGATCAGCCGGTTCCAGACCAACAGGATGCGGCGCTGACCGAAACCGACGCCATTGTCATATTCTCCAATGACGCGCGTGCCCTGCGGAATGAGAAGGATGCGTCCGGTAGGGCTGTCATAAATGTTCTCCGTCACCTGCGCAGTGATCTGGCCGGGAAGATCGGACCGGATGCCGGTGATGAGCGCGGCGGAAATCACCGCGCCTGCCTGAAGCACATTCGGCGAAGCTGGCGCGGCGACGCGATCGGACGAGACCGTGCGCCGGTCGGGCGTCTGGTTGAGGAACGCGAGCTGGCGGTCCTGTGCCGAGGGCGTCGCTGGCTGCGGCGCAAGGCCAAGACCGGAGAGATTCGGCGCGGGCGACGCGGCGTCGGTCGTCGCAGCCGCAACAGGTACGGCGGTGCGTGTCTCCGTCGAAGCGAAGAGCCGCGCGGTCCTCGCCGCCTCCAGTTCCTGCAAGCGGCGCTGCTCTTCGGCGCTGAGACCTGGTTGCACGGCGGGATTGGCGGATGTGCCGGCGAACGGCGGCGTGACCGGCTGGCCGCGGTTCTGCGCGTCGAGGATCGGTCGGCCGAGATCGCCGGGGAGCGGCGGGCCGAGCACCGGGCCGGTATAATCGCGCGGCAGGCTGTTGAGGCCGTCCGGCGTTGCCCGGTTGTCGGTCGAAAGCAGCTCCTCGTTCGCGCGGCCGCCATGCGAGTTCTGGAGCGCGTAGATCAGCGCGCCACCAACGCCGAGACTGGCGGCCAGGCCGAGGCCCGCGAGCACCTTGCGCGACAGGCGAGTAACGCGCGGCGGCTCAGGGCGGAGCCGCATGGGCGCGACCGGCTCGCCGGTCAGCGGCCGTGCATCGTCCGGGGCTTCTGGTGCGTCCGGGTTCTGCCCTTCCTTCTTTTCGGAATCGACCCCGCTCACGATGCCGGCCTCCCGTCCGTTCGGGAAATGCGGACCCGCTTCTGGTTGCGGTCGGTCCCGAAGCGCAGTTCGGCGGCGGCGAAGAGCCGGTCCACGATCATGTGGTTGCCGCGCACGCGATAGTTCACCAGTTCCGAGGTATTGCCCTCCGGCCCGACCACGAAGAGCGGCGGCATCTCGCCTTGTCCGATGCCACGCGGAAACTCGATGAAGACCTGCCGTCCATCGTCGAAAGCGCGCAGAGGCCGCCATGGCGCTCGGTCGCCCGAAATCTCATAGCGGAAGTTGACATTGGCCAGATCGACGCCGCTGGCGACGGGTTGGACAGCCTGCGCCTCAGCATTCTGTCGGCGGAGCGCAATGAGCTGGTCCTGCGGATACTGCCAGGACACCGATGCCATATAGGTCCGCTCAGTCGAGCGCAGTTCCATATGGTAGGTGCGCAGGTTGGTGTTGATGACCAGGTTGGTCATCAGCTCTGCGCGCGTGGGCTTCACGAGGATATGGACCTGCCGGGCAGCACCCGTGCCGCTTTCGGTATCCCCGATGATCCAGCGCACGGTGTCGCCAGCGGCGACCGGCCCGGACCCGACCAGCGTTTCGCCGGGCTGAAGAGCGATGTCGGTGATCTGTCCGACGGCGGTATAGACTTGATAGAGCGCCCCTTGCGTGAAGGGATAGACCTGCATGGAATTGATGAAGCCATCTCGCACCGGCTGGACGCGGGCCTGCGCATTGGCTTGATTGACGCGGGCGGCGGGATCAGCCGGCTCCGGCGTGCGGCGCGTCGTCTCGACAGGTTTCATCTGGCCGGGAAGCGGCAACGGCCGTGGCAGTTCGACCACCGTGACCGGCGCCGGAGGATCGACCGTCTGCACGGCCGGCGCGGCATCGTCATAGGCGATATTGGGCGGCGGGGTCGTGGTGGCGCAGCCGCCAAGCGCTGCTGTGCAGATGAGGACAGCCGTGAAAGCGGATTTACGGAAAGCCGGATGCCCTGCACTCCAGGGGGCGGCTTTGCGGAGTGCGGGGATCATTGTCCAAGCTCCTTCGACCAGTTGATGGCGTTGACGTAGATTCCGAGCGGATTGGCCCGGAGTTTTTCCGGGTCGCGCGGGACCTGCACGACGACGGTGAGGATTGCAGACCAGCGCTCGGTGGAGGCGAGCGAGCCGTCCTGATAGCGGCGCTCGATCCAGGCGACGCGGAAGCTGTCGGGCGATGCGCGGATTACCGAGGAGACTTCGACGGCGATCTGCTGCTTTCCGACCTTCGTGAACGGGTCGTTGGCGCGGGCATAATCGTTGAGCGCCAGAGCGCCGGCCTGCGTGGTGAACTCATAGGCACGAAGCCAGTTCTGCCGCACGATGATGGCGTCCGCCGGGATCGCGCGGACCTGTTCGATGAACCGGGCCAGATGGAAAGCGATCTGCGGATCGGTCGGCCGGTAGTCGGCGACAGCGGGTGCGACGGCTTGCGCCTGGCCGAGCTTGTCGACCTGCACAACCCACGGCACGATCGATCCGCTGGTTGACTGCCAGACCAGCGCCACCGACAGGCCGGCAGACAGGGCGAGCGAGCCGAAGGCCATGAAGCGCCAGTTCTTCGCTTGCGCACGGGCGGAACCGATGCGGTCGTCCCAGACCTGCGCCGCCCGCTGATAGGGCGTCTCGGGCAGAGGGGATTTGCCATAATGGGTGGCGGGTCGTTTGAACATCAGCGGTCACTTTCGGAAAGATTGACGGAGGAGCCGCCGCCGTGGCTGTCGCCGCTGCGCACGGAATGGGCGGCGGCCTGAACGCCGTGCGTGAATTGTTGCGAGCGCTTCATGCGCTTGGCCCAGGCGGGCGGGCCGTCAACGGCGGACGAGGACGAAGCGGCAGGTGCAGCCCCGCCATCGGCGGCTTCACCGCCGATCGTGCCGGCGGTGGACGAACCGCCCGTCACCTCGAACGCACTGCGGGCGCCAGCTTGATAGCTCTGCTTCATGCCGTCGGCGGCTTTCGACGCTGCGCGCTTCAAGGGGGAGACGGCGGCTTGCGCACCGGCGCTGGCGACATTGCCGAGACCGGAGCCGACGGCGGACGCGCCAGTCTGGCCAGCAGCGCCGAGGCTGTAAGCGGTGGAGGCTCCTCCGACGAGAGCGCCAGCACCGCCAGCGGCAGCGCCAAGGGCAGCGCCGCCGGCCATGACCATGCCGCCTGCGGCGAGGCCCGTTCCGACCGCCGCACCTGCGCCGAGTTGGGGGCCGCCGGAGACGAGGCCGTTGGCGATGCCGGGGCCGAAGATGCCGAGGCCGAGCAGCGACAGCGCGGCGAGCACGATCGCCATGGCGTCGTCGATGGTCGGCGTCGCGCCGCCGAAGCCCGCTGTGAATTCCGAGAATAGCGTCGAACCGATGCCGATGATGATGGCGAGCACCAGAACCTTGATGCCGCTTGAGATGACGTTGCCGAGCACCCGTTCGGCCATGAAGGCGGACTTGCCGAACAGGCCGAAGGGGATCAGCACGAAGCCCGCGAGCGTCGTAAGCTTGAACTCGATCAGGGTGACGAAGAGCTGGATGGCGAGAATGAAGAAGGCGAGCAGGATCAGCGCCCAGGCGAATAGGAGGCACGCGATCTGGATGAAGTTCTCGAAAAACGAGACCCAGCCCATCAGGTCGGAGATGGATTCGAGCAACGGGCGACCGGCGTCGAGGCCGGTCTGCGCCACCTTGCCGGGGCGCAGCAGGTCGGCGACGGAAAAGCCGGTCCCAGACGCCTTCAGGCCGAGACCGGCGAAGCTTTCGAAGACGATGCGGGCGAGATTGTTCCAGTTGCCGATGATGTAGGCGAAGACGCCGACGAACAGCGTCTTCTTGACCAGCCGGGCGATGATGTCGTCATCGGCGCCCCACGACCAGAACAGCGCCGCCAGCACCACATCGATGACGATCAGCGTCGTGGCGATGAAGGCGACCTCGCCCGACAGCAGGCCGAAACCGCCGTCGATGTAACGGGTGAAGACTTCGAGGAAATGGTCGATAACGCCGGTGCCGCCCATGTCAGCGCGCTCCCTCGTCAGGAGAAACGGGCGGCTGTGCAGGCTCGGGCGGAATGGCCGGCTCGGTTTCCTTGGCGATTGGATCTTCGGTTGGCGTGGGTGGCCAAAGGGTCGTTGGGGCGCTCGGCGCACCTGATGCCCGTGCGTCCTGCTTCAGGAAACGGTCACGGTTCTCTGCCCATATGTCGAGGCAGGCGGGGTCGCGCGTGGCGGCCTCGCCCATATCCCGGCAACGGCGAAGGCGTTGACGAATGTCGCCGGTGTCGTTGCGCTCGCTGGCGTGCGGGCGCAGCTCCGGCGTTGCGGGCTGCCGCGTGAATTCGATCACAGCGGCGGTGATCGCGACGCCGACGAAGACGACAGCGCCGAGCCGGGCAAGCATCTTGCCTTCCATGGGCGTCGCCTCCGTCAGTTGTTGCCGTAGAACATCTTGGCGCTGCCGGGCTGATAGCCCGCGCCCGCCGTCAGGAAACGGCGACGCTGTTCGCGCCCCTGTTCCGCGGCGGCGGCACGTTCGGCGTCGGTGAGCGCCTGCGCCCGGCCATTGGCGGCGACGACGGCGGTGAGATCCGCGAGCTGCTGGGTCTGAAGCGCGAGAAGCTGATTGCCGGCCTGTGTCGCCTGAAGCGCGCCGGTCGCACCCTGGCTCTGGCTGACCAGCGCCGACATCTGCGCGCGGTTGGTGTCGATGTTGCTGACGACGCCGGCTTGCACGCGCATGGCGTCCTGCAAGCCGCCTACCGTGTTTTGCCAGCGCGAGCGGGCGTCGGCGACAAGTTGGCTGTCCGTGGCCGACAGCGAGACGTTGCCGTATTTTTGGCTGAACATCTGGTCGATCTTCTGAACGTCGAAGGCGATGTTCTGCGCTTGGGCCAGAAGCTGCTGGGTGCGTTGGACCGACTGCTGGATCTGTTGCAGCGAGGAATATGGCAAGCTCGCCAGATTGCGGGCCTGATTGATGAGCATCTGCGCTTCGTTCTGAAGCTGCGTGATCTGCTGGTTGATCTGCTGGAGTGCTCGGGCGGCCTGAAGCACGTTCTGCGCATAGTTAGACGGATCGAACACGGTGATGGCGTAAGCCGGCGGCGCCAGCATGGGCGCGATGGCGACGGGCGCAAGGAACAGCGCGGCGGTGAGCCGCGCAATACGGGAACGACGCAGTTTCATGGCAGGTTCTCCAGGTTGGTGAGGTCGGGGATGAGGTCGGCCGCCCAATCGACGCCGCGATGGCGCAGCCATGCGTCGAGGAAGTCATCGGGACCATGTTCGGCGAGAAGCTGGGCAATGGCGGCCTGATCGGTCTTGGACGATGCGGTGCAGAGCGACAGCGCTACGTCGCTGAGGCCAAGGTCGAACAGGCGGTTGCCGCGCCGGGACTGGCAGTAGTAATCGCGCTTGGGCATCGCTCGCGCGATGATCTCGATCTGGCGATCATTGAGGCCGAAGCGGCGATAGATGGCGGTGATCTGCGGCTCGATCGCTCGTTCGTTCGGGAGCAGAAGTCGGGTCTGGCAGCTCTCGATGATGGCGGGCGCGATGGCGCTGCCGTCGATGTCCGACAGGCTTTGCGTGGCGAAGATGACGGACGCGTTCTTCTTGCGCAGAGTCTTGAGCCATTCACGGAGCTGGCCGGCGAAGCCTTCGTCGTCTAGCGCCAGCCAGCCTTCATCGACAATGATGAGCGTGGGCGATCCGTCGAGCCGGTCTTCGATGCGGTGGAACAGATAGGCGAGCACGGCGGGCGCGGCGTCGGTACCGATCAGTCCTTCCGTCTCGAACGCCTGAACGGTGGCCGTGCCGAGATGTTCGTTCTCGGCGTCGAGCAAGCGGCCCCACGCGCCGCCAACGCAGTAGGGTCGAAGCGCCTGCTTCAGGTCATTCGACTGGAGCAGCACGCAGAGGCCGGTGATGGTTCGCTCCCCGACCGGCGCGGAGGCGAGCGAGGTCAGCGCCGTCCAGATATGTTCCTTCACCTCCGGCGTGATGGTGACGCCCTCGCGGATCAGGATGGCGACGATCCAGTCACCCGCCCACGCCCGTTCGCTCGTCTCCTCGATCCGAGCCAGCGGCTGAAGACTGACCGATGTTTCCGAGCCATCCGTCAGTCCGCCGCCGAGATCGTGCCAATCGCCGCGCATGGCGAGCGCGGCGGCGCGGATCGAGCCGCCGAAGTCGAAGGCGAAGACCTGAGCGCCATGGTAGCGGCGGAACTGAAGCGCCATCAGCGCCAGAAGCACGGACTTCCCTGCGCCGGTCGGGCCGACGATCAGCGTGTGGCCAACGTCGCCGACGTGGAGAGAAAACCGGAACGGGGTCGAGCCTTCGGTCTTGCCGAAGAGCAGTGGGGGCGCTGCAAAATGCTCGTCCCGTTCCGGCCCCGCCCACACGGCGCTCAGAGGGATCATGTGGGCGAGATTGAGCGTGGAAATCGGGGGCTGTCGGACGTTGGCATAGACATGGCCGGGCAACGATCCGAGCCATGCGTCCACGGCGTTGATGGTCTCGGCCATCGCCGTGAAATCGCGGCCCTGAATGACCTTCTCGACCAGCCGCAGCTTTTCATCGGCCGTGCGCGGATCGGCGTCCCACACCGTCACCGTCGCGGTGACATAGGCGATACCGGCATAGTCAGCGCCGAGTTCCTGTAGCGCGAGGTCTGCATCCGCCGCCTTGTTCGACGCATCGGTATCGACCAGCGCGGACGCTTCGTTGGTCATCACCTCCTTGAGGATCGCGGCGATGGATTTGCGCTTGGCGAACCACTGGCGGCGGATTTTTGTGAGGAGCTTCGTCGCGTCGGTCTTGTCGAGCAGGATGGCGCGGGTGGACCAGCGATAGGGAAAGGCCAGACGGTTCAGTTCGTCGAGCAGGCCCGGTGTCGTCGCCGTCGGGAACCCGGTGATGGTCAGCACGCGCAGATGCTGGCTGCCAAGGCGTGGCTCCAGCCCGCCGGTCAGCGGCTGATCGGCGAGCAGCGCGTCGAGATAGATCGGCGTTTCGGGGGCGCGCACGCGGTGCCGGTGCGTGGATACGCAGCCGTGCAGATAGGTCAGCGTCTCCCCGTCGTCGAGCCAGCGGCATTCCGGCATGAAGGCTTCGATCAGGCGGAGCAGCCGATCTGTGCGGTCAGCGAAGGCGGACATGACCTCGTTGGGGTCGATGCCGCTCTTCTCGCGACCCTCATAGAGCCAGGTTTCCGCGCGGGCTGCGTCTTCAGCCGGCGGCAGATAGGTGAAGGTCAGGAAATAGCTGGATTCAAAATGTGCGCCCGCTTCCTCGAAATCCGCCTTGCGCTCGGCATCGACCAGCGCAGAAGCGGCGTCAGGAAAGGTGCTGGCGGGATAGATCGATGCCGGATGACGCTGCGCCTCCACGAAGATCGCCCAGCCCGAGCCGAGGCGGCGGAAGGCGTTGTTGAGGCGGCCCGCGACGGCGACCAGTTCGGCGGGTACAGCGCTGTCGAGGTCCGGCCCCCGGAATCTGGCGGTGCGCTGGAAGCTGCCATCCTTGTTGAGCACGATGCCGGTGCCGACCAGTGCTGCCCAGGGCAGGAAGTCGGCAAGCCGACTGTTGCGATTGCGGTATTCGGCGAGGCTCATCATCGGTGCGTTCCCCTCAGACCGTGAGATGCGCGGGGATGCGCAGATGGCGGCGGCCGACCTCGACGAAGAGCGGGTCTCGCTTCGCTGCCCACACTGCCGCGAAATGGCCGATCGCCCAGATGGCGAGACCGACCAGCCAGAGGCGCAGGCCGAGGCCGACCGCGCCTGCCAGCGTGCCGTTCATGATGGCGATGGCGCGCGGAGCGCCGCCGAGCAGGATCGGCTCGGTCAGCGCCCGATGGACGGGCACGGTGAAGCCCGGAACCTCGCTCCCCTGATCGACGACGCCCGCCATCAGACCAGTGCCCCGCCGCCGAACGAGAAGAACGACAGGAAGAAGCTCGACGCCGCGAAGGCGATCGACAGGCCGAACACGATCTGGATCAGGCGGCGGAAACCGCCCGACGTGTCGCCGAAGGCCAGTGCGAGACCCGTGGTGATGATGACGATCACCGCGATGATCTTGGCGACCGGGCCTTCGATCGACTGGAGGATGGATTGCAGCGGCGCTTCCCACGGCATGGACGAGCCGGAGGCATGGGCGGGCGCGGCCATCAAGAGGCTCACCGTGGCGGCGGATGCCGTCGTGGTGAGGTAATGGTGCATTTGGGACGGGCACAGGGAGCGCAGACGTTGGATCATGGACGGTCTCCTTCGGAGTTGGGGCTGAGGGCATGGCTGAGAGAGGCCGCACCGCCGTCGCCCTCGATGACGGCGGGCGCGACGCGGTAATCGCCGTCCGGGCCGAGGCCATCGACACGGGCGAGTTCGGACAGCCGGCGCGCGGAACCGCGCCCGGTGAGGACGGCAACAAGATCGATCGTCTCGGCTATCAGCGCGCGCGGAACGGTGACGACCGCTTCCTGAATGAGCTGTTCCATCCGGCGCAGCGCGCCGATGGCGCTGCCGGCGTGGACCGTGCCGACGCCGCCGGGATGGCCAGTGCCCCATGCCTTCAGGAGGTCCAGCGCCTCGGGGCCGCGTACTTCGCCGACCGGGATACGGTCGGGGCGCAGGCGCAAGCTGGAGCGAACGAGATCCGACAGGGACGCCACGCCATCCTTGGTGCGCATGGCAACGAGGTTCGGCGCGGCGCATTGCAGTTCACGCGTGTCCTCGATGATGACGACGCGATCGGAGGTCTTCGCCACTTCGGCCAAGAGGGCATTGGTCAGCGTCGTCTTGCCGGTGGACGTCCCGCCTGCCACGAGGATGTTGGCGCGGGACGCGACGCCTGCACGCAGCGTCTCGGCTTGGCGCGCGGACATGATCCTGGCCTGGACGTAATCGTCGAGCGTGAACACGGCGACTGCGGGCTTGCGGATGGCGAAGGCCGGCGCCGTCACCACGGGCGGCAGCAGGCCCTCGAACCTCTCCCCTGTCTCCGGCAGTTCGGCCGAGACACGCGGAGCGCCGGCATGAACCTCGGCGCCGACATGGTGCGCGACCAGGCGCACGATCCGCTCCCCATCGGCGGGTGACAGTCGCTCGCCGGTGTCGGACAGTCCTTCGGAAAGTCGGTCGATCCAGATGCGCCCGTCCGGGTTCAGCATCACCTCGACGACGGCGGCGTCTTCGAGAAACCGGGCGATGGCCGGGCCGAGCGCGGTGCGTAGCATCCGCGCGCCCCGCGCCAAGCCTTCCGATTTGTGATGTGAAACGGCCATCTGATCCCCGTGTCCGCCGGGGAGACATCAGACGGTCCCCGGACGGGGATGATTAAAAGAGCCGGAAATTAGGCTGATTCAACAAGTATCTAACACCCGGCGGCCATAGCGGAGAAACGGCGGTAATCGGCGGGATTGAATACTGCAGCCGGTGGCCACTGGACTTCGGCTATTCTGGATCGGCGGTCCCGTCACGGCGTGAGTCGATGTCGCGCGACAGGTCTTTGAGGAACCGATCGCCTGTCGCAAGCCGCCGGCCCAGGGATTGCAGGAAGCCCTCGAACCGTTCCGCACCCTTGGCTCTCGCCGACGCCTGCGCGCTGTCAGGCAGTGGCGGTGTGACGGTCAGCCAGAAGCGAATGAACAGCGACAGCGTTTCGCCGATAATGGCGACATCCTCGTCCAGCCCGTCGATCTGGCGACTGATCTTGTCCATGCGCCGGGCGAACACCGCCTCCAGCCGCTCCGACGCATCGGCCGATAGGAACGACGCCACGGCCGCTTCGATCACGGCGGATTTGGAGATGTTGCGGCGAAGCGCCAGCGCCTCGACCTTCTTCAGAAGCTCCGGCTCGAAATAGACGTTCATGCGGGTCTTGGTCTGCATGGCCGTCACCTCAAAGCTCGATGCCGTCAGCAGGGTCCATCGTCACCTGCCGGGCGACGGACGTGACCTGCTGACGAAGGCTGCGCGCCTTGGCGGCGTCCACGTCGGGTTCGTCGTCCAACACGTCGAACTCGTGCCCGGCGAGACGTTCCGGCTGCGCGATCTCTTCATGTTCGGGCAATCCCGGCTCGCGGCGGATGCCGGCGTTTGCCGGGTCAGTGCGGGTGCCAGCGGCGCTGCCCTGCGCCGCGCCTGTCGATGCGAGGGGGATCGTCAACGCTGACCAGTCATCGGCCGGCGGTGTCGACCGCTTCGGGCTCGCTGGCTTTGGCGGAGGCAGAAGCCGCTCCCGGAACCGGGCATCCTCGTAATAGCGGGCCTTCTTCGCCCGGACCGGCGGCACGCCCGCGACCAGCAGCAATTCGTCGGTTGGCGGAAGCTGCATCACCTCGCCGGGAGTAAGCAGCGGCCGGGCGGTCTCCTGCCGTGAGACCATGAGATGCCCCAGCCAGGGCGACAGCCGATGGCCGGCATAGTTGGTGGAATCGCGCATTTCGGTCGCGGTGCCCAGCGCATCGGATACGCGCTTGGCGGTGCGCTCGTCATTGGTGGCGAAGGCGACGCGCACATGACAATTGTCGAGCACGCTGTTGTTTGCGCCATAAGCCTTCTCGATCTGGTTGAGGCTCTGCGCGATCAGAAAGCTCTTGATGCCGTAGCCCGCCATGAACGCCAGGGCGCTCTCGAAGAAGTCGAGCCGGCCGAGCGCTGGAAACTCGTCCAGCATCAGCAAGAGCCGATGACGGTTGGCGGATGTGTTGAGGTCCTCGGTCAGGCGGCGACCGACCTGATTGAGAAGAAGACGGATGAGCGGCTTGGTGCGGTTGATGTCGGAGGGCGGCACCACGAGGTAAAGGCTGACAGGTCGTTCTCCCGTCACCAGATCGGCAATGCGCCAATCGCAGCGCGCCGTCACTTTCGCCACCACGGGATCGCGATAAAGCCCGAGGAATGACATCGCGGTGGAAAGCACGCCCGAGCGTTCGTTGTCGGACTTGTTCAGCAGCTCGCGCGCCGATGACGCGATAACGGGATGGACGCCGGCCGCGCCGAGGTGTGGCGTGTTCATCATGGCGCGCAACGTCGCCTCCACGGGGCGCTTCGGATCGGAGAGGAAGTTGGCGACGCCGGCGAGCGTCTTGTCGGCTTCCGCATAGAGGACGTGAAGGATCGCGCCAACCAGCAGCGAATGGCTGGTCTTTTCCCAGTGATTCCGTTTGTCGAGCGCGCCTTCGGGATCGACCAGAATGTCGGCGATATTCTGCACGTCGCGGACTTCCTTATCGCCGCGCCGCACCTCCAGCAGCGGATTGTAGGCCGATGATGCGGGATTGGTCGGATCGAACAGCAGCGTCCGGCCGTGACGCGAGCGGAAGCCTGCCGTCAGCCCCCAGTTCTCTCCCTTGATGTCGTGAATGATGGTGCTGCCGGGCCAGGTCAGCAGCGTTGGAACGACGAGACCAACGCCCTTGCCGCTCCGCGTCGGTGCGAAGCACAACACATGCTCCGGCCCGTCATGGCGCAGATAGTCGCGATCAAGCCGGCCGAGCACCACGCCGTCCGCGCCAAGTAACCCGGCCGCCCTGATCTCCTCCGGCTCCGCCCATCGCGCCGAGCCGTAAGTCGCGACGTTCTTCGCCTGCCGCGCCCGGAGAAGGGAAAGTCCGATGGCGACGGCGATGGAGATAAAGCCGCCGGACGCAGCGATGATCGCGCCCTCCACGAAGATGGAGGGGGCATAGGCGTCGAAGAAATACCACCACCAGAAGAAGGCGGGTGGATAGTGGATCGGCCAGCCCGCTAGGGTAAACCATGGTTCACCGAGTTGAGCCTGAAAGCCGAGCCGCCAAGCCGTCCATTGCGTCGCCGCCCATGTGGTCAGAAGGACGATGGTGAAAACGACGGCGACCTGGCCCCAAAGGATCTGACCTCCACGCATACAAGCTCCGATCGGTAAGAGAGATGGAGCCGATCAGAGAATAAGCGTTTGGGCGACAAGCAACAGAAAAGAGCAGGTATCGGGCTATAGGATACCATAGCGAAGAAATAGGACGGTCAGAACCGCGCTGGATCCGATGCCTGACCTGTCCCCGACACGTAGGCGTCGATAATGCTGAGAAGATCAGCAAGGATGCGCAGCGACTCGTCCACATCCGGTAACGGCTGATGCAAGGGTTGCGGATAGCGAAAGGCTTGCAGCGCATGGGGTTGGTCGAGCATGTCGATGAGCGACACGAAATCTCGATTATCGAGAGGGTGCAGGCCGCCGCCGACAGCTCGACGACAGCACCGCTCCAATCCATGCCCCATCAACATGAGATACTCTTCGTCTTTTCCCTGAAAGATAAGTGCCGCCTTCAACGAGAGTTCGATGGCGTGCGCGAAGAGATAGAAGAACGGTAGGCGGACGGCATCTAGCGGGGCGGTGCATCGCCTCAGTCGGTCGGCCGCTTCTCCATAGGCTTTCGCCAGGGAGAGATATTGCAGGTCGCGGCCAAGTTCGGCGGCCTGGCCGCCCCCGACTATCACACGCGGTCGTCCGGCGACGATCGCGCGTGGATCGCGGCCTGTTCAAGAATCTTGCGGTAGCCCGTTTTTGTCATCCACCGCGCGCGAGCAAGATGGCTTTCCCAGCAGGCGCGCGTTCGATCGGTTTCGGCGACCGGATCACGATGCAGCACGATGCGCGCCACCTCCGTCCAGTCCGCCTGGTCTGCCTCGGCGTCGAGCAGGCGCATGTAGGTAACGTAATGCGCCTCGTCATAGATCGTGATCTCCGGCCCGGATGGAGCGAGATCATCTACATCGGGGTCAAGCTCGGGTCGCACCCGCATTGCACGGCCCTCCTTCGGACCTATGGCCCATCGGAATCCTGAAATGGGATAATCCTGAATCAGGATTAGCGGAACAGCTCCCCTTTTTCAACGGAGAGCCTTCCCGAATGCAGAAATCCTTGCGCACGCCCCGACAAATACTTCTGCAATCCCTGCTTGTCGAAGCGCGCAAGGCCAAGGGACTTACACAGGCCGAGTTGGCGACGGCGTTGGGCAAGCCACAATCTTTCGTCGCCAAGTATGAGAACGGCGAGCGGCGGATTGATGTCGTAGAGTTCGTGGACATTACTGCGGCCCTGGGCGTGCCCACCGCCGATCTCCTGGCCAGAATCGAGCCGGTCGTGGGAACGTCGCGCCACTTCGGCGAATGAACGTCCGGACGTGCCGGCCAGTGTGGTGTTGGGGCAAATTGCCGATACGCGCGGGATCAAGCTAAGCCTTTGATGTCGTCAGACGGAACGCGCTGGCCGACTCATTTGGGTCGCAAGATCGAGCATGTTCCGAAGCGCCGGGCTGCGGTTGTGGGGCGACCATACGGCGCTAAACCGGGCCTGCTTCGTCTCGTCGGCGATCGCGCGGAATACGACACCCGGAAAACGGACATGGGTCGTTGCTTCGCTGGTCAGCGTAATGCCGTCACCCGCTGCCACCATGTGCATCAACGTGTCCCGGCCGACGTCGAACCGACGGATTTGCGGAGACCGCTCCCGCTCGACGACGCGGTAAACGACATGATCGAACACTTGGGGGCCAGAGCCGCCATCGCGAGCGAGAAAGGTTTCCGGCGCGAGATCGGCCCAGGTGATGGCCGGCGATGAGACCAGTGGGTGTTCCGCTGGCAAAGCGATCACAAGTGGCTCTTGCCAGAGCTCACGGGAGTGACAATCCGGGGCTTCGACCGCGCCGACGACAAAGGCGACATCCAGCTTGCCGTCGCGGACGAGGGCGATCGTCTCTGAGGATCGGCCCTCCATGATGGCTTGCTCAATCTTTGGATAGGCTGACCGGAACCGGCAGCGCAGATCGGCAAGGAAGCCGAAGGCGATGGAGGCGTGCAGCCCGATGGCAAGCCGGCCCTCTCCACCATTCGATACAGCGCCCGCGGTCCGCACCGCATAGTCGAGGTGATCGATACCCGCCGATACCTCGGCAATAAAACGTCGCCCGGCTTCGGTAAGCCGCACACCGCGATGCCGTCGCTCGAACAGAACAATACCAAGCGCCTCTTCCAGCGCTTTGATCCGGGCGCTGACACTCGACTGCGTAATCCCCAATACATTCGCGGCATGGCGGAAGTTCAGGTGTTCGGCAACGGCAAGCGTGTGAATTAACGACGTCATTGGAATGCGACCGCCTAACAGCAATCGTTCCCGCGACATCTCATGCTCTCGATTGAGGCTCCGCCGCCGCATCCGCTATCCAAAACCCCCATGTAACGCCGTGGCGGCCTCGCGAAGCGCCACGTCGGCATCGTCCACAGGACCGTGGAGCAGAGTGAAGTCGTGGATCTGATTGTCCCATCGCTTCAGATAAACCGGCACGCCTGCGCGTTCGAGCGCACGCGCATAGTCCTCTCCCTCGTCGCGCAGCACGTCGAACTCTGCGGTAAAGACGGTGGCGGGCGGCAAGCCGACGAGGTTACTGGCCAGCAACGGGCTGATCCGAGGATCGAGACCGTCAACACCAAAGCGCAGATACTGCCGCCAAAACCACCGCATCATCGCGGCGGTGAGGAAATAGCCTTCTGTGAACAGCCGGTGCGAGTTGTGGTCCATCCGGGCGTCGGTGACGGGGAACAGCAGGAGTTGATGCCGGAGTGGCAATCCTTCACGGGTTGCGCGCTGGGCCAAAACGGCGGCGAAGTTGCCGCCCGAACTGTTCCCAGCGACGGCGATGCGTGACGGGTCGCCGCCGATCTCCCTACCATGCTCCGCAAGCCATTGGAGCACGGCCCAACAATCGCCAAGGCCGGCAGGGAATGGAGCTTCCGGCGCAAGGCGATATTCGACGGAGACGAAAATACTTCGGGCCTCGTCGGCCAGGAATCGGCACAGCCCGTCCGTCGTCTCGACATCGCCAATGCAGAAACCGCCGCCGTGGACGAACAGCGTCAGAGGAAACGGTCCGTCGCCTTGCGGCGTATAGATACGAACGCCAACCGGACCTGCGGGACCGGGAATGGTGCGGTTTTCGACACCTCGCAACCTTGCCGACACGATCTCCGGCTTGGGGATGCTGAACAGACTGCGCAACTCGGCAGCCGTCACGGTGTCGTAGTCGATTACGGGCGCGCTAGCACTGCAGGCTGCCAGGAATGCTGCGGTCTGCGGATGGAGGGCCATGTCAATGCCCTCCCTGCGCTGTAGCCGGCGTAGCATCGCGCCGGGACGCCTTCATGGACGGCAAGGCGATTTGCCAGAGGAGCGCGATAACCGCGACCGCTGCGAGGGCCGCGCCGATCGGCGCGAGTGACGGCAGGCCCCAGGCGCTGATGGTCGCGCCGCCGATCCCCGACCCGACCACGACGCCGGCGTTGAAGGCCGCGATGTTCATGCCCGATGCCACGTCCATTGCCTGCGGCTGGTGGCGTTCGGCCAGCATCAGGATACGCGACTGGAGCGGCGGGATCGCGCCATACGTTGTCAGCCCCAGCAGCGCCACCAGCCCGATCATCGCGGCAGGCTGATGGAGTGCAAACGCGATCAACACGAGGGACAGGACGATGCCGACCAGCAGGATGACCGAGGCGCGGTCCATGCCCTGACTGTCGGTCAGGCGCCCGCCCAGTATGTTTCCGACTGCCGCGCCAAGACCGTAGGCGAGCAACGTCAGGCTCGCGGTCCCGACGCTGACATTGGTGACTTGCAACAGGATCGGCGAGACGAAGGTGTAGAGCGCGAAGGAGCCGGTGTAGGAGAGCATCGGAATGCTCGCCCCGGCGAGAAGGCGACGATCGAAGAGCACGCCGAGATCGCGCAAACCCGCGCCCTTCGTTGCGGTTTCGCCCGATCCGACCGGCATCAGTGCTGCAATGCCGAGGCTGCCGATCAGGCCGCAAGCAGCAATGACGAGGAAGATGACCTGCCAGTGCAGAATGGTGCCGAGCCAGGTGCCCAGCGGCACGCCGAGCGACATCGCGACCGTCACGCCGCCGAAGACCAGGGCGAGAGCCGCGCCTGCGCGTTTAGGCGCGACCAGTCGCGTCGCCACGCTGGAGGCAACGGCGAAAAAGACGCCGTGGGCGAGGCCCGATAGCAGTCGGGCGAATAGCAGCGGCGCCAAGCCGTCGGACAGGCCCGCGATCACGTTGCCGGCGGTGAACACCAGCATGGCGGTGAGGATCAGATGCTTCCGCGACCAGCGGGCAGCGAGCGCGGTGAGGACCGGAGCGCCGATGACAACGCCCGCCGCGTAGGTGGTGACGGTCAGCCCTATCCGGGTAACTTCGACTTGGAGATCATCGGCTATCGCCGAGACGAGACCGATGGTGATGAACTCGGTGAAGCCGACAGCGAAGGCACAGAGCGAGAAGATGTAGATGACGGGAGGCATGGGCCGACCTTTCCAGACAAGCCCGCCTTCTCCTTGCGGGACATCGGAAACCGGCGGGCGCAATTGGTTCGGCGGCACCATGCTCTTTGCGTTGACGGTCAGAAAGGTGCATAATAGGAGAACACTTATGGCATTATGGAAGAAATGGTTCGTAACCTTGACGATCTGGCGGTGTTCGTTCGCGTGGCCGATTGCGGCAGTTTCTCGTCTGCCGCCCGCGCGATGGACCTCGCGCCCACCACGGTGAGCAAGCAGATCGCCCGGCTGGAACGTCAGCTCGGCGCGACCCTGTTCGAGCGCAACACGCGCCAATTGAAGATCACCGAGGAAGGCAGGGCTGTGGCCGAGCGGGCACGGGTCGCTCTCGCCTTGCTCGATGAGGCCGCCGAGATCGCGCGCGCCGGATCGGGCGAACTGACGGGCACGATCCGCGTGACGGCCCCGGTTCCGTTCGGCAGCCGCTATGTCGCGGCAGCAACGGCCGCCTTTCGCAAGCAGCATCCAAAGGTTGGCTTCGAACTGCACCTGACGGATCGCATGGTGGATCTCTATACCGGCGACATAGACGTGGCGATCCGCGTGGCGAAGCTGGCCGATTCCCGCTTGATCGCACGTCGGCTTGCCGACAACCGGCGCATCCTGGTCGCCGCGCCCGACTATCTCGAACGGCACGGAGCCCCGGCGCAGCCCCTGGACCTTGCGCACCATACATGCCTGATGTTTTCCTATCCGGGGCTCGGACGAAACAGTTGGACGCTGCGCAAGGATCGCGAGGCCCAGGAGATTGCCGTGTCGAGCGACCTTGCGACCGACAGCGGTGACACGTTGCGAACCTGGTGCGTCGCCGGTCTCGGCGTGTCGCTCCGGGAATTGTGGGATGTGGCCGACGACCTGCGCGCTGGCAGGCTCGTCCATATCCTGCCCGGCTGGGAAGAAGAAGCCAGTCCGATCAGCTTCGTGCGGCCGAAGCGCGAGCCCGTGCCGAAGCGGATCGGCGCTTTCGGCGATTTCCTCGCCCAGCTCTGGCGCAACGCGCCCTGGGAGACGTGAGCAGGGAGGTGCAGGGAATGGTGCGCCGAACGCGTTCAACCGCCTTTCCCTTTCTGAAGCGTCAACACGACGATTCCAGCGATTGCCGCTCCTGCACCGACGATGGCGGTCGCGGTCAATCCGAACGCGCCGATCACACTGCCGCCGATCAGAGAGCCGAGCGCGATGCCGGAGTTGAACCCGGCGATATTGAGCCCGGCAGCGGCGGCAAGTGCCTTGGGTGCGTGCTGCATCGCGATGCCAATGACACGGGCTTGCATCGCGGGCACGGCCGCATAGGTCAGCGCACCAAGCACCGCAATCAGCACCGCCATGGCCGGGACGGAATGCACCGCTGGCCACATCGCCGCCAGCACGATCGCCAACCCGATCAGGACTATCATCACCGCCTTGTCGGGGCCGAGCTTGTCGGTCATCCGCCCGCCGATGACATTGCCGATGGCCGCCGCGACGCCATAGACCAACATCATCGTGCTGACCCATGTTGCGTTCATGCCGGTCACTTCTATCAGCAGTGGCGAGATGTAGGAGAACAGGCAGAATGAGCCGGTATATGCCAGTACGGTGATGAACGCCGCGCCGAGCAGCCGGCGGTCGATCAATGCCAGCAGATTGTGGAGTGCGTCCTTAGCCTCGCCGCCATCCCGCGCGTTCGGCATCAAAAGGAGCAAACCGGCCACGCCAACCGCGCCGCAGATTGCCACGCCCATGAAGATGGTCTGCCAGCTCCAGATTCCGCCCAGGAAAGTGCCGATCGGCACGCCAAAGGCCAGCGCCAGCGTCAGCCCGCCGAAGACCACGGCAACCGCACTTCCCGCCCGTTCCGGGGCTACCAACCGCGTTGCCGCGCTGGAGGCAACGGCGAGGAAAACACCATGGCCCAGCCCCGATCCGAACCGGGCAGCAAGCAACGAAGGGAGATCTCCGGACAGGCCGACAAGGAAGTTGCCGATGGTGAACACGATCATCGCCGCCAGCAGAAGATGCTTGCGGCTCCAACTCGCGGCCAGCGCCGTCAGGATCGGGGCGCCCATCGTCGCGCCGATAGCATAGGCGGCGACGGCCGCGCCCACTTGACCGACATCCACCTTCAGGTCGGCGGCGATGTCCGAGACCAGACCGATGGTGACGAACTCAGTGAATCCCAGAGCAAAGGCCGAGAGCGCGAAGACATAGATAACCAGCGGGATGCGGGCAGCCTGCGATCCGGGATCGTTTCGTTCCTGGGCGCTCATCGTCCTTCCCCGCCGTTGAGCGCCTCCAACGTCAGCTTGGCGGTCAGAGCCGAGGACGCCGGGTTCTGGCCGGTAACGAGCCGGCCATCGGCAATGGCGAATGGCTGGAAATCGGCGATGCTTTCGTAACGGCCACCCAGTTCGCGCAGGCGGGTTTCCAGCAGGAAAGGTACGGCCTCGTCCAGTCCGGCGGCGCGTTCCTCGCTGTCGGAGAAACAGGTGACGCGGCGGCCGCTCACCAGAGCAACACCGCTTTCGTCCTTGACGTTCACCAGTCCGGCCGGGCCATGGCAGACAGCAGCAACGACCTTTCCGTCCGCCCATGCCTTGCCGAGCAGCATGGCCAGCTCGGCGCTCTCGGGCAGATCCCACATGGTGCCGTGGCCGCCCGGCAGGAACACCGCGTCATATTCCGAAATGTCGATGGCGCGCACGGGGAGTGTTTCGTTTAGCGCCTTCGATGCGGCCTCGTCGACAAGGAAGCGGTCGACATTGGCCTCGTTCTCGCCCCTGGCTTTTACAGACCGGGGATCGATCGGCGCCGGGCCGCCCCTGATCGACGCCAGCGTGACCGACGCGTTGGCGTCGACGAAGGCGTAATAAGGCGTCGCCAACTCCTCGAACCATAGGCCGGTGGGTTTGTCCGTCTCCCCCATCGTGGCGCTGGAGGTGAGGATGATCAGAATCTTGCGCTTGGTCAGCATTGGTAAACTCCGGTTGTCGCCCGGAACATGCCTCACGACAGATCGCGACAAAAATCATTCCATGTGCTATCAGCCATAGAAATAACTATGGCTCTACGTTCATGAACTACCTCATCTATCTGCGCACCTTCCTCGACACCTACCGCGCCGGCTCGCTGACCCGCGCGGCCGGGCGTCTCGGCATCACCCAGCCGGCAGCGTCAGCCCATATCGCCTCGCTGGAGGAGATGCTGGGCAAGCCACTCTTCATCCGACAGGCGCGCGGGGTCGCCCCGACCGCCGCCGCCGACGATCTCGCCCGCTCGATCGCCTCCCAGCTCGACGGGATCGAGGCGACCATGGGTGCGGCGCAGGCGCGCTCTAGCCATTTGAGCGGCACCGTCCATCTGGTCGGCCCGGCGGAATATCTGTCCGCACGCATTGGCCCCGCCCTGGCACCGCTCGTCGCGGAAGGTCTGCGGTTACGCATCCAGACCGGCAACCGCGAGCGTATCTATGCGGCGCTAGATGCGGGCCACGTCGATCTCGCCGTTACCGCGTCGCCGCCGGACGGAAGCGTCCACGGCTTTGCCGAACTGGGTCGGGAACGCCTGGTGCTGGTCGCGGCGCCGGCCATTGCAGAGCGGACCAAGGCGCGCACCGTCACGGCCGAACTCCTGTACGGGCTGCCCTGCATCGCTTATGATGAGGCCCTTCCGTTGCTGCGCCCGTTCTTCGAGCATGTCTTTGGCAAGGCCCCCGACATGCAGGCCGTGGTGACGGCGCCGGATCTGCGCATCGTGATCGGCATGGCGCTAGCCGGAACGGGATGGACGGTGTTGCCGGACTATCTATGCGCCGAAGCGCTGGCGAGCGGGCAACTCGTGGAACTGCCGACGACGCGGCCGGGGCCGGACAACACGCTCTATCTCGTCTGGAACAAGACTGCACTCCGCCATCCTCGTGTCGTGCATGTCAGAGATTTTCTGCTGCGTGCGGTTTGAGCGCGTGAACGTGGATGAACGGGTGTCGCTTCCATCATAGCCCTCGACAGCAGCAAAGGGCCGAGGGCCAGCACGCTGCGGCGGATGCTCTGTGGTTTCGAACGTAGCTCGCGCCGACAGCGGCACGCGCTCATTCCTCATATGCGACACCGTAGGCCAGCTTTTTTCGCTCGATCCGTGCGAAGCCCGGTTCGCCGAGGTGCATCCCAGCGATCAGCAGCCGATCTGAAGCGACCGAATCCAGAAGCTTCGACCGCGTATCGGCGGCGAGATGCGTGTCCTGATCGAACGCGATCGACACCTCCGGGCGCGGAACCTGAATCTGCGGGAAATGAACGATATCGCCCCAGACCAGCAGGCTCTTGTCACCTGAATCGAGCCGATAACCGGTATGTCCGGCGGTATGGCCCGGCAGCGGCATCGCTGTGATGCCGGGCAGCACCTCGCCGCCCTCAAAAGTGCGCAGTCTGTCGCGATAGCCATCGAACGCTTGACGCGCCACGAGGAAGTTGCCGCGGGCGCGCTCGGGCGCGCGGCTCAGATTACCGTCATCCTGCCAGAACGCGACTTCCTGATGGTGGGCGACAAGTTCGGCGTTCGGGAAGACGGCTTCGCCTGAAGCGTCCATCAGCCCCCCGACATGATCGGGATGGGCATGCGTCAACAGGATCGCGTCGATCTCGGAAGGCTGGATGCCAGCAAGTAGCAGATTGGTTTTTAATCGACCGCCCCACTGCTTGAAACCGCCTGCTCCTGCGTCGATCAGGATCGTGCGACCGCCGCTGCACACCAGGTAGCAGTTGATATGGATCGAGGTGTGGTCCTTTATCCCCGCATTTTCCTGCATACGGAAGGCATCGGCCGGGTCGATATTCGCGAGGAAGTCAAAATTGGCGTGGAGATAGCCATCGCTGACTGCGGTGATTGCTAAATCACCAATCTGCTGGCTGGGTAATGCGAAACTAGACATTGGTTTTCTCCTGGCATCCGCTCAATTTCGGGCGTGAATGCTCGACGCTTCATAGCCAAAGCAACGGATGCGCGCGGTGAGGCCGGTATTGCGCCTTATGGCGTCGTCCAGTCCCCCCATGAACTGCGCCATGACTGGCGGCGTGCGAAATGGCTCAAGACGATATTGGATTTCTGCGAAAGCGGGGTGCCCCCGGCCATGCCGGACAGCGACATAGACAATATGCACGTTCGCCAATGCGGCCCGGAGAATGCCGGTGCAAAGTTCTGTGCATTGCTCCGTGAGGCCTGCGAGAGCTTCGTCCGGCGGCATCCTGTCTAAGGGAATGTAGATCGTGATGTTCGGCATCGGGATCTACCGTGCCTTCCCGACAGCAGCGTCAATGTCATTCGTCAACTGCGCCGTCATCGGCACATAGACATGAACGCCTTCAGACAGATGCTCGATGTCAGGCACGTTGCCGCGATCCAGCTTGGCAAGCCAGCGGTATTCCGGGAACTTCTCCATAGCGACCGCCTGCATCGCATATGGGGTGAGGCCCAGCCGGATCAGAGGTTCGGGGCCTGTGGCGCTCAACGCCAGATATTCGCCCTCACCAATGGCTGGTGCACGGTCGATGCCGCCATAGAGGTTCCGGTGCCAGTCGGTGATGTGCTGTTGCCAGCGTGCGAAATTGCCGCCGCCCTTCTGGCGGTATTCTTCACCCGTCAGGATGTCGAGGCCGTCTATCGAATGAAGGGCGAGATAGACCGGGCAGCCACCGCTCAGCGCCTTGAAACGCTGCGAGGTGTGGAAGCCGGTCACCGAAATCAGGGCTGGCAGCTTGTCTAGGCTGTAAAAGTCGTTCCATTCCGCCTCGCTGCCGGGATCGGCAAAGCTGCATTCCACCGTATAGATCATTGTACCACCTTCGACCGAAAGCATGGAGCTTTCGGCCTTGTCTATCGTTGATATTTTCTCATGATAGACTGGCAATCTATGCCTATATATCGACATCGGATCATGCTGCAGTGATCTAATATCAAGGTGGCGGCGGATCGTAGGCCGAACCACCCATTCAGGAACCGTCATGCGCCGCAAGATTCCCAGCAATTCCGCACTCATGGCGTTCGAGGCTTCGGCTCGTCATGGAAGCTTCGCGCGCGCGGCCGACGAACTGGCCCTGACCGAAGGAGCGATCAGTCGGCAGATCGGCCGGTTGGAAGCCTTCCTCGGTGTCATGCTGTTTGAAAGGGTTGGCAATCGCGTCCGGCTTTTGCCTAATGGAGAACGTTATGCCGTTCAGGTCCGCGAGTCACTCGACCGGCTGGAGCGTGACAGCCAATATCTGATGGGGCAGCCAAGCGATGGTGCGAGCCTCGACATCGCAATCCTGCCGACATTCGCCACGCGTTGGCTCATCCCGCGTCTGAAGTCGTTCCAGGAGCGGCATCCGAATATCACCGTGCATCTTACTGAGCGGATGGAGCCTTTTGTGCTTGCCGGAAGCGGTTTCGATGCCGCGATCCATTTCGAGCACCCAGCCTGGACGGGAATGCGCACGCACCGCTTGCTGCATGAGGTGCTGGTTCCGGTTTGCCATCCGGCGCTGATCAGGGGCCGAGACCCTGCGACAGCCCTCAATGCGCTGCCGCGCCTTCATCGGCGCCAGAACCCGGAGGCCTGGCAACGCTATGCGCAGGAAACCGGGATCGCCCTGACCAACCCTGCTATCGGTCCACGCTATGATCTTCACTCCATGCAAATCGAAGCCGCGTTGGCCGGTCTCGGCGTTGCGCTCGTGCCGCGCCTCTATATCGAAAGCGAACTGGCGGAAGGGCGCTTGGTCGCGCCTTGGCCTGATGGGAAGTCGATCTCCAAGACCTTCTGCCTAATCCTGCCGGAGCCGATCCGATTGAGTGACGGTCCAATACAGGTGTTCGCAAACTGGCTTCTCAAGGAAGCTACGTCGTCAAATCCAATGTTATGATGACGGCCGTTATCTCCGTTACAATCCGAGCCCTCTTTGCCGTCCTAGGTGCCAAGAAACCGATCCGCCCTGCATGATGCCCGCGACCTCGCGCCCGAGCTGACGGTCGATGACCGGCCGCCACGGGACAAGCGTGAACTCGTGAGACTTTTCGACGATGGCGAACTTGCCGCTCGATAGCTGGACGGTCCCGGTAAAGGTGCCGGTGATGGTCTCGCCATCGGCGGCGGCACGAAACGGTGTTGCCTTCCTTTTTGCCATCGCCGTGCCGGTGCTGGCGACCTCGCGCTCTTGAAGCGTGGCGATCAGATTGCGCCGATAAGCGATGCGACCGTCCGGCTGATGGATGGCATCGCCCCGGTTGATCAGCGTCTCACGTCGCCGCTCCATCGCCTCGCGCACCTGCTCGCCAAAACCAGCCGCCGACAGGTCCGACGCGCCTGCGCCGACCAGCCGCCGATCGAGCCAGGTCGCGCCGTCCGATCCGATCTGGCGCTCGAGGTCGAAGGTCGAAAGGATACGGATATTGGCGCGGGCATTCCGGCCCGCGTCATGCGCGGTGGCGCGCGCCTCGAAATCCTCCGGGATGCGCCATTGATCGGCGTCGATCCGCTCCGCAATCCCGGCCCGCCGCAGCGCTTCCAGGCGACGGACATGGGCATCGACGAAGCCCTCATAGTCCCCACCCGGCACACGACCATCGAACCGGGCCTGCTCCAGATGCCGGCTCGGCCGATAGATGCCATCCTCGGCCATACCGGCGATGGCCCGATCGGATGGACGGACGGCGCTATCGGGTGGCCCGATCTCGATAACGCTGCCGATCCGAGCGTCTTCGACGCGGGCCGGGTCGATGCCGGCGACATGGTGCGTGCGTCCGTCGATGCCATCGACCACCAGTGTCAGGCTCTCCCCCAACTCGTCGGTGAGGTGCTTGTCGATGACGCGGCCGGTGATCGGGGTCGCGGGCGCGGCGTCATGAATCTCGAAGCTCATTGGATCGCGCTCGGCGCCCTCGGCCCGAAGCGCCTTCTGCATGGTGCGAACGATATCGCCCCGCTCGCCCATATCGCGCAGCGTCGGCTCCAGCCGTTCGCTCAACTCCCAGACGCCCGGTGCGTGTTCGGTGGCGAGGCCCATGTCGCCGAGCTTGCCGAGACGGCGCAGCCGCATGGTCCGATCGGACTGGCCGCGCAGATCGTCCGGTTCATGGCGCAGGTCGATGAAACGATCCTGGCTTTCCGCGATCATCGCCCGGTCGATACGGCTGAGCCGGTCCTGGCCGATCTCCGCCATGAGCTTGCGGCGCTGCTCGATCTCGGTGACGGGGCCAAGCTCCAGCGTCGCCAGTTCGCTCGCCCGCTCGCGGATGCCGCCCGCGAGATAATCGCCATTGATGACGAGATCCTCGCCCAGGGCGTCGCGGCCATTGACGATAACATGGACATGCGGATGGCCGGTGTTGTGGTGATTGACGGCGACCCAATCGAGCTTGGTGCCAAGGTCGGTCTCGACCTGCGCCATCAGCTCGCGGGTGTAGCCGGTAAGGTCGGCGAGATCGGCGGCGTCCTCGGGCGAGACGATGAAGCGGAACTGGTGGCGGTCGTCCTTGCCGCGATCGAGGAAGGCATCGCCATCGGCGCGATCCTCACCCGCTGAATAGAGCCGGCCGCGCTCGCCATCGCGGGCAGTGCCGTCCCGCTGAATATAGCGCAGATGCGCGGTGGCCTTACCGCTGCGACCGGCGGCGCGAACCGACCGCGATTTGACGATGACGCGGCGGCTGCCGGGCTGGCGATGGCTCCAGCCGTTCGACAGATTGCGGGCGCGCACGAAGGCCGCGCCGCGGCCGCGCTGGACGCCCCGGCCGGAGGCGACGACGCTCTTGCCCTTGGCCGCGCGACCGGAGCCGCCGCCCTTCGACGACCGGCTTCGGCCGGAAGCGGCCTGCTGCTGGCGCGCGACCTTGCGGACCTTGCTGAGGAAGCTCTTTGCTTGGCCCGCCTTCAGCGTGTCGGAGCGCACACGGCCGGGCTTCGGGCGGAAACGGTTGTCGTCGTCAGTGCTCATGGCCGCCGATCCACCCGAAACCGCCGCTTTGGGCGCAGAGTGCCGCGAGAACCGCGGTAAATGCTGACTTTGCCGCGCCTCGCGGCACCATGAAGGCCCGGCGACGGTGCCGCCCCAAACAGTGTGCAGACAAGGGCTTGGCCCCCGGATCGGACCCATGGGGTGCCGTCCGCTTTAATCTTGCCCTCCCGCCTGCCTTCCCGTTCTGCCCCTTCAGTCCAGGGATGAGACTGCCGCCAGCCGCATCCCCTGCACACAACAATCCGCCGTGCCATGCCGCCGACCATGATGCTCATGGCCGTGGTCCCGTGTTCGCCCGCGCGACGAACAGGCCATCGGTCTGCGGCGCGATGGCGGAAACATCGCGCACCGTGACCGCCGCCGGCACGTCATTCGATGGACGATCGACCTGCACAGGATCGGCAACGGACGCGCGATCCGGCTGCGCGATGAACAAGGGCGCGCGGGTCCATGCCAGCGGATCGGCCGCCGCGACTATAACGGGCGTGACGATCGCGTTGCCGTCGATGATCGGCGCGATGGCGGCGACGTAGGCGCGGGTCTCGGCGGGCAATGGCCGACCGGAAAGCGACGCCTCATAGCGTCCGGGACCGCCATTATAAGCAGCGAGCATGGCGGTGACGCTGCCGTAGCGGTCGTGCAGTTCGCGCAGATAGGCGGTGCCGGCAAGGATGTTGTCGCGCGGATCGTAAACGTCGCCGCCGAGCCGATGCCGGACGCGCAACTCCGCCCATGTGGCGGGCATGATCTGCATCAGCCCCATCGCGCCGGCCGAAGAGATGGCGCGTGGATCGCCCGCGCTTTCGGCGCGCAGCACCGCTCTGATCCAGATCGCCGGGACGCCGAAGCGCTGCGAGGCTTCCGCGATATGGTGAGCAAAGGGATCAGCGGATGCGGCGCGCTCCGCCGGTTGGGGCTGCGCCACTGCTGCAACGGGCAAGGTGGAAGCGAACAGCACCGCTACCATCAGGACCGCGTATCGGACCTGCGCGCCTTCTCCGCTGTGACGCCAGACTGCCAGCGTGCTCGCTGCGGTCAAGGGTGCGCGCGAAGCGCCGGCCAATGGCCGCCCTTGACCTTCGCTGCGCGCGCCGGCCGACCTGCGTTCGAGCGGGACGAAGGGATGAGACGGCTTTCCCGCGAACAAAGGGATGATGGATCGGAGCGAGATCGCGCGCGCGAGCAGGCTGACAGTCGGCATGATGTCAGTCCCTCCCGTCGCGCTTTTGCGGGCGGCTCCAGTGCAGCGACCATGCGCTGCCGGCGTCGTCGTCTCGGAACAGGTTGGCGCGGATCGGCTGCGATAGCGCGGGATCGTCGATCAGCAACGCGATGTATTCGCCCGCACGTTCGCCGGTCCGTTTCCAGCCCGCGCCGATCTCCGGGCCGTCGTCATTGCCGTGATGGATGCGGTAGTCCGGGGCGTTCTCGGCGTCGGATGGCTCGGCCGGAATGACGGTGACTTCGCGGTAGATGGTGAAGGTATGGATGCGGCCGGTGAAGTCGGATTGCTCGCGCGTGAATGTGCCGATCTGCGGCATGGAAACCTCCTTGGGACTGCGGTGGTGGGGAAGAGCGCGGCGGTCAGCGTATCGCCGCACGCCAGACGAAGCGGCCGTCGCCGTCCTCGTCGGTGTAGATCGGCGTCGCTTTGCCGATGACGGTGCGCGCCGGGATCGGGCCGAAGTAACGGCCGTCCAGGCTGTCGCGCACGTCGGGATTCATCAGGAAGATGTCGCCGTCCGCGATGCGCCGGCAGCCCTGCCAGATGGGCAGTTCGCGGCCGAGCCGATCGCGGTCGAGCGCGTCGCCGAGCGGCACGGCATCGACGGTCACGGCCTTGCCGGAGCGGCAGACCCGTTGACCGGGCAGTCCCATGACGCGCTTCATCAGCGGCACGTCGCGGCCGATATAGCCGCGCTCCACCATGAAATCGGCGAGCGGCTTGTCGGGCATGACAGCGACCAGATCGCCAACAGCCAGGTCGCTTGGGCGTTCTAGGTCGTAGAGACCGATCGGCACGCTGGCCGAGGCGTTCCAGACAAGGCGCAGCGGCGTCGGGATAAACGCGGCGATGGCGACGCCCATCGTCGCGAAATACGTCACCATGACATAGCCGAAGCGGGTCATTGCTGGATCTCCCGCCGCTTGAGCCACGCCTGATGGCGATCCACCGTGTAGGGGCGCGGCGCATGGCCGGCGCCGATCCGGTTGCCGACATGCCGCCAGTGGTCGGGCGCAACCTCGCAAGCATCGATCCCGACGGCCTCCACCGCGTCGATATGGTGGAGCACCTGTTCGACCTTGGGCCAGCCTTCGATCTTCAGAAGGATGTCACCGCCGGGGCGCACGAAAGGCAGCGTCTGATAGGCTTCACCCGGCTCGATGACGCGCACGATGTCGATGCGCGAGATGATGGTGCCGAAGTCGTTCGCCGCCCAGCGGACGAAGGCGAAGACGTTGCCGGGGCGATAGGAGAACACGCGGCGGCGGCGGTCGAGCACCTGTTCGTGCGCCTTTCGGCCGAATCTGATCCAGTTCTCGATCCGCTTCTCAATATGCGTCAGTTCGACATGGGTAAGGCTGTCGGATGGCAGCGCGGACGGCATGGGGCCGCTGCGCGCGCGAGGCACCGCGGCGCTCGTCATGATGGGTCTCCTTCAGTGGTTGGGGGGAATTCGCGCGAGAGCAGATCGCGCAGCATGTCGGCGACCGTGACGCCGCGCCGGAACGCGGCGATCTTGATCCGGCCGCGCAAGTCCGGCGTCACGTCGATGGTCAGCCGCGCGGTGAAGCCGCCGGCATCGCTGTTACGCGGGGGAGCATCGGACGCCTTGATCCAATGCTCGGGATCGGCGGGCCGTGATGCGAAGCCGCGGCGGGACGGTCGCTCGCTCATGGCGACGCCCTCCCGATGCCGAGGGCGTCGATAGCCGCTGCCAGCGCTGCGATCTCGCGCGCGGCGGGCGTCTCATCGTCCAGTTCGGACACCAACCGTCCCGACTGTGCGGCGGCGGCAAAGGCGATGCGCTGACCTATAGTGGCGGCAAGCACCGGGGGATCATGCTCGGCCAGTGTCTCGGCCGTCTCGCGAGCGAGCACGGTACGCGCGCCGCAGCGATTGAGCACGAAACGCGCGACCAGTTCGGGCCGGTAGATGCGCGCCTCGGTAACGAGCGCCAGCATCTCGGCCGATGCCCAGCCGTCGAGCGGCGATGGCTGCACTGGGATCAGCACCAGGTCGGCGGCAAGCAGCGCCGAGCGCATCAGGGCAGCGACACGCGGCGGACCGTCGATCACGACATGTTCGGCGTCACGGGCCAGCTCCGGCGCTTCCCGGTGCAGCGTGTCGCGAGCCAGGCCGACGACGCCGAATGTGCGGGCCAGACCCTCGCGGGCGCGCTGCTGCGACCAGTCCAGCGCCGAGCCTTGCGGGTCCGCGTCAATCAGCGTGACGCGCTTGCCCTGCCGCGCCCATTCTCCGGCGAGGTTCAGCGCCAGCGTCGTCTTCCCGACGCCGCCCTTCTGGTTGAGGAGCGCCACGATCATGGCGCACCTCGCCGGGTGGCACTGGCACCGCGCCTCGCGGGCGGGCGCGTCAAAGAAGAAGAGTTAGATTCTTTGTTAGATTCTAAGTTAGCGGTCGGATTCCGCGTTTCAGGCCAGAGACTTAACTGTGGTTCGTGCGCCCGAAATCCCGATAGTGCTGCGCCCGAAGTCCCGATACCGTTTGCGCCCGAAGTCACGAGTGTTTCCACAGCGCTATCCACAGGCACTGTGGACAAGCCGCAGGGGCGGATTTGCATCATCTCCCGTCGCCCTTCGCGCCAGATGTCGAGGCGATAGCCGGGCAGCGGCTGACGGGCGGCGATGCGGCGCAGGTCGAGCGCGAAATCGGAGATGCGCGCGAGGCTGCCCGACTTCTCATGAAGGTGGGCGACCTCGAACAGCCAGCCATGCTGCTGGCGGCCGGCGTGCTTGCGGGCGACGCGATAGAGCCAGCGTTCGATGCCGCCGGTCAGCCGGAAATAGAGCGGGTCGATGGTCAGGACCAGCGAGCGGTCGATGACACCGCGATAGAACCAATCCGGCAGGACGAACTCCATGCCCTCGACGCGGCCGTCGCGGGTGGTCAGTTCTTCCCATTCGTTGATCCAGGAAAATTGATGCCGCCGCCAATGTTCGCCGTGGCGGATGGTGGTGCGGATGACGGTCGATTGCAGGCGCGCGAGCGCGCCCTTCAGCAGGCGGTATTCGCGCGCGCCGGTGGCGCGGCCGACCGCCATGAGAAGCTGATACGGGGTGAAGCGCAGGAAGCGCGACGTGCGCAGGCCGTTGTTCTCGGCCTCGACGATCTGGCTTGCGGCCCAGATGAGCACGTCGGCGTCCCAAATGGTCGCCATGCCGTGCTCGGGCATCCCGAAGACTTCGACGCGGTGTCCGCCGGAATCGTAGAGGATCGGTGCAACGCGCTTGGCCTTGGCGAGCGAGAAGAATGGCCGCTCCATGAGGTCGCGCTGATCGCGTGGGGATGCGTCGCCGGTGGCGACGACGAACGGGTCGAGCCGTTCGCGCTCGCTGCGCCGTGCGATGCGTCCTCTGCCGGATGAGACATCACGCGGCATCTCAGCGTGACGCCTTTTCGGCGGGTGTCAGCGGACGGGCCGGGAAAACGCGCGTGGCGGTCTTCTCGGAGGCGGACTTGCGGATGCCGTCCTCTGTCCATGCCTGAAGATCATCGACGGAATAGACGATGCGCCCGCCGATCTTGCGGTAGGTCGGGCCGGTGCCGTAGGTGCGGTGTTTTTCCAGCGTGCGGATGGAAATGCCGAGGAAGCGGGCCGCATCGGGCGCGCGCAGGTATCGGGGCGGAAGCCCCGTCTTCGGGTCTATCATTATCGGATCTCCGGTCGGGTACGAGCGGGCTACCGAGGGCGGCAGCGGGCTATGGCGAACCGTGGCGGAGAACCGGCGGCTTGCAGCGTGCCGGAATCGGGGGTGTGTGATTCCGGCACCCCGGTCGATCCGATCCAGGCGGAGCGAGGATCAACGTTGCGAAGGCAGGCGAACCGGATAGTGCAGCAGGTCGCGATAGCCGCCGCGCATGTAGTGGAGGCCATCCGCGACCAAACGCCGAATCTGGTTTTTGCGCGGGTCGGTTTCCCAATCGGCCTTGCGTCCGTGGAAGCCGAGAAGCGCTTCGGCCATCTGCCGGTAGCTGGCGCCATCGAGCTTTCCGTCCAGCGCCCGCAATGTGAGGACATGCCGGCTACGGGTTTGCGGCGGAAGGTCGTGGCGCCGGTCGCCGGGCGTTCGGTGGCGGAGCGCACGCCAGAAGCGCAACAGCGCTGCAATGCGCAGCTCCAGCAGCATGTCGAGCGGAAGCACCACGTAGAACGCGCCATGACCACGGGGCAACGGGTCTGCGAGCCAGAACTGATGTGTCAGATCGCCCGAACGCCAAAGACCATGCGATGCACCGTCCATGGCGCTGCGGAGATCGAGACCGGGCAACGCAGCGAGATCGACCGGCATCGCGGCAGGATCGGCTTCGTCGCCGGGCGAAGAGCGAAGCTCGAAAGCGTCAGGCAGCAGTGACGGCAGCCAGAACAGTCGCGCACGGTCGGCAGGCTGATCCGGGTCGGCCGCGAAATCGCAACCCCCAACGCTCGGAAAACGCGATCCGAGCATTTGGATTATCTGACCTGATCGCCTTCATCCGGCGAAAATCGCGCCGATAGTCTTCGTCGCGTCGAAGATATTCCCAGGCAAAACCGGCAGCAGAAATATGATCTGCATGTGCATAGGCTGCCGGCGCGCGCCAGTCTGAACTCGGCATGGCGTCACCTCATATCTACGCTCATCTCAAGAGCAAGAGAGGTGAAGACTGAACAACCTTGGATAGATTTTGCAGATACTGTTTTAAGATACCATGATCTTGAAAACACATCAAAAATGGTAAATGTTTTACTACCATAACAGATATGACTTGGCGAGCCGGGCCTGCCCGGCGAGCCGCATTTTGCGCAGCAAGCCCGCCGCTCCGCCAAAGCGGATCGGCGCAAAATCGGGAAACCGATGTTGCGGGAAGCCGTAGAACCGGATTGGCGGCTCTACGGCTTTGCGATCAGGCGGTTTTGAGGCGCTGCATTCCCTCGGCCAGCGTCCACAGAGCGCGATTGAGGCCGACATTCTGGTCGATGCCGTTGATGGCACGGGTTCGGCTGCGACGGATACGCCCGTCCGAAGTCTGGCGGCGTCCGTCGACTCCGCCCCGGATGAGATTTTCCTGAATGACATTAAAGGTTTGCCATAGGCTTTGCCCGACATCCTCACGGCGACGCGGCGCAATGATCTGGTCCGGGCGAACAGGGCTTTCGTCCTCGCCGTAGCGAGCGACAAGGCTCGCCTCAGCCAATACGCGCTGCTCGTCGGACGAAAGCCGCGTGTCCTTCATGCCGTCCGTGGCGTCGATCAGGCGCGGGAAATCCTCCGCCACGGTATAGACGCCCTCGATGATCTGGTCCTGAATCGCGCCCTTGTGTGGAACGCGGACTTCCTCGAAACGCTCGCCCGCAATCATGCTGTTGGTGCAGACGAAACGCAGCACGCCCGCAAACATCTGATAGGCGCTGGTCCCGTCATGCGAATTGACGATGATGACTTCCGCCGCCTCCTGCTTGCCGATGCCGTCATCCCGACGCAGGCGCAGCATGTGCTTAGCATGGCCCATGCGCTCGCCGTCACGCGGAACCGCCTGCACAGCAAAGAACGGGAACCATCCCTCGCGGCGCAGCCCCTCCACGATCTCGATGGTGGGGACGTAAACATAACGCTCCGAACGGCTGTCATGGGCTTCGCGGGCGAAAATGGACGGGACGTGACGGTAAAGGGTTTCGTTGTCGAGGGCTTCACGCCCGCTGATCTGGTGAGAGTTGCGACCGAACCGGGTAGCGAGACGATAGGTCATGGTCTTGATCCTCATTGGCTTGGGTTGGAGCGCAGCGCTGCGCTGCAACCCTGGCCGTCGCCGAGACCGGGGGGTGCAAGGAGCAAGGGCGGACGGGACGGAGGGGGATCGCCCGGCCTGCACGGAACGGAGGAACGACGTGGAGGAAGGCTGGGGAGACCGTCCCGGCCGAGCGTCAGCGTTCCCTTGCGCCGCGCCAGGGGGCAGCGCCCCCAAGCAAGTCTGCCGGCGTGAGCGGCAGCGGGAGACGGGCATAAAGCTGGATTAGGATGTGCAAAGCCTCAGAATCTGAAAGCCGCATATCCTGATTGCCGTATTTTCTTAAAAGCGGCGGACAAGCATGACGAAGCCCCGCTATTCAAGCGGGGCTTCGGAGGTGCCTGGGCTCAGTCTCCGCTGCGGCGGGACCAGATGAGGTTGTGGGCCTCGCCGCCTTCGTCCTCGACCAGGCTGGCGTAGATCGGGGCCGGGAAGCTCGGATCATCCAGCTTGACCGAGAGATATTCGCGGCCGGTTTCGCGGGCGGTCTTCTTCCAGGCCGCGCCGAAATCGGTGGCGCCAGCGAAGATCCGATAGTCGGGGCCGCGCTCGCTTTCGCCCTCGGCCGGGACGAACTTGGCCTTGACGTTGAGGGTCAGGGTCTTGACCGTGCCGGTGATGTCGCCGTTCGCGGTCTTGGTGAAGGTGCCGATGGTGGCCATTGTCGTGTCTCCGTTCCTCGGGCCGCGCCTATCGCGACCTCGATGGCGGTCGCGAGACCGGAGGCGATCAGCCCGCACCCACAGGGCCGGAATGAAATGGAGGGCGGCCGACGCCGGCTTTTTTGCTTCGCGATGCAAAGCGCTCTTGTGCGCGGCGGAAAAAAGCCGGTGACGGACGTTGCGGGAGGATGATCGAGGCGAAGCCGGTCTTCGGTCAGACCCATGCCTTTCGAGGACGCCGTAGGTGCGCCCCTTCAGGACGGCAGAGAAACGATGATGCGATCTCGGCCTCTGTCACGCGATGAACCTGCGGACGGCATCCCCGTCATGGTCTACGCTGTTCCTGAACAGGGCTGGCTTCTCCTATCGGCGCTGGCGACGGTTGCGGCCATGCGTCAAGGATTGCGGACGCCACCGAGTTTGGAGCTGCTGAATTGGGCGTTCCCGTTAGGTCTCACTATCACACGGCAATGCGGATGGACCGTCGCTCCAAGCGTGATCCACTATTGCCGGCGATGGAAAGGGCGAGGTTCGCAAATACTGAGTCCGCCGCCCTGGAGACCGCGGCAAGACACCGTTCCGCGTTGTAGCGGGGCTTCACGCGATCCGCCGCCGTTCCTTGCGTTAGTGATCGAAGCCGAATGGCGGAAACGCGCTCCTCGGCGTGGTTCCGGCGCAGCCGAGAGCCGGCCTGAAGGGCAACGCCATACTTCGCCATTTTTCCTTTCATCCCAATTCATTCACTTCGTGAGCGCGGCCTCGAGACCAGACTCAAATTTATTTTGGCATGCATATGTACATACGGTCATCATTTACGATGATATCGTTTGGAGGATTGAAATGCCAAATAATCTAGCGAGGATATTGGATCGAGAAACGCCTGCACTTTTGATCGGTAACGGCATCAATCGGTACAACGGAGACTTAAGTTCATCCTGGAACGAACTTCTTGCCGAACTGGCTCGAAAGCAGGGTCTCACCCTTACGGAACACGATGCCGCTGAAATGTCGAATACTGAGTTTTTCGACATCCTTGATCTTGCTCGACCGAAGGAGGATCGAAGCAATTTGCAGGAAGAATTCTGCAAACTAATGGGCGAATGGATGCCTAGCGACCACCACGCAGATATCGTCGGCTGGGCACGACGACATCAAAAACCGATCATCACCGTCAATTTCGATGAAAACCTATCCAAGTCCGTAGGCGCGCAATTCTACCGACGTGGCGAGCATTTTACCCACTATTATCCTTGGAATTCTTACTTCTCCGACCGTGAAGTTGGAAATCCTCGGTCAAGCTTCGCGATCTGGCACGCGCACGGGATGATGCGTTACAAAACGAGTATCCGTCTTGGCCTCACGCATTATATGGGTTCCGTGCAGCGAGCGCGTCCTTGGGTGTACAATCGTAACGGCCTCCGTGCTAACGCAAAAACCAATGAGAACTTATGGCTGGGCTCTGACACATGGTTGGAGGTGTTCTTCTTCTGCCCGTTAATCCTCGTCGGCTTTGGGTTCGGGAAGGACGAGAATTTCCTTCGTTGGCTTTTTCTGGAAAGGGCACGCTTACATAAGCTGAGGCCCGACTGGGCTACCAAGACGTGGTTCGTCGATAGAGGTACAGCGGATGAAAAACAGCGGCGGGTATTTCTCGAAGGTCTAGGCATGGAGGTCGTCACTGTTCCTGCGTACTGCGACATATACGCCAATCAAGCTTGGAAACGCTAATCTTATAATAAGCTCCCGGCACAAAGTCTGGTCATTTGTCCTGATTTACGTCGCTAATAAGTCGCATCAGGGCCGACAGGCCCGTGACACCGCCGCCGATCAGGCAGAAGATCGTGCGCCAAACTTCGGGCGGCACGGCGTCGCGCGTCATCCCGTGAACCAGCGCATAGCCCGCAATGGCAGCAGGCGCGGCAAAGACGAGTGCCACGGCGAGACGCAGGATCGGCGCACGCGCCGCCATGAACAGGACGTTCAGCAGACCATAGGCGGCTGCACCCGCCATCAGCCCGACCAAGCCCGCGCCGATGAGGCCGGAGCCGGAGGCGTAGGCCCATCGCGCCACCTCCACGCTGATCATGAAAGGCAGCGCATAGACGGCGAGCGTATAGGCCAGGACGCATAGACCGGCGACCAGCGCGACGGTCATCAACATGATCACAATCATCGCAAGTTCCTCCTGAACCGATGACGGCGACGGTCATCGGAGCGGTCGCGCGGGGTCGATCCCCGCGCGACCGCGATTTTTTCGAGGGGCGGAAACAGGAAGGCCGGGGCCGCTTGCGCGGTCCCGGCTCAGTCCTCACTCGGCGGCTTGCAGGTAGGCGTCGGCTTCCGGCTCGGCGGCGGGCCGCGCGGTGCGCAGTACGGTCGGCAGCCAGCCGGTTCCGGCCAGAAGCTGTTCAGCAGCCTGCGCCATTTCCGGCTTCTTCAAGCCCGCGATCCGCTCGGCGGCTTCATCGCTGACAGCTTCTCGCAGTGCGGCGAGGATATGCGCCTTGGTGACGCGACCAAGATAAGTCTGCCCGGTCGGGGTCCAATGCGCCGTCATGTCCAGCGTCACCGCGCTCGCCAGCTTCTCCGCCGTCGCGCGCGCGTTCGGCTTCTGCTCCCACTGCACCCTGACCGCATTGACGGTCAGCGATGCGCAATGCGCGAGCAAGGCCATGAGGCTCACATGATCCATCCCGGCGACGAAGGTCCAGAGGTCCGCCACGTCGCGCGGCATATCCGACGCCCATCCGGCATGACGATCCGCCAGCGCCTTCGCGGCGGGCGTGTCCTCGATGCCATCCGCGTGGGAGGCGAGATAGGCGCTGGTCAGGCGGATTTCGAGGCAGGACGCTTCCCCGCCACGATAGAAGGTCTGCGCCGCCAGCGCATGAACCACGGCGACAAGTGCGATATCCGGCTGCTCGCCAAGGGCGAGGCGCAGGCCAAGGGTGCAATGGGCGGTCAGGTCGCGGATGAGAAGGTCCGACAGCGGCTTTCCCGCATCCCCGGCATCCTCGTCCCCGGTCTCGAGCGCGGAATCTGCCCGCTCGTCCTCGTCCTCGTTTCCCTCGTCCCCGACGATCTCCCCATCCTTGGTGACGGTCACGCCATCCACATCGTAGGTGGCGCTTTCCGCTGCCTCCAGCTCCGGCGCTTCGTCCTCGGCGCGGATGAAACCACGCTCGATCCGGGCCGTGCCGTCATGGTTGAGGATGACGAACACGCCGCCGCGCGCGATCTCGTCGGCGTCATAGGCGTGGCGCTTGGCGTCGATCCGCTCGATCTCGGCTTCAAGCTCCGCGAGCCGCTGATCCACCTCGTCGGGAAGGTCCACGTCCGCGTCCTGCCATTCTGCCGACAGGCGCTCCAATTCTTCCTGCGTGGCGTCATAGGCGGCGGCATCTTCCTCCGACAAATCCACCGGGTGGGGATAGCTGCGGCGCAAGCCGTGGGCATGGGGATAGTCGATGTGAGCGGCGGTCCACTTCCATCCCTCTGCCGCCTGCACCTCGGCGGCGATGATTTCCAGCTTTCCGACGACTAGCCGGTCGAGCAACACGGCATCCTCGAAATAGCCGCCCCGATCCTCGGTGAAGAGGTCGCGGATGATCGTGCCGCCTGCCTCCGCATAGGCGTCCGCCCCGACGAAACGCGCTCGCCGTTCAGTCGCCTCCACATTCGCCTTGGTCAGATCACGCCGGATAGTCGTGGGTTCGCGGTTCCACGACAGGTTATCGAAAACCTGTTCCTGCCGGTCATGATCCTCGGTGATGGCGAAGGCCATCAACTGATCCAGCGACAAGCCACCATCCCGATAGACCTGCATAAGCTTCGGGCTAACCGCGCCAAGGCGAAGCCGCTGCTTCACGACATGGGCAGAGACCCCGAACCGGGCGGCGATCTCTTCCGCGCCCCATCCGCGATTATCCGCCAACTCCCGGAACCGCTCGTACTGATCGGCAGGGTGCATCGCCTCGCGGGTGACATTCTCGTCAAGGCTGATTTCCGCCGCGTCGTTCTCGGTATCCAGAACGCAGCGAATGCCTTCCGTCTTCTTGATCTGCTTGCGCTTCACGCGCAGCAACTGCGCCAGCCTGCGGCCTTCACCGATGGTCACGAAATAGCTGCCGGTCGGCTCGCCCTCCGCGTTCGTCTCCGGCTCCACCACCAGATTTTGCAGCATCCCCTTGGCCTCGATGCTGGCCGACAGCGCTTCGATATGGGCTTCGCTGTGCGGGGTCTTGCGGGCGTTGCGGGGCGATTTCTTCAACTTGTTGAGCGGCACGAACAGGACCGCGCCGTTTTCGGCGGCGGGGGCTTCGGAAACCGTGGCGGTCGTTTCGATGGTGTTGGTCATGGCCTTGATCCTCATTGGCTTGGGTTGGAGCGCAGCGCTGCGCTGCAACCCTGGCCGTCGCCGAGACCGGGGGGTGCAAGGAGCAAGGGCGGGGCGGGACGGAGGGGGATCACCCGGCCTGCACGGAACGGAGGAACGACGTGGAGGAAGGCTGGGGAGACCGTCCCGGCCGAGCGTCAGCGATCCCTTGCGCCGCGCCAGGGGGCAGCGCCCCCAAGCAACCGGCCCGACGCACAGGCCAGCGGGGCACGAGATCCAATTGGGATATGCAATGCCGCCAAGGATAAAAATCTCACATCTTGATTGCGCCTTGAGTTGATTGAGTTCGCCGCCAACACTAGGATGCGCGCATAGGGGGCATGTAATGTATATTTCGCAAGTTGAAATCGCAAATTTCAGAAAGCTCGTAGCTACGCGAATCGCATTCTCGCATGAAAAGACTGTGTTCGTTGGCGCGAACAATAGCGGTAAGACTTCAGCGATGACCGCGCTTCGTCGCTTTCTCGTCGATTCGCGCGGTTTTTCGATCAACGATTTTTCCCTCGCTCACTGGCAATCTATGAACGCTGAGGGAGCAGCTTGGGAAGCCGCCATCAAATCCGACGAAGCGCTTCCGACACCAAATTTGTTGAATTTTCTGCCGCAGCTAGATGTGTGGCTACAGGTCGGGAAAGGCGAGATGCACTACGTGCAGAAGCTGCTTCCGACGCTGGATTGGAAGTCCGGTCCTCTCGGCGTGCGACTACGGTACGAGCCTGATGAGCCGATCAAATTCCAGCAGGAGTACATCGCAGCTAGGACGAAGGCCGCGAACACCACCGCCGCCGCAATCAAGGCTGCGGAAGGGAAAGGTGATGCGCCTCAGCTCGAACTCTGGCCGTTGAACTTGGTAGACTTCCTTGACCGGCGTGTGCGATCCTTTTTCAAGGTGAAGGCCTATCTCTTAGACCCTGCAAAACTGGTAGACCCCAAGGACGGTCTGGCTGAGATGCAGGTCCTTCCAGAGGGGTTGGAACCCGTTGAGGGAAATCCGCTCGATGGCCTCATTCAGATTGACGAGATCAGCGCGCAGCGAGGCTTTGGCTCCCCTACGACGCCGCGCGTTCAGCGTGACGAAGCCGGCGCAGAAGCCAGGGGTGGACGCCGCCTCTCGACGCAACTGCGCTCCTATTACGACAATCATCTCGACTGGCAGGACACGCCGGAACTATCCGATATCAAGGCCATGGAAGCGCTGGACAAGGCTCGTAAAGCCTTCGACGAAAGGCTGTCCGAGTCGTTCGACAAGGCACTCAAGGAGCTTCAGAAGCTTGGCTATCCAGGTATTTCTGACCCCAAGCTCAAAATCGCAACCAAGCTCAAATTGCAGGACGGTTTGAGCCACGATTCAGCGGTTCAGTATGAAATTCCGGCCGCGGCAGGCGGGCACGTGCATCGACTGCCCGAAGACTCAAACGGGCTTGGCTACCAGAACCTTGTTTCGATGGTCTTTGGTCTGATGAGCTATCGTGATGCCTGGATGCGCGTCGGGAAAGCAGCGGCGGCAGGCGAAGATGCCAAGCCTCCTCCGCCGTTGCACCTGATGTTGGTGGAAGAGCCCGAAGCCTATCTTCATGCACAGGTGCAGCAGGTCTTTATCAAGCACGCTTACGATGTCTTGCGGAACGATGCGACGCTTGGGAAGTCAACCAACTTTTGCACGCAGCTCGTCGTGAGCACGCACTCCAGCCATGTCGCCCATGCCTGCGATTTTGCTGCTCTACGCTACTTCCGGCGTCTTCCGCCTACAGAGAAGCGCAAAACTCCAACGGCGTGCGTGGTCAATCTTTCATCAGTGTTCGGTAAGCCCGATCAGACGGCGAAGTTCGTCGCGCGCTACCTCAAGGCGACGCATTGCGACCTGTTTTTCGCCGACGCAGCCATATTTATCGAGGGTAGCGCGGAGCGGGTTCTGGTGCCGCATTTCGTCGAGCAGGTCGACGAGTTCGAGTACTTGCGGAGTTGCTACATCACCTGGCTCGAAGTAGGCGGGAGCCACGCGCATCGGTTCAAAAGCCTCGTGGAGACGCTTGGTCTTACAACACTGATCGTCACTGATCTCGACGCCAAGGACCCCAATACCAACAAGGTCGAGAAGCCGGTGCTGGGCAAAGGTCTTGAGGCCCGCAATGAAACACTGCGGACCTGGGCACCAAAGCAGACGTCAGTCGATGCACTCATGAAGCTTGAGGAGAAGGATAAGGCGCTCGTCTATCCTAATGGATACGCCGTGCGCGCGGCCTACCAGACAAGCGCGAAATTAAGGATTGGAACGACCGACGTAGACGTTCACGCGAACACCTTTGAGGATGCGCTGTTCTATCGGAATTTTGACTTCTTTAAGGGGAGGAAGGCCACGGGCCTTGCTGGGAGGTTCCAGAAGATTGCCGACGATGCGAAGGATGCCGGCGACCTCGCAGTGAGGGTGGCGCTCGCGATTGACGATGGCGACAAGGCCGAATTCGCCTTGGAACTGTTGTTCAGCGATGATGTCGAGAAGCTCAGCGTCCCCGCTTATATCGAACACGGACTCATTTGGCTGAAGGAACAGCTTGAGCGCAAGGAAGCGGACCTTGCTCCGAAGGCCGGCGCAGTATGACTGTGGCGGCCCCGATAGCGAACGACGATCTCGATCTTCACGTAGACGAGGAGATCAAGAAGTACCTCGATCCCAAGGCACCAAAGAGCTTCTTCCTATTTGCTGGAGCCGGCTCGGGTAAGACGCGTTCGCTCGTAGCCGCGCTCGATCATCTGCGCGGCACGATGGGAAGGAGTTTGAGAATGCGCGGCCAGAAGGTCGCGGTCATCACCTACACGAAAGCGGCGCGCGATGAGATTATCCGCAGAACGCAGTTCGATCCTGTGATTGCCGTCTCGACGATCCATAGCTTCGCTTGGACGCTAATCGAAGGGTTCAACCACGATATCAGAGAGTGGCTGCGTGTCGCGCTGAACGACGACATTCTGGATCTGCAAGCCAAGGAGGCGAAGGGGCGCGCAGGCACCAAGGCGTCTGCGGAGCGCCTCGCCGATATCGCTTCCAAGCAAAGGCGCCTTACTCGGCTCGATACCACGAAGAAATTCGTCTACAGCCCAGACAGCGACAACCGTGGCCGGGACTCGCTCAACCACGCGGAAGTGCTCAAACTCGCCGGCGAATTTTTGCAGACCAAACCAACGCTGCGGCAGATTCTGCGCGATGGCTATCCGTACATTCTGGTCGATGAGAGCCAGGACACCAATCGACATATCGTAGAAGCCCTGTTTGCCTTCCAGGCCGTGCACAAGGACGAAGTCGTCGTCGGTCTCTTCGGAGACATGATGCAGCGCATCTACGGTGATGGTCAGCCGGGCCTCGGTGAAAACCTGCCGACGGATTGGGCCACGCCTACAAAAAGGCTAAACTTCCGATGCCCGCGGCGCGTGATCGAACTCATCAACAAAGTCCGCGAGGCCACCGATAAGCAGGCCCAAATTCCTTGCAGCGCAGCTCAGGATGGCCACGTCCGGATGTTCGTGTTTCCCTCTGAGGGGACCGATAAGGTCGCAGCAGAGCAAGCGATCTGCGCGCATATGGCGCGTCTCACCACAGATGGCGATTGGTTGAATGAGGATGCAGTCAAGGTCCTCATCCTAGAGCACCGCATGGCGGCCCTTCGGATGGGCTTCGATGATCTGCTGGCGGCGCTATATCCGGTTACGCAGTTTCGAACTGCGCTCCTCGACGGGTCGCTGCCGCTTATCAACTTCTTCTCAAACCTGATCCTTCCGCTTTGGGACGCCAAAGATGACAAGTTTGGTGTCGCGCGGATCATTCGCGCGGCATCACCACTCGCAAGCGTGAGCGCGTTAAAGGACGCCGATGACCAATTTGAGCAACTTGCCAAGGCACAGGCCGGGGTCGATGCGCTTGTCGGGCTGCTCGACGAGAACCCGGCGGTGACGTTTCGCGACGTTGTTCAAAACGTCGCTGAAACCGGCCTGTTCACGATACCAGACCTTCTCAAGGTTGCGTTGGCAGGTGCCGACATTGAGGTGACCGACGAGGGAGAAGAGGAAGAGCGGACCGACCGCGACAAAGGTATTGAGGCGTTCCTGGCTGCACCATTTCGACAGGTGCGAGCTTACTCCAAATACGTGGGTGGCAAGGCCCGTTTCGATACCCATCAGGGGGTAAAGGGCCTCGAATTTCCGCGTGTAATGGTCATCATGGATGACCACGAAGCGCGCGGCTTTCTGTTCAAATACGATAAGCTCTTCGGCGGCGGAGCAGAGGATAATCAGACAGCGTCAACGCGTCGGCTTTTTTACGTTACGTGCAGCCGCGCGGAACGATCCCTTGCCTTGGTTGCCTACGCTGAGAACCCCGAGCGCGTCAAAAATCAGCTTCTGGCGAATGGCTGGTTCAAGCCGGCCGAGATATTTCTAGGGCTACCGTAGTTGCGATTGTTCATTGCCGCCACTTCGTGAGAAATGCTCAGCACCTATTTTTCGGGTGCGAAGGCAGGCCAAAAACAGGGATTCAAAAACCATTGTGACAGAGGCCAAACAAATGGCTTCGAAAAGTGTCATGTAAGCCATTGATTTATAACACCTCATGACACGTCTTGAAAAATGACGGACAACAAGGTAGTTGAATTAATAAATTAAGCAGTGTGACATGCCTATGACCAGCGTTGCGCAGTACCTTTCCGAGCATGGTCCTTCACGTTCCTCACGAATCGTTGAGGCCCTTGTTGCATCTGGTTTATCCGCAGAGGCAGCGCGTCAGCGCGTATCTCGAGCGAGGCCGCCGATCCGCAGCTTTCCTGTTCCGCTCCTGCCTAAGCGCGAGGCTTTTCTTTATCTAGAGAAGGACCGAAATGGCGAACGGTTCTGGCAAAATTTCCTGCGCGATCTTCGCGAAACCAATTCGATTACGGCAGCGGCTATCGACGGGGTTATCGCTCGGGGCGGCATGATTCCTGCCGATCAATTCGCCGTTGTAAGCGGTGCGACGGTCAGGCCTAAAACCGGGCAAGTCCCGGCTGATACGGTCGCAAGCCGTCTCATAAAGTCCGACTTCCTCAAGGAGTTCCACGACCAGGGATATGGCCGCTGTTTCCACACGGCTCCGAGCTTGGCCATGGGCACAACCGCGGCCATGCGGGCGCGGGACATTACGGAACGCGTCCTGCTGGATGGCCTACGCGAATGGTGCCGGAAAATTGGCCTCGCGAGCTACAACGCTATCCGAATTCGGGGCGACGAAGATTTGAAGCCGATCGGGCCTTTCGCATTCGATCTTGCCGGGCCGAGCTATCTTCTACCGTTGCAGGGATCGGCAAGCAAACCGGGCTTCGTTGTGGCGGACGTTTTCGCCGAAGGCATTTTGACCGTCCATGAGATTCAGTTTTTCATCCGCAAAGCTCGCGTTCTCAAAGCCAGCTTTAAGGATATCGGCATTCTGTCGATCATCGTCGCAGAAGGCTTCACGGGCGAAGCAATGACCGCAGGACATGCAGCGGGCGTTATGCTGGCAACCCCCAAAGACCTGTTCGGGAAGCGTGTCGGGGAGGCAATCGCCTCGCTCTGCGAAGTGCTCAAGAATGCCGCGAAATATGCGTCATCGAGCCCGGAACGACTCACCATGCTGTTGAACAACCTGTTCGATATCGAAGGGCGCAACAAGAACCTCCGGGGCATCCTGTTCGAGATGGTGGCGGGCTATCTTGCAAGGCGCACAGCCATGACGATGGATATGGGCGTCACCGCCAAAGATCCGAGCACCGGGAAGACAGCGGATATCGACGTTCAGACGATTACCAACCAGAACGCACTCGTCACTGCCATTGAATGCAAAGGTAAGGAGCCGGGCGGTGTGTTGAGTCTGGCAGAGGTAGAGGAATGGCTCGCGAAGATTCCCACATTCCGCGCTCATTACGCTCAGCACGGGTATTTACGCGAGGCAGAGCAGCGTTTTGAAATCTGGACGAGTGGCAGCATCGCACCTGATGCGCTCGCGAAGCTGAAAGATGAGCAGGTCCGCCGCGTAAAGGCGAAGATTGACTGGAAGAGCGGCGATGCCGTTCTGGCGCTGGCGAGGGCGGGCAAGGAAAAGGCCCTTGCCGACGCGCTCAACCAGCACTTCTTCCGTCATCCATTTGCCGAAGTCGCCAACCATTTAGAAGCCGACGAGGCCGCCGGAAAAGTGCCGTCATGGATGGTTCCTGCGGAATCTAACCTACCTGAGTTCCAAGACCCGGCGATTGAAGTCGTCTCGTTGGATGGCGAGCTGGACGCCGCCGAGTGACCCAGCGACCAATTCAGGAGCGCGGGTCTGCCGTTGGCTTGCCTGCCCAGGCGTTGCGGAATCGGGAGGTTGCTTCAGGAAGGCCTGCCTTGCAGCTGCAAAACCACTTACTCAACGGCACGGGTCCCAGTCAGCAAGACCAGCAGGACATGGTCAACCAATTCGATCCGGTCCGCTGTAATGGGCCAGCACCGCAACGACCGTGTCGCGCAGGAGATCGAGTTCGAGCTTTGATAGGGGGTCTAAGGTAAACCTCGATGCCGTGCGCGGCTGGGGCTTGCCCCTGACAACCCTCGATGAGTTCATCGCGCAGAACCGCGACAAGTTTGTGATCGGCTATCCTAAGCGGTGATAAAGGTCGTCGTCGCACGGGACAAGATGTGACATTTATTGACCCGATGACTTACCGGTAGAGCACCTTTGCCTCAATACCGATCTGAATGATCTCCGTTCCCAGAAACGCGTAAACGGGTAGGTCTGGAAAAGCGGCACACACCTCCTGGAGGGTGATTGGCTGCGGTATCACGGCCGCGGCGGGCATGATGGTCGGCTGATAGTAGGCAAATTGCGTGAGATCGACAATCTTTGCGACCTGGAGAGGCGGGTCTTGGAGGTTGACGAAGACACCGATGGTGTCCGCATCCCTCAATGTCCATTCGTTATAGTCTGTCGAATTTGCGAAGGTGTCGACGACGGCTTGGCGAGAGTAGGGTTTGCCAAAGCCTGTTCGGCAGCCGTTCGCATCCCGAAAAGTGCCGGCATCAGTAGAGTGCGCCGACGTGATCGAAGCGATGGAACGCGGCTTGAGAATGATGCCGATCGAGCCGAAGGTCTTGGAGTGCTCGGGCCAGATGAGCGAGCAACTCAAGTCGCCGGTGCCGGTATTGCAAACGGTGATTGCATCGCGCAGATCGTCCGGGAACAGTCGACCGTCCAGCCCTTCATCGCCCTTTCCCGGCCGAGAGCAATGCACGATGAGGGCCTTGCGTGACGTCAATAGGTTTATGAGTTCCTCATGGGGCATGGCACGTCCTGAATGTAGTTAAATAGCGAATGGCTGCCGCAGGCCGGGCCACTCATCGCTTTCCATCTGGAGGGCGAGATCAGCCCGAGCCAGACGCCGCAGGCTTGAGGCGGCGATGAATTGTACGCCGAGGGCAAGTTTCACAACCTGAAGCCGCTTCAATCCGGCAGGCTTGTATCGACTTTCGACATAGGGAGGCAGCGCGCCGACAATGGTCTGAACCCGCGGATCATCGCGGTGGGGGCGTCCTTCCGCCATGCGGAGGGCTATCGACGATAGATTGTGGCCATTCTTGCCCTTCCGGAAGGAATCGGGGTCGACACCGTCGTAGACGAGGGATGCCTTCATCGAGAGTTCGGCAACCATACAAATAGGCTGAATGACCGAATCGTGGCTGAAGGAAGTCGGTAGCGTGTTGGCAATGTCCTCGATGTTGGACCGCGTCATGTGCCATAATGTCGTTGCCGCCGGTACTGCGTGTTCGATTTCACTCAGGCCATTGGTGAAATCATGGAGGTCGGCGACCGAGAAAGCGACGTCCCCTGCAATTGCTCTATCCTGTCGGCACCAGATCCACCATTCCTCAGCGCTGGCGAAGCCCGCGACCTGCCAAGGTTGGAGAGAGACTTGGCCGAACACGACCGGAAAGGTCAGCTTGCGGAACTGATCGACGGAGGCGGCGAAACCTATCCCGGCGCCTGGCCAGTTGGTGTCGACCTCGGGCATCATGGCGGCATAGGCGTCCATGATCCGCTTGACTTCGGGGTTCCCGCCGACGCCGATGACGAAGCTGGAGCCGAGGATTTCTGTCGCGGCCCGGAATGGCCGCTGGTGGATATGAATACCTTCCTCTGCATATTTCAGATCGAGACGGCGCAGATCATCTAATGTCCATGAGCTCATGCTCGATCCGCCTTTGCTGCCGACTCCAGGTTCCGTTCTTGCTTGATGGGAATGGGAATAAGATCGAGTGGCCCAAAGCCGCGTAGACGCAACTGCGAGAATCGACGACTCGAAAGGTCAATATCGAGTTCTGACGTGAAGGGGATGAGATAGGTGCTGGCGTCGAAACCGTTGAAATTTATGCCTTCAGCCTTCAGCGCTTTGAAGACCTTGCACGTAGCCGAAACAAAAATCGGCATAAGATCGAGATATGCTTGATCGTCGGGGTATCTGTGCTGCGAACGAAAAGCGCGGATTTCTGGCAGTCCCAGTTGAGAATCGATCACCGTGAACCGGTTGGTTGCCTTCGTACCTTTCACGGAGACGTCCAGATATGGCGATGCACGTGAAGGGTCGAGACGTGCGTCCAGATCGTCCAATCTTATATGATGGGACATTAAGATCGGAGCGCCGTGAGTCGTCGGGTGGCTGGCCAGCAAAAAGGACGCACCGAGCCAGGGGCCTATTCCGCCTCGCTCAAGGTGCAGGCGTCGCTTCAGACTTATGAAGAGTGGGTGATCGCGGTGATGGGTTGCGTTTCGTATGGCTACCATCAGGGCAGTATCCCCATGATCGAAATAGGGAAAGAGATTCTTTGAGACATCATAAAGCGTATGGAACGCCTCAAGCTTCATCTCGAAGCCACGATCGACGTTATCAATCGCCTCTTCGGCGTCGATCTTGAACAGATCGCCAAAACGACTGTGCGCTTCGCCATAAATTCTCATGGTATTTGCGAGTTTGCTGACGGCATTCTCGATGATTTTGCTGCTATCCAAAGGCTTGTCCTCGCCGATACTTGGCTTGTCAGCCGTTTGGTCCAACCACTGGTGATTTAGAAAATAGGGCGTGCCGCAATTCGATCTGCGAACCGGCTGGTCGGGTATGCCGCGTTCGGAATCGTTCGATAGTTTCAATTGATGTTAGTGGCGCGGGACCGTCAATGACCGTGAGCGGGGAATGGCTGGCGATGGCTGCGGCAAGCCGCTCCTGTGCAAAGCTCACATCTCCGTCGAGTACATAACCAAGCATACAGCCTACCGGTAGCTGCTCAGCATATTGTTCAGTAAGGAAACGCATCATGCCCTGGGTCACGTAGACCGTAGCCAAGGAACTGCGCCCCCCAGCGTTTATCACATTGAGCCGCTTGCACTCATAGGCCAGGTAGCGCTCCCGTTCCCAATCAAAGAGGACGGCGATGTCGATGATGCCCTTGCTGTATTTCGACCCGTCCGCAGCCAGCCCGAATGGTTCGAACTGATACTCGACCCAGTGGCATAGCCGACGCACTACGGCGTCCTTCGCCAGGTTAGCGACGAGGTTGATCGTGATGTCATCTTCCCCAGGTTGGTCGGGGAGAACGGCTATACAGGTTGGCCATGCCGCTGCGATTCTTTGCAGAAAGCGATCATCCAATGAAATGAAGCTATCGACCCATCCCTGCACATCGCCGACCAGCATCAATCAGCACCCCGCTGCTTCGGCACGGCAGTTGCCTGTTGGAGATCGAGCGCTATTCCATCGGCATCGGCAAGTGCCGTGGAGCGTAGCCAGAAGCGCATCTGCATCGGTTTGATCAGGTAGAGACAGTCACCGACGAACACCCGGAGGTCCGGAATTAACTGGAAGTTTCCATCAAGTGGCCTTTGGATATGCGCTGCTAGTTGCTCAAGAACGGCGCCCAGTTCGCCGTTCGCATCTTCGGCATAGTCTTCCTGACCTCCCAAGCGTAGCCGAAGGATCCCCAGATCTGCCCCGCGCGCCATAAGGCGAGCATCGATTTTCTTGCCGTTGAACCAGTCAGCAAGGCTGGCTGACAGGGTGCGCGCATATTGCGCCCGTTGCCGTTCGTCCGGCGCTCCCCACAGCTTCGGGAAGTGGCCTTCATGGGGCTGAAGCGCGGGTAGGATCGCATCGACGGTGTCGTCAATCAGCGAAATTTCGTCAGGTGACAGACAAAAATATTGGTATGCCAGCCGATCAATCGCACGAAGGATTTCGTTCTCGTCGATCTGCATCGAAAAGGGTTCACGGGAGCGCTGTGCGCCGTCCACAATCGCAATCAGCTCAAGAGCAGCCTGAGCAGCAGCATCTGGATCAGGGACATCGGCGGGGGCCGGAAATGGCAATCGTAGCAGGTCGGCCTGCTGAACCTCTGGACGATCTGAGCCGAATGAAGCGGTGCCATGGAAGGCATACCAGACCGCTATGCGGCTATTGAGTATTGCGGTGAGTATCTTCGCACGATCGCTCTGGCCATTCGGCACGACAATCGCCTGGAAGATATGCTGGAAGGTCAGCGGTTCATCGCAATAGGCGGCCCGGAGGCGATTTTGCGACGTCTCCACCCCGCGCGGGATAAGAATACGTGACCCCTTGAAACCAGCCTCGAACCCCCGACGACGAACCGTCGATGAGGGGGCTGGCTGCAAGCCTTCGGTCGCTTGAGCTAGGCGCGAGTAAGCCACGATCGGCAAGTCCGGCAACTGGCCAACGTAATCGCTCGCGAGCGGAGGCGCGTCACTTTCGCTATCCTCATTGTAGGGCTGATAGCCTTGCCCGATCACCCACCGGTCACCCGGCTCTTCGCGGCGACGGCTAAGGCTGCCGAAATCGCTAACGAAAGCTCCCAGTTTGGGGAGTCGCGCGAGGTAGCCAAAGAGCTTGGCCTCTGGCTCCTGCATCCATAGCCGCTGCTTGAAGATGAGCGGGTTATCCAGAACCGTGGCGACGCCAAGAATGGCCTTGTCGGCACTGCTCAGGGTGATGACGCGCTTGATCCGGAGATTGAGGTCGGCCTTTGGCGCCCAGTAGTCGAAACGATATGGGAAACCGTCCGCCTTGGCACTGCCGTAGATGATCAGAGCGGTTGGACGATGGGCTTTCTCAAAAAGCTGAAATCGAAGGTCCGCGAAGTTAATGACGCGGCGAACCTGAGATTTTCGAAAGAACGTGTCGCGTGCATCGACTGAGTTCTGGGCATGGTTGTGTAGAAATCCCATTGCCGGCAACAGGAACGCGATCAGTCCTCCATCAGTCAGATGGGAAAGAGCTTTCCAACTGAAGGCCCAGGCGTCCTCGCCGCCGGGCATGGGATAGCCCGTCTTCTTGCTCCACTGCACGGAAGAGCGCGCCGGGCCGCGACGGCTGGTCCATGGCGGATTACCGATAATCACCTCGCACTTAAAGCTGTCCGGCGACACCTCGAAGAAGTCGCGGCAGACAAGCCTCTTGCCCCAGAGTTCGGGCAGGAGCTTTCCTCGGGTGATGAGTTTGCGGATGTCGCGGGGAGACACCTCTTCGAGAAGGGCGACGTAGAGCGAGAAAACCGCGACGCGAACCGCCCCGCCATTCAGATCCCACCCGTGGATCTGGCTCAGTAAAGAGAGCAGCGTCTTCCATGAGATCGTCTGCGTCTTGTGTTTGGCGCGCCAGTGCTCACACAGTCGCTGGAACGAGCGGACGAGGAAGACCCCCGAACCGCAGGCAGGGTCTAGAAAATTTCCATTTGTCCGCGTTGCGTCCGGCAGCATCTCCCAGACTTGAGAAACGACTGTGTCGGCGAGAAACATGGGCGTGTAATAGGCGCCATTGGCGCGGCGCTCTGCCTCACGTTCACCGAGAAAACGGTCATAGACGGCGCTGACGAGCTCAATCGGGATATAGCGGAAGTCATAACCCCAGAAGCGCTGCTGGCCCGAATGCGCCATTTCTTCACGTCCCGACCGAAACCGTGCCAGGATTGTCAGATGAGCGGGCGTGACCTCGGGGGCCTCGCCCATCGGCTCGAATGAGCAGGGGGCGACAAACAGATCACCATTGAAATCTGCATGGAGCGTTCGGAAGAACGACCTGAAGAGGTCGACGTCGCCCGTTTCCAGTAGCGCTGAGAAGCTGTCGGAACTGTTCTCGGACACCGCCGCAAAATATGCGGGTGTGACGATCTCACGGTCCTCAAGATAAGCGATAAACATCGCCTGTATCAGCAAGGCTTGGGCGGCATCGGGGGCGAGCGCGGCAGCTTGCAGGAGACTATGGGACGCATTGAGATTATCGAGCAGGACCTGATCGATACGTTCCTTTGGCGGGAAAAACTCACCGTAGTCCTTCCATAGACGCCCGGATTCCGCGCCATAGATGAGATTTTGAAATCTCAGGGCTTCGGTCGTCAGGCCGAGGCTATCAATGAGGCAGCGCGTCTCGAAGGCGTCGCCCGGATCGCTAAGTGGAGTACGCGCGAGCGAGAACGCTCTAAGGGTATCTTCGGCGATGACCAGCAACAGGCTTGCCAGGCCTTGATTCCACAGCGCGCCGTGAAGATCGATAACCGCTGCCCGATCATATTTGTCGGTTTCCAAGATAGCGACTGTGGGAATGCCTTGGACGCAAAACATCGCGGATACGCCCATTTCGTTGAGGGCGGCCCGGATTGCCGGCGCATGTGGAACATCGCTTACTGCGTCGGCTGACTCATAGAGCTCAGGCGAGCGCCGATGTGTGAGCCCCAAGCGGTCTTTCCACTCCGGCGCCAATGCGGATGCCAGAGAAGAGGTCATGCTCGTTTACCGCGCCGTTCCAGTTGCGTGGCCACGGAAGTGGGGGGGAAATGGAGATTACCTTGTGCTTGATCGACCTCCGTCGCTGTAAGCGCCGAGCGCAGTCGGGATATTATCGGCGCACACGGTACGCAGAGAGTGGTTGCGTCCGGCGAGCGACGTTCGGCGACATTCGCATCGACTAGGCGAAAGCTGCCAGCCTCAATCAAGGCGACACAGTGCTCAAGCGAAAGCCACGACCGCCCCCGGCACTCTTTGAACAACTGATCGAAACGGTCGCCGACAGTGCCCACGCGCATACCAAAATCCCTGACGAGCTCGGCAACAATCGCCATGGCGACAACATCCCCCGGCGTGAAGCTCGGGGCGTGCCCTTTGTGTGAGGCCAGTGCAGGGATGGCATCCCGCCACGTGCGAAATGCATCCACCGAAATGGAAAGCAGTTCACGAATCTGGCTTTGAGTATAACGCATTGGCACATGTTAGTACGGAACGACACCCGCATCAACACGGGGTAGACCCCATTTTAGTTCTATGCATGTTCCTGGGTGAAGGCCGTTCGGCTGTTCTCCAAAAGTTCGGCTTTCGCAGCATCATGAACGGCTTCTCGCGCGGCCATTGTCTCCTCCTTCAGGCCGTCGATGGGCTTAGCTTCGCGCGGGTTGCTGCCGATTTCCTGAACGCTTGTTTCGGGGCGCATGCCCCGTCACAGCGCTTCGAGTGCAAGTGCAATACCCTGGCCGCCGCCGATGCGCAGGGTGACGATTCCCCTGGATATTCCGTCGCGCCGCATGGAGTGCAGAAGCGGCGTGGTCAGTATTGCGCCGGTTGCGCCGATGGGATGTCCATGACGGCATCTCGATCCAGTTGGCAACAAACTCGCTGAAAATCTCATTCGAGAAAGCAATGCGCACCGCGCTGAATTATCGCCTCCACGATCCTTCCGGCAGCTCCTTATCTCGTTCGGCCACCTCGTCGCCGCGTCCGCGGACCTACCAACGGGGTGTGCCGTCGGCCAATTGAAGCTCGCCCTTGCCGAATGAGAAATTCTCGTTTGGCACGGGAAGGATCGCGATGAAAATATCGTCGGGCGACACATCGACGGCTGCGACAACGAGACGGTTGATGGCCTCCACCAGCTTCCGTTTGTCCTCGACGGGGCGATGAGCGCCCACGAGGACGGTGATGATCATCGCGTTCGCCGGGTCACGCTCCATATCCATGAAGGTCGGATCGAGAAACAACTCATCGGGTCCATGTTCGCTCAGAATGATGAAGCGATCGCCCTTGGGAATGCCAAGGCCTTGCACGAGGGACTGGTTGAGCGCGTCGGCAAGAGCGCGTTTCTGATCGCTCGAAAAGCGGCCTGCCGGGATGTGGGCCTTGAACACGGGCATGGTGATCTCCTGACCGATTGGCTTGTGAAATTTGAACGGAAGTGACCCTTCGGGAGTGTCCTGCGCAATCAGAGCGCTTCGAGTGCAAGCGCGATACCCTGACCGCCGCCGATGCACAGGGTTACGAGGCCCCGGGAAATTCCGTCACGCCGCATCGAATGCAGAAGCCGCGTGGTCAGTATTGCGCCGGTTGCGCCGATGGGGTGAACTCTTGTCCGAGACCCGGGCATGGATCGACGAAACAAAGACGCCCAACCCGCCCGCGCAGAAAAGGCGCGCGGCGTGAACATCCTCGAATGCAACGATGGCCTCGACGGTCACGACCAGCTAGCGGCCCTCACGGAGGCCAATATCCAGCCGCCGATCGGCGAGACGCTGGAGTTTGCTCTTGTCGAACTGGAGCGCGGACGCGTGGTGTTCGAGGGATCGCCGTCTCGCAAAGTGTTCAATCCGATCGGCTCCGTACATGGCGGCTATGCCGCGACGCTGCTCGATAGCGCCTGCGGCTGCGCCGTGCATTCGAGCCTTCCGGCCGGCCAGGGCTATACCACCGTCGAACTCAAAGTGGCCTTTCATCGCGCCTTGAGCGAGGACAGCGGTCCGGTGCGAGCCGAAGGCAAGCTGGTCTCGCTTGGCAGGCGCGTTGCTTTCTCCGAAGCACGGCTGATCGACTCGCAGGGACGGCTCTGCGCGTCCGCAACCTCGACACTGCTGGTGTTCCCGATCGACCCGCGAGCGGCTTAACAAAGGCCTGAAATCAATCGCGGCGGATCGCGGTCTCAAGCCGTTATAGCGAGATTGACGCCAAATACCGCGGAACGTTCATGGTGTATCGAAACGGCAATCGGCGGCTTTCGGCGGTAATACCGTTCGCAAAGATCGCTATTTTCACGGAATTGGCGGGCCATGCCCGACGAAGATGAGCACTATGTCTACGCTATAGCCCTCTAATGCCGCATTTTGGGCGCAGAGGTTAGGCGTTGCGGGCGTTTCAGCTTTCTGTTCTCACCAGCCCACTGGTCCGCTGTCAGAACGTCCTCATCTCGTGCCGAGCGCCAGCGCCCCTGCCGCGCTCACGCCGAGCAGCAGGACGGAATATCCGAGGACGGCAGGGCTCGTGCCGAATGTGGCGCTGACCGCGAGGGCGACGATCCCGGCGCTGCCAATCTGGAAGAAGCCGACAAGACCTGAGGCCGTCGCAGACTTTCCGTGATCGCCAGCAATCGCGCCCGATACGGCGAGCGACAGGGAAGAGCCATTGGCGAGGCTGACCAGGCACATCGGCAATATCACGGCCCAGACGCTGGATATTCCAAGGACCGCCAAAAGGACGAAGCAGGCGCCTCCGAGCGTGAAGCAGGCAATCCCGGCACCTATAATCCTGTTATAAGGAATACAACCGAGCAGCTTCTTGCTGAGGATGTTGGCGCCGATGATACAGGCGCTGAGCGGCAGATAAAGCCAGCCGCTTTCCGCCTCGCTCCAGCCCGACCGTTCGAACAGGAACGGCGATTGGGTGAGATAGATGAACCACGCGCAGTAGATCGCGCAGACAATGAGGGCATAGAGGCGAAAGCCTGCGTCGCGCAGGACGAGGCCGAAGTTGGAAAATGGAGCACTATATGTGTGACGCCGACGTTCCGGGTGTGTCTCCGGCAGAAGCACAAGCACCATCACGAGCGCCGCCACACCGAACAGCGCGACGAACAGGAAGTCGGCCCGCCATCCCCATGCGGTAGCGAGATGCCCGCCCACGGCTGGCGCCAGCGCCGGTGACAGCGACACCAGCGGATAGACGATGGCATAGACATGCGCCGAGCCGGTCTTGTCGCAAAGATCGGCGATTATCGCGCGGCCGATCACGAGTCCCGCCGCAGCCCCGATTGCCTGGAGAATCCGCCAGACGAGCAGCATCCAGAAACCCGATGCCATGGCGCAACCGATCGAAGCAGCGATGTAGATTAGAATGCCTGCCACCAGCACAGGTTTGCGGCCGTAACGGTCGGAGAGCGGGCCATAACCGAGTTGGGCCGTGGCCAGTCCGAAGAGATAGACCGATACTGTAATCGGCATGAACCTGTCGGCGATGGAGAGATCGCCGGCCATGGCCGGCATGGCGGGGAGGTAGATGTCAGAAGCGATGAGGCCAAAGGCGCTGAGCATCGCCACGACCGCGATATGGGTGGGGCGCATGATGATCCGGTAATGAGTGTGTCGGGGAGCGATGGAAAAGTTCGGTTAGATCCTATCGACATCATCGCTGTGTATAAATGCATCGAAATGCATTATTGTGCTGCGAATATGCAGCATGAGGGCTTCGATGAACTGGGATGATGTCCGCCTGTTTCTGGCGGTCAGCCGGGCGGGAACGTTGCGCGCGGCGGGACAGGAGTTAGGCATCGACCAGACGACGGTCGGCCGGCGCATTGGTGTGCTTGAGAACACGCTCGCAAGCCGGCTCTTCTTGAGAACGAAGACGGGTCTCATTCTGACAGAGAGCGGTCTCGAGGTGCTCGGTGTGGCGGAAGACATGGAGCGTCTGGCTGTGTCCTTCGCGCGTCGTTCCGAAGGCAGTGATGCGAAAATCGAGGGCGAGGTGCGCGTCAGCACCACGGATTCGCTGGCTATGGATTTTGTCGTGTCCGCAATCGAAACGCTACGAAACAGCTATCCCGATGTGCGCGTGATCCTGAGCACGACAACACGCCTTCTCGATCTCGGAAGGCGGGAGGCCGATGTCGCGATCCGCACGCAGCGCCCGGAGCAGCCGGATCTTATCGCTCGTCGCCTGGTGACTTGGCCGGTTGGCCTCTTCGCCAGCCGGGATTATATCGAACGTCGCGGCCTGCCGACACCTGGTGGCGGATTTGCTGGCCATGACATCGCCATCTACAAATCGGGCGTCACGGATCGGCAGGATCATATGTTGGCTGGCGAGCGACGCGACGGTGGCAGGATTGTCGCCGAACTGGATTCCAGCCTGATGCTCGCAACTTTTATCCGCGCAGGCATGGCGCTCGGCGAGTTGCCTGAATATGTCGCGCAACTCGATCCCAATCTCGTGCGCATCTGGCCGGATAGCCAGCGTGCGCAAACCTATGACGTCTGGCTGGCGCTACATCACGACCTCGCAGCCACGGCGCGAGTGCGCGTCGTCGTCGAGGCCATCGTTCAGGCGTTCGCCGCACTAGGACGCAATATGTGACGGGTGCGGTATTCGGCGGTGATTGGCAAGATAAGTCGTTCGCAAATAACGCTAAAATTCCCAATGTGGCGGAGCGCGCGGGATCCGAACCATGCTTAAAGGAGGGTTATAGCGGAGACATAGTTCTCGTCTTCACCCGGCGCGGCGCGCCATTTTATTGCAGAGTACGGAATAAAGAACGACCTCGAAAACACTGAGCCGAATATAACGGACGCTCGGCGTTAGAAAACGTTGAGTTCGTAAGCATGTAATTGGGAAGCTCGGCCCATCGTAACGACTTCAACCTGCTACGTGTAAAACTCTCCCGTTCGCGTCGAAATTCACCCAATGCTTCCAATAGTGCTGTAGAACTTTGGCGGCCCCAAAAACGGGGCGTAACACCATGTTGAATCTCTTATATAACTAGAACATTTAAAGAACAAACGAGAGTGCACGAGATATGTCAGACGCTGAAAAGATTATTGTAGTG